>Ga0209536_100009151_pt1 | contig 14737 bp, 13 predicted proteins | sample DeeMarSeWOR28_12_FD_187461 | JGI IMG/M metagenome (GOLD analysis project Ga0209536, IMG submission 187461) | Marine sediment microbial communities from White Oak River estuary, North Carolina - WOR-2-8_12 (SPAdes) (version 2) | ecosystem: Environmental > Aquatic > Marine > Intertidal zone >...
AATAGCAGATTGATTATTAGCCAGCTAAGGAATTATATAACCTAACTCAGTATTGTTTCGGGGCGAGTTCGATTCTCCCCCAGCCTCAAAATATAATATAAAGGCCCTGGTTTCGTAATAAAGTCTTCAATTATATACTAGCTATATCTATCTTGGTTTTTTGACAAGAACTCTTATGTTACCTTTTCGTCTTGTAATACCCTTTATATCCAAGTAACTCAGTAGAGGAATAGTGTATTTACGGCTGAAACCGAAAAGTGAATTTATATCCTGTATGGAAATCTCACCTTGTCTCTCTAGAAAATTAACTACCTCCCCTTCTATTTCCTGGTAGCGTTTTTTATTAAGTAGGATATTGTCCGGTAGTTCAATGAGCATATTTTGCTGCAACATAAAATGAATAACCTTGTCACTACCGGGTATCTGTTCGGCTACTTCCCAAATCTTCGGTGGGTTTGCAGAATCTTTATCAATAAGCCGCATAATGGTCGATACCATCTCATTTTGATCGGAAGTTAGTGCCGGTTTGTGGGAATATAAATAAACCAAGTCTTCTTGGCGTGCTATTTGCTCCTCTTTGATAAGAGATGCCATCATCTGGCTAAATGCTTCCTTGGGTAAGTCAATATAACTTTGTAGCAATGACTGGGATAAACCCTTTTTTAATGGGTATTCCTTATGGTGCTTACTTAGGCTTTCTAAAAGCCTTCGTCGCGCACACTGCCAGTGGTTTGAATCGATAATGTAGGTGTCGGTTATCATAAGCCTACCTTGTTGCTGAAGTACTTTGGTGCAATCGGTGATTTCCTTTGCTGCATAGAAGCTGCTTTCTAGAAATGCTTTACGTTCACAATATTTATTCTTCTCTACCTCCGTTAGTATCAGCTCTACAAGTTCGAGGTTTTTCCGCCTTTCGAGCAAAGCCATTGTATTATCCCTATCCCTGATTCTGAATTTTACCGCCAGCGGATCAAGAATAATGCCACCACCGATAGTAATCGCCGGCGACTGCCGTCTGATAATAAAGCGTTCGCCGACATAGGTCGAGATACTACCATTAAAACGAACTTGGGCTAGAGCCACTCCCGCTGCTGGTACAACATTCACGTTGAAAAAAATTATCCTGCCCAGAAGCTCCCTGGTCTCGAAATAAAATACGAGTTCACTATTTGTTTTCAGTGGGCTAGCAAGCTGTGGTGTCGTTCTCAGTTCAACATTGACTACTTTACTCGTTTTGGCGTCTACGGTCATAATAATATCACCGCGCTCGATACCGGACTTTTTCACACCAGTGAGGTTAAGAGCTACTCGACTCCCTGGCTGTGCCCTGCTTACCTGCCGCTTATAGCTTTCTATAGAGCGGATATGAGCTGTCTGTCCACCCGGCGAGGTGAAGACTTCATCCCCGGTGCGAAGACTGCCGTTTGAGAGCGTTCCAGTGACTATTACCCCACTACCCTTCATCATGAATACACGGTCTACTGGTAGGCGAGGTTTACCAATATCCTTCCGAGGAACCAGTTCCGTTACTAACCTTTCAATAGCTTCTTTTAGTTGTTGAATACCGCTGCCATCTTTACTGCTGACTCTTATTATGGGGGCATCCTTCAAGCTGCTCATCGTCAGCTTCTCTGCTATTTCCGTTTCTACAAGCTCCAACCAGTCGGGATCATCAACAAGATCAATCTTTGTCAGAGCCACTATCCCATTCTTCACACCCAGCAGGTGTAAGATCTGTAAATGTTCCTCTGTCTGTGGCATCCAACCGTCATCGGCAGCGATTACCAGCAGAGCAGCATCGATACCACCTAACCCGGGAATTACATTACGCACGAAATGTTCGTGTCCCGGGACATCAACAATACCAACCATTTCCCCAGAGGAAACCTGCAGCCAGGCAAATCCCAAGTCGATGGTCATACCGCGTCTCTTTTCTTCAGGCAGTCTATCCGGATCAATTGCGGTAAGCGCTTTAACAAGGGATGATTTGCCGTGATCGATATGGCCCGCCGTACCAAAGGTAAACATGGTTATTGTTTCGCTTTTAAGAATGTACTCGTTATGACTTCAATTAAGTCAGTGTCCATCGAAGGAAGAACAGTGCGCATATCAATTAGATATTGCTGAGCCTCAACTCTACCCAATAGGGGAGGTGTTGCTAATCGCAGCTGATTTGCGAAGTCCGCTAAGGAGTACTGTGGTTTTATGGCTACCAGTCTGGTAGGTAGTGATTGGTCCGGTAAAGACCCTCCGCCCACCATACTACTGCCATCTATTACGCTGGCTGGTATTCCAGCTTCTCCCAGTTTTTTAACGACGAACTGAGCCCTGGATTCAATGTCTTTAAGGTTGGTTGCTATCATCTGCCAGACAGGAATTTTCTCGACGGCTTCCTTTTGCAAATAATGCTTCAAAGTAGCTACCAATGCCACCGCCGTCATTTTATCGATACGAATTACTCTCATCAGCGGATGCTTGCGCATTCTATCAATAGAAGGTTTCTCACCTAGTATAATACCTGACTGAGGGCCACCTAGAAGTTTGTCGCCGCTAAAACAGACAATATCACTACCATTTGCCAGAGCCTCCTGGACAGTTGGTTCATGAGCTGCAATATAATCTTCAGTATTCAGCATAGCTCCACTGCCCAGGTCATAAACAACCGGTAGGTTATACTCCTGACCCAATGCTTTCAGTTCGCTGATTTCAACCGAATGAGTAAAGCCTTTTATTATGAAATTACTCTGATGCACCTTTAATAATAGAGCGCTTTTGTTGCCTATAACCTGCTCATAATCCTTAATATGAGTCTGGTTGGTAGTACCGACCTCTACAAGACGGACACCGCTTTGCTTCATAATATCAGGTACGCGAAAACCACCGCCAATCTGTACTAGTTCTCCCCGCGATACGATAACTTCCTTATTTCTAGCGAGTACTATTAACACCAACAGGACAGCGGCGGCATTATTATTAACCACCAAAGCACTTTCAGCACCTGTTAACTGACATAGCAATTTTTCTACTTCTCTTGCTCTAGAACCGCGCTTGCCAGCTAAAAGATCATATTCCAAATTGGAGAAATTTCCACTAACCTTTGATACAGCTTCAAGCACCGACTGTGATAAAGGTGCACGGCCTAAGTTAGTGTGTATTATAATGCCGGTAGCATTTATTACCGGATTTAAGAAACCAGGCCATTCCCGTATTAGAAAGGACTTTATTTGTTCAAATAACTTGTCTACAGCGGGACAGGTAGCCCCTTCAGCAATTCGTCGACGAGCTTCTTCGGTTACAGTTTGCGCTGCTTGGGTCACCAGATTTCTGGAATATCTATCTATCTCAGGCTGGATCTCAGACGCTTCTAGAATCTTCTCTATAGAGGGTAGCTTGCGCAACTCCTTATTATTTACAGTAGAACTCATAGTAGTATGATTTGACTCTCGGACTTATCTATCACCCGCCCAATAATAGCCGCCTCGTTATCGCCACCCTTCCGGATGGCAGACAGCAGTAATTCTGCTTTCTCAGCTGGTACTGATATAAGAAGTCCGCCTGAGGTTTGGGGGTCAAAGAGAAGGCTAAGCAAATCTTCATCTGCTACACCGTCTTTAACCATATCGCCGCGGAATTCCTGATTGGCATACATACCCTCCGGGACAAGTCCCATGCGGGCAAACTCCAGGGCTTCAGTGATAAAAGGCACCTTATCCGCAAATATCTCAACAGTTACCTGGCTGTTTTCGGCCATTTCGCAGGTATGTCCTAACAAACCGAAGCCGGTAATATCCGTACAGGCATTTACTCCCATATCAACCATAGCTTGGGCAGCTTTTTCATTTAATCTCACCATTTGCTCGCTCAACTTAGTCTTGGTTTCTTTCCCTAGCATCCCTGCTTTCAGCGCTGTAGTTATAATCCCAGTACCTAGAGGTTTGGTCAGTATAATCTCATCACCGACCTTGGCGTTACTTTTTGTTATTACCTTATCGGGATGAACAACACCGGTGGCACATAACCCATACTTCAACTCCGTATCCTTGACGCTATGACCACCTACCAGGGTTACACCGGCTTCGTTCAATTTAATAAGCGATCCTTTGAGAACCTGAGTCATTATTGAAATATCCATAGTATCACTGGGGAAGGCTATTATGTTCATTGCTGTAATCGGTTTACTTCCCATTGAATAAATATCACTCAAAGAATTAGCGACGGCAATCATCCCAAATGTATAGGGGTCATCAACTATGGCCGTTATATAATCTACTGTCTGTACGATTGCCAGTTCATTGCTCAGTTTATACACTCCTGCATCATCCATTGGATTGAGTCCAACAATCAGATTGGGATTATTTTGGTGCGGCAAGCAGCGTACTGCTTTATCCAGGTCACCTGGACTTATCTTAGCAGCTCAACCTGAGTAATGAGAAAAGGCAGTAAGGTTGATATTACTTTCAGCCAATTATCCCACCTCCTTCGCCGAGTAAAAAAGCAATTTCAACAGATGTGGCGGAGGGGGAGGGAATCGAACCCCCCGCGGCAATTGAATTACCGCCAACGGATTTGAAGTCCGCGAAGCCCACCAGAGCCTATCCGCCTCCATCAGGATTATACCATAATTAAAAAAGGAGCCTATTATGCAAAGACTAGCACTAGACACCTAGAATATGACCATATTATTATAAAAACTATTTATTTGTCAAATAAAACATTTATATTTTCCATTTATTCACACGTAAGAGGGCTCTTTTTGTAACTCCCCATTATCTTTATCATTGACACCACCTTGTCAAGCTCCCTCAGGGCTCGCTGTGTCTCAGCAGCATTTAATCCTTTTTCAAAATCAAGGTAGAAATTATAATCCCATGTTCGCCCAATCACCGGTCGAGATTCGATCTTGGAAAGGTTAATACCTTCATCGGCAAAACATTTTAAACAGCGGTAAAGGCTACCAGGCATATCCTTTGCCTGGATGACAAGGCTCGTCTTATCGGCATTCTCGAGATAACTGGTATCCTTTGATATAATCAGAAATCGCGTATAATTATTCTTGATACCAATATCCCGTGACAGGATTTTCATACCATAAATCTCAGCCGCTAAGCTGCTACCGATAGCCGCTGCGTTTTTAAGGTTTTTCTCCTTTATCATACGTACACTACCAGCGGTATCTTCAGTCTCTATCCTTACCATACCAGGGTGCTTTTCCAGAAAATGGTGGGCCTCGGTCATTGCCATGGGGTGACTATAAACTTCCTCTATGTCCGCCATACCGACACCTGGTAAAACCAGTAGATCAAGTACTATCTTTAAATATATCTCACTTATTATTTTGGTTTCGTATTTCATTAAAAGATCATAATTCTCCAGAAAAGAACCAAAAATGGAGTTTTCTATGGCAATAACACCATTGTCAACTAAACCCTTTTTAACGTCCTCAAATACCTGATGTATGGTATCGCTTTCGATTATCTCGGAATCATCTGGGAATTCCTTGCGAGCGACGATATCATGAAACGAACCCCGGGCTCCCTGAATTGATATCTTTATCATAATCTACCTCCTTCTAGCAACCCTAGATTCAGCAAAGAAATTAATTATGCCTGTCGAATAGGCTAATAATAAGCCCTGGCAGATAGAAATACAAGCTGTCAAATGGTCAAATTTCGTCAAAAAGAATTGACAAATTAAACCTAAAGTGCTATTAATATAGTTAGGGGTAGATAGGAAACCTACCCTTTAAAACTGGCGAAAGGAGGGTGTGTAATGAAGTTATTGCTTTCTTTGTTATGCAGAAGGATTTTCCCAATAACAAGCTCCTTGCTGGTAGGGGTTAGAGGGAAATCATAATCCATCAGCGGGGAGCGGAGGAAGGTTCTTGAGCTCCTCGTAACTATTTAAGACTCCCGTTAAAAGTGGAGACATCTGGTTTCGAGATCAGGCGGGAGGAGTAAGGAACGAAGATAACAGACCTCAGTCAATCCTGGGGTTTGTTTTTTAATTGATTAATTGCGTTTACCTAGAAGTGACCATAGCGAAGACAAATACCTCAGCTTACCAGCACCAACGGACAATTCAAGTTCATCCCTCTCGATAGCCCGCATGGCGTTTATCCTATCCACCTGCGGTTTTAATGATTCAATTTCCTGAAAGTTACCTCCACACCATAACTCACCAATGTATTTTTCTAGTTCCAAGGCAGTGCTTATTCGCTCCATCTGTTTTTCAGCCACTTTTTTGGGAATCAGTCCATAATCCGCCTTAAGACGAGTAAGACGTAAAATGGCTTCATAAGTTGTATCCATAATCTGGTGACGGTCCATCCACTTTGTCTCATAGTTGAGGGTGTACCTCCAACTCGGTGCTAATAATGCCTGGCGATACTCCTCCAAAGTATTCAGCAGTATTTTGTAGCCGTATTTCCGAGGTTGCTCGAAGGCAAGGCTACCAGGGTCAAGGAATGGTGCCAGCGGTCCAAGAAGCAAGGTGATTCTTTTATCACCTCCAAACTTTTCCAATAGGTGCTGACAGTACTCAACCGTTTCCATTACCGATCGAGGCGTCTGTCCAGGAATACCTACCATAAAGAATATATCAATCCGCCCGCAGCCAATAGCAAGGGTATCAGCAATCATCTGTTCCATTTCTTCGTTGGAATAGTGCTTTCCGGCGGCTTTTCTTACGACCGGGTCGTGTGACTCAGGTGAAATCTCAAGGCAGAACCCGTCGGCCGCTCGGCTCAGTTTCCATAGGAAATCCGTCGGCGGTGGGCTGAAAACCTCAAGCATAAGCTGGTTCTTGACCTTCTGACGGGCGAGAATATCAAGGAGTTCATTAGTACGCTCATCTCCCAACTGACGTATATCGCCCAGTATAAAGATAGGTCCACGGCTAAATTTGCCGATACTTCTTATATCCCGAGCAATATCCTGCGGCGAGCGGAAAACGGTTTTTTGCCTGTTCAGGAAAGTACGGAAGGCAGTATTCGAACCGCCACAGATAACACAATTATGATTACATCCTCGACAGGTAAAAACAGCCGTTACCGGATAGCGCAACCAGTCCTTGAAGGGTATTATACTCGCCAAATCATGGTGGCGGAATACAGAACGCATAATACCATGATAGTGATCAACCATAACATGGCTAATATCATCGGGTACGTGAGAGAAGGGATTTTCCTTTATAGTACCGGCACTATCCTTCCAGATGAGATTGGGCACCGTGCCCAATGACTGACCCTCTTTAATTACCTCGAGAAGCCGCCGCAGTGGTTCTTCTGTCGAATCCCCCCTCAATACATAATCTATCTCGGGATAGCCAAGCAGATCTCTATAGAAATATGAGGCGGAGAAACCACCCATTACAACTTTGGCTTTTGGATGGTATTTTTTCACCAACCGAGCGATCTCAACAGCTCCATGTGCATGAACCAACCAATGAAGATCGATTCCGAAAACATCCGCCCGTAGTTTTTTTATAAATTTATCGACATCAAAATTTCTATCTTTCAACATTCGGCCAGCAATGTTTACAATCCGCACCTTAAAGCCTGCGCGCTCCAGATAATCAGCTATGCTAGTCAGTCCGAAGGGGTACATTTCAAAAACTGGTGTTGCTGGCACCAGATCACTTACCGGCCCATAAAGAATTGTTTTTTTTCGAAAATCATATACATGCGGCGCATGTAATAGAATAAGGTTACTTATGGACACCTAATAACTCCTCGAATGATGTTTATTTTATTGTCATATATATACTCACAACTCCAATAAGGGGGAGTAATGATTAACCGACGATGTATAAAAATTGTTTTAGCTCTTCCGGTGTATAGTAATATATTGTTGAATAAACTAGGTAATTATAAGCCTTATACTACCCGAAATTAAAGCTCCGATCATTAAAACAAAAAAACAAATATAGAGATGATAAAAAACTTAACCAAGCTATTTTTTGCTGGCTTGTTTCTAAAATTATAAATCTACCGCCAGCTATTAGCAGCCTTATTACTTCAGAAACATTTCGTTCAGCCATTGGGGCCCTATGTGTCATATTACGAAAAGCAAAGGTTGTATCAACACTCTCAAAGTATTCATTGGGGAAGGGTAAATTTGCAACGTCACTACTTATAAAAGACATACCGCCAAAGCCAGCTTTCTTCACCCTTTCTTCCACTATAAGCAGCATTTTACAATTAATATCAACTCCTGTAATTTAAACATTTCCATCAGTCATCTTTAATAATTTCTATTGTAAAGTCTCCCGTACCACAGCCGATATCAAGTACCTTTTTTGCGTATTCACTAAGTACTCTCTAGCTACTCTTTGACGCCATTTACGATCAAGCCCCCAGCTGATAATACTATCAATGAGTCTATAGTGGCGAGGAATGATATTATAAATTTCATGTAAAAATGGCTTTTAACGTTATTTTTACGCTCAGCCATACCTATAAAGCTCCGGCTAATATATAACCTATACCTAATAGCAGTTGCGTTAAAAGCACAACTAGAACATTACTACCAAGAGCCGGAACCAAAAGATTTAAATCATCATAACGCATTGATCCTCGAATAGCTTTTATGGCAAACGGTAATGTCAGGATTGCTAATAAGCAATAAATTGGCATAATATCAGCTATGACAAAGACTATTACCCATAAATAAACTGCGATGGTCATTATAGAATAAAATAAGCTGGCTTTCGACAATCCAAAAGTTATCGGCGTTGTCTTCCGTCCATGCTCTCTATCAGCCTCCACATCTGGGAATTCATTTATTAGAAGCAAATTATGCACCAGGATTCCAGATGGTACAGAAGCTATAATAACGGGTAGATTATATTCGCCTGTTTGAATAAAATACATCCCCAATACTGGTAGAAGCCCCAAACCTAGCCCCGGAGCCCACTCAGGCCAGTACGTTTTCAATATTAGGGGTGTATAGAGAATAACACATAAGGCAGCTACAATAAGTAGCGGTAATAATTGCCAGCCTTTATCAATGATAAAAAACACACCTATCGGAATAGCTAACAACAAGGAACCGGTACCAATCCAAAACACTTGTCTCGAACTTAAAATTCCACTAGGTAAAAAACCACTGCCACCGCTAAAAGGTGTTCTCTTAGTATCAAAATCTACTCCACTTTTATAGTCAAAGTAATCATTTAAAGTATTAACACTAACATGGGTAAGTAACAAGCCAATAGCCGCTAACAACGCATAACCAAAATTGAAGGAGCCATCGTACCATGCTATAGCAGTGCCTAAAAATGCTAGAATAACTGAAAGAATTAGGAATTGCGGCCTTGTTTCGAGTAACAACTTTTTCATTTTCCACCCACCTTCAAAATTGCGAGTATTTTTCAGGTAATGAAATAAGGCACAGTCTAGATTAATGCTGTGCCTTCTGAATATAGAGGAAGAGGATTTACTCTTCCTCCTCTGGTTGTATTGTAAATCTTACTTCATCGCCAATTTTTGCGTCAAGTAATAGGGCGGCGTTCCCACCCTTAAGAGATATTTCAATATAACCGCCAGATCCTATCAAGGCAATCAGGCCACTGCCCTCTGAATAGCTTTGTACTAGTCCTGAAAGAAGTCGGCTGCCGATCTTAATAGTATCAACCTTCTCGGCCGATGTTAGATCTTCATTTCTAACATCGGTTATTAGGTTTCCGAAGATGTCAATATGAATGATATGACCCATCAACGAACCATCCGGTCTCTTGCTTGGACGTGACAATGGTAAGACCTCCAACGATGTTACCGGCTCACCGAATTCTATAGGTGGAAAACCCAAAGATAAAGCCGCCGCTACAGGAGCAAAGATGTCTCGCCCATGGAATGTAGGGCTTACTGGTAATCTCCAGAATCTGGAGTTGGTGATATGCACCGCTTCTAAATTTTCACCTGGTTTCAACCCACCCCTTAGTGACAACTTGCCCTTTTTAGTTACCGGTTGGATAAGAGACTGTTGGATTATATAGCTCAATACGCCATTATCAGGGGCAACGAAAGATGCTATTGGTGTGCGCAGGATAATAGCTCGGCGTTTACTACCGACATCTGGGTCAACCACTACCAAATGAACCGACTTCTTGGGGAAAAAGCGATACACTGCATTCAACACAAAGGCAGCCTGTAATATATTCTGTGGTTCTATAATATGGCAGATATCAACCAGGCTGACTTCAGGATTAATACCCAGCATCACCCCTTTCATTGATGCTACATAAGCATCCTTAAGCCCGAAATCGGTAGTTAGTGTTATTGTGGCACCCATACCAAAAAACCGCTAAAAAATTAACTGATACCGAGCATCAGCAATGATATGGTGACAAATAGAACCACCAATATAATTGTAAACTGAAAAAGAGTTCTTTCAAGTCCACGTTTTGTCCGGTAAACTGTATCAGCCTGGCCAAAAATGCCTCCCAGGCCACCACCTCTGACCTGTAGCAACAGAACAAGCACCAGTGCTACCGATAATATCATCTGAGCTACGGTTAAGTAATTTTCCATCTATCCTTCTCCCAGTTTTTTCTTAAGCAATTCACCAGCCAGATTGGGATTAGCCCTACCTTTTGTTTCCTTCATCAATTGGCCAACGAGGAACTTCAATGATTGCTCTTTACCCGCCCTGTAATCGGCTACTGCCCTAGGATTAGCCGCAATTACTCGGCCTGCTATTTTTTCAATCTGATTAGAGTCGCTTATTTGACTCAATCCCTTGTATTCCATTATTTCTTTGGCATTCAAACCACTATCAAACATCTCTTCAAGTATCGATTTGGAAATTGCAATATTAACAATACCTTCCTCGTTTAGCACAAGCAGTTCGACTAATTTACTGGGGGTGACTTTCTCTCCAAAATGGGTAATATCTATGTTATTCTCATTAATAATACGACTTACCTCGCCTATAATCCAGTTGCTTACCTCCTTGGCTCCTTTATTCCGCGGCAATCTTCTATACTCCTCCGTTACGAGACAATCTTCAAAATAATCAGCCATTGCTTTCGAGCCAGTAAGTAGATTGGCATCATATTCAGGCAGGCTATAATCAGATATAAAACGATCGCGCCTAGCCTGTGGCAATTCCGGTATTTTAGCCCTTATTTCCTCTACTTTTTCAGCTTTAATCATTAAAGGCGGTAAATCAGGCTCCGGAAAATAGCGGTAGTCATGAGCATACTCTTTACTGCGCTGGGAAACGGTCTTACCTTTATCCTCCACCCAACCCCTTGTTTCTTGGCTGAGCTTCTTCCCCTGAGAAACCGCTTTTCGCTGTCTTTCTTCCTCATACTTCAATGCCTGATAGACAGCCTTGAAGCTGTTCATATTCTTGACTTCTATCTTTGCCAACAGCTCCTTGGTGCCCTCCGGGCGAATGCTTATATTAGCATCACAGCGGAAGCTACCTTCTTCCATATTAGCGGTTGAAACTCCCAGATACCTTAGGATACTGCGTAGTTTTACAAGATATTGCCTGGCCTCTTCAGCAGAACCTATATCTGGCTCACCAACAATTTCCATTAGCGGCACTCCAGAACGATTCACATCCACCAAACTATAGGTTTTATCATTCACCGTACGGTGCAGCAGTTTGGCAACATCTTCCTCAAGATGAACACGGGTTATACCTATACGCTTTTCACTGCCGTTAGTATATATGCTTAGCCAACCTCCGCAACCAATAGGAGCATCAAACTGCGATATCTGATATCCTTTCATAAGATCGGGGTAAGGATAATTCTTGCGGTCAAACTTAGTGTAATCAGAGATAGTGCAGTTTAAAGCTAGAGCTGTCATTATTGTATATTCTATCGCCTGCGTGTTGATGGTAGGTAGCACACCGGGCATCCCCAGGCACACCGGGCAGACATGGGTATTGGGTTTAGCATTAGCATAATCGGTGCCACAGCGGCAATACATTTTGCTGGTAGTATTAAGCTGGGCATGTACTTCTAGCCCAATGATAGTTTCATAACCCATTGGAAAAATCCTTCATATAACCCATTCAGTATAACAACAACAGGCTAAGGCTGACAAGAAAAAAGCCGATACAAATATAAACTAATGGTACCAGGTTAATAAACGTTTTTCCCTATGCTATAATTGCCGCATGGGGATATAGCTCAGCTGGGAGAGCGCTGCGTTCGCATCGCAGAGGTCGGGGGTTCGAATCCCCCTATCTCCACTTTTTGAAATTTCCAAAATGTAATGAATCTAAATTCATAATTGAAGCCTTTAATCACAGCCTCGTAACCTTTACGATGAGTGCCTACAGCCATATAATTGAGGCGATAGAGATTGATACCATGACACTACTGGATGAGGTTTTTTCATCAGGGAAACTAGTTTCGAATATATATTAACGCCAAATTAACTCTAAATTATTATTAACGTCTTGAAAAAACGAATTTTGCTTTGTGCCCCTGTAGCTCAGAGGATAGAGCAGCGGTTTCCTAACGACGAGTCATCAATCGTGAGGAGCCGTCAAGCGATCTCAGAAGTGTGTGGTTAAGTGTGGCCAGCCTTCATCTAGTGTCACCACACGCGAACGACAACAGAACGACAAAATGACAAGGGGGAGTTCGGTAGCTCCCCCTTGTCATTATTGCTAGCTATTCGTGAGCTTTCTGTTAAATAACCAAAAATTAACACTAATAATTACTAAGGCGATCCCAACTGGCAGGAAAGATCCGATTTCACCACTAACTATGTTTAGTATAATGAAGATAAAACCACTAATTGAAAAAAGTATAGTAACGGTTCTGTATGCTTTTATTTTCTTAGATGTTTTACTATTCACTATGAGAGTTCATATCTATTTACGCCTGAGAGGCAGTAGGTGAATGCTAGAGGTTGCTATTAAGCAAATTCCAACAATCCCTATGATTGTGGAAATACCCGCAGTATTTTCTCCTAGAATATCACCATCAAACATAAAAATGGCGGCTAGTAACGCTATCACAATACCTATTATCCATTGTGCGAAGAATGCTTTCTTCTTCTTATCGTTTATTCTTTCTAGTTCTAGCTTTACTTCTTTTCGCTTCGTCCAAACTAATAATGCTATTACTACCAATATAACACCAATAACAATAATCACAATCGGTATGCTATTGCCCATCTTTAAAACCTCCAATTAGTGGTTCTCCAGCATCCTACAGTTCATATCCTCAGTTGTCAAGCGAACTGAATTTATTATGAGTTTAGCGGAATCCTTCGCATTGAGCTCGAGAGTGTGATGAGTCCTGACCAACGGACGACATATAGGACATGCCTGAGCAACCTTTACCATGACCACTTCTTTGCCTATAATGTGTGGAGTTCCCGAATTAGATTAAAATTCGTATAGGTAATTGAACATGTTAGAGACGTTCTTCTTTATCCTTGGATTAGTAAGTAGTATCTTTCTGATTTTTATCTTCCTAATCAGAAAGAATAGATTAGATCTTTTACAGCGGTTTGGGCGGCTGTATTTTCTCCTGGCAATACCTGCTGTCTACGGCATCATTTTGGTCGTTCAAGAACAGAAAACAGTGCAATATAGCATCTTTCTAGCTATTTTCCTAGTCTTTTTACTTATAGAATGGCTATTTGACTACGTTTTGAAAATCAATTTTCGAGATAACTGGAAGAAAAACTAGAAATGGATAACACCTACATCCCGATGTTAGTTAAACTGTATTTATTACTTAATAGAAAAGGAAAACGGAAGCAGATATTTATACGTATCGCTGGACAAACATCCCCATAATTACCTGGAATAATTGAATTAACATATAATTTATGATATATCTATTACGAGCATGGAATTCACGACCAATACCTTTTTCGTTTTAGCCATTATTTGTGTTCTTTGGGGTGTTGCATCCTCTGTAATAATCATTTCGTTTGTATCCAAGCGGGGAATAAAAATCAACTATCTACTTCTCAGAATATATATTTATAAGTACGTTAACCAATATCGAAAGATAACTATTGAAGAGACTGGTAAAGTAGGACCACTGTTCTACTCATTTATCACATCATTTATTCTCGCTCTAATTTTTGCCATTGCTGGAATAGTGCTTAAAATTACTGCTTAGCTTTATAGCTAAACGTGTATATGCTAATATTACCTATTAAAGTCTGAGGTGCTGATTCAAACCAGTAACTTTGTCTTCCCGAAATTACAAACGGCATAAAAGATTTATACGCATGGCCGGACAGACATCCCCATGTTCCTGAAATGGTGACCTTGAAATAAGTTTAAAAAGAGAATAGGAGGAGCAGAAATGCTCCCGCCTTTTTTGGTTATTGACTGCCCCAAGAATATGGAATAAACTCAATACGACTTTAAATATAGGAGAAAACCTTCTTAGTGGACGCTAAGCCATCAAGGAATTCAAAATCATATAAAACTGCTGCTATATTCTTTTCAATCAGTGGGATTCTTTTCATTATAGTAGATAGTAGGTGCAATTCGTGGTAACGTTGCTTTTCTTCCAATTGGGATCGCGTTAGTAATTATTAGCATTACTTTCTGGCAATATAGCAAGAAGCTCACAAATGGCTAATACAATAACTCTTCGGAATAGCACTTGTTCCTATTTAAACATACGTCCCCAAGTATATGTGGTGGGCTTTAATGAGCTTAATTGGGCTAAAGTGTAATATAGGCCGTGCAGGTCTCGAACCTGCGACACCCTGATTAAAAGATACAAGAGGTTTGTCCCTGAA
>Ga0209536_100009152_pt1 | contig 14737 bp, 9 predicted proteins | sample DeeMarSeWOR28_12_FD_187461 | JGI IMG/M metagenome (GOLD analysis project Ga0209536, IMG submission 187461) | Marine sediment microbial communities from White Oak River estuary, North Carolina - WOR-2-8_12 (SPAdes) (version 2) | ecosystem: Environmental > Aquatic > Marine > Intertidal zone >...
CAAGGTACGGGCTGTGGCGGCCACCACTGCTCTCGAACTGGGTATTGACATCGGTGGTATGGGCGCCGCCCTGCTGACCGGGTATCCGGGCACCATCGCCGGGACGTGGCAGCAGGCCGGCCGTGCTGGTCGTCACACAGAAGCGTCGCTGGCGACCCTGGTCACGTCGGCGGGTCCGCTGGATCAGTTCCTGGCCCATCATCCTGACTATTTCTTCGACCGCTCGCCCGAGTCTGCCCTCATCAACCCCGATAACTCCCTCATCCTGCTGGGGCATTTACGCTGTGCCGCCTTTGAATTGCCCTTCCAGGCCGGAGAGAGTTTCGGTCGCGTCGATGGAGCGCAAGTGGCGGAATTTCTTCAGTTCCTTCAGGAGACTGGAGTTATTCATCGGTCCAGGGAGAAGTACTTCTGGATGGCGGATCAATATCCAGCTGAGGCCGTCTCGTTGCGCAGTGCCTCGCCTGAGGCGGTGGTGCTCCAGGTACTAGAGGACGATGAATGGACGACCCTTGGCCAGGTGGATTATGCCAGCGCGTTCTGGATGGTGCATCCGGGGGCCATCTACTTGCACGAAGGGCATGCCTACCTGGTAGACGAGCTAGACCCGGACCAGCACATCGCGCGGCTGTACGCAGCTGACGTAGACTATTACACCCGACCGAACACCGAAACTAGCGTGCAGCTCTTAGAGAAATTAGACGAGGCCGAGGCGCGCGGCGCGGCCAGGGCCCACGGTGAAATCTGTGTGACCACGCAGGTGGTCGGCTTCCGCAAGGTCAAGTGGTTCACCCACGAGCACCTGGGCGGAGGCAAGGTCGCCCTGCCGCCGACTGAATTGGTGACAACCGGCTACTGGCTGGGGATAGCCGAGGAGACCGTGGCAAGCCTGCACGCCCAGGGGGCTTGGACCAACGATCCTATTGACTATGGGCCTAACTGGTCGGAGCAACGCGCCCGCGCCCGGTCGCGCGATGGCTATCGCTGCCAGCATTGCGGCCTGCCTGAGAGTAAACACGCTCATCACGTCCACCACAAAACCCCCTTCCGCGCCTTCCCTTCTTACCAGCAAGCCAACCAGTTGTTGAACCTGGTGACGCTCTGCCCGCGCTGCCACCGCCGCGCGGAGACAGCAGTACGCATCCGGAGTGGGCTGGCCGGCCTGGCCTTCGCCTTAGGCCACCTGGCGCCCCTCTTCTTGATGTGCGATGCACGCGATATTGGCGTGCATTCCGATCCCAGTTCGCCGCTGGCTGGCGGTCAGCCCGCAGTGGTGATCTACGACCAGGTGCCGGCCGGGGTGGGTTTCAGCCAGCGGCTCTTCGAAGTGCACGATAGATTGATGGCCCAGGCCTACCAATTGGTTGCGGCCTGTGAGTGTACTGATGGTTGCCCATCGTGTGTCGGCCCCGCTGGTGAAAGTGTTCAGGGCGGCAAGCCAGAGGCACTTGCCCTATTAGAAGCATTGATCCTGGCTGATAAATAGCCACTAATGCCCTGTGGCCTTCTATACGCCTCCTGTTAGCGACAAGTCGTGGGCCGGGCTTTCCATGGCCCATCTGAACAGCCTGGACAGGCACAACACGAGCAAGAGACATAGAAGGAATTTGTCATGGAGACTACCACTACCGCCTGTCTGGCGGCCTTGGCGCTTTTCGTTCTATTTATTCTTTGTGCATTTGGTTTGTACTCGATTCGGGAAGGAGAACCCCGCGCGGCGCGTCTGGCCCTGGGGACGGCAGTAGTTGCATCGCTGCCACTTGTCCTGACCAATCTGCTGCCTGTAGGCACCAGATTGGTCATACTGGGCATAATCGCCGCCACGGGGATCTTGGGGGTGGTCCTGTTTCTCTTGCCCGTCGGTCGGGTCGAGCGCGGGGACGACATGCCCAACAAACGCTTTGATGAGCGTGACATCATGTTCGCCCGCGCGCGCTTGGTCCCGGACAGCCCCGAATATGAGGCTTACTACGCTATGCGCCCTGAGAACCAGGCCGCTGACGACAAAACGCGCACCCTGCCGGGCTTGCTCTCCCCTGATGCCAGTAAGGCGGCTCCACTGACCTTTGCCTCAGCTGAGGCCAGCTTTTCCCTGACCGAGGCACTGCGCGAAGAGGTCGACGGTCCGGTGGCGCCGGCCCGCTCGGAATACACCGCCGATCAGATGACCTCCTACATCAAGGGTCTGGCCCGCTACTATGGCGCTTACACGGTGGGCATCGCCGACTTGCAACCCTACCACGTCTATTCGCATATCGGCCGCGGGAGCGGCCGGTACGGCGCGCCCATCACCCTCGAGCATCGCTATGCCATCGCCTTCACCGTCGAGATGGATCACGCCATGATGGGCCCTGCTCCCGAGGCGCCCGTGGTAATGGAATCGGCGCGTCAATATGTCGAAGCCGCCCGGGTCGCCCTGCAACTGGGCTACTTGATCCGCTCGCTGGGCTATCCAGCCCGTGCGCACATCGACGGCAACTACCGCGTCATTGCACCGCTGGTGGCTCGCGACGCCGGCCTGGGCGAGATCGGCCGCATGGGATTGTTGATGACGCCCGAATTGGGACCGCGCGTGCGTCTAGGCGTGGTGACCACCGATCTGCCACTTTTCCCGGACCAACGGAGCGATGACCTATCGGTCATTGACTTTTGCCGCCTCTGCAGAAAGTGTGCCGAAAACTGCCCCAGCCGTTCCATTCCCTATGGGGACCGCGAGGAAATCGATGGAGCTCTACGCTGGCGCATCGACCCGGATACGTGCTTCCGCTATTGGAATGTGATCGGCACCGACTGCGGACGCTGTATGGCGGTCTGCCCCTACTCGCACCCCCATAACCCGCCGCACAATCTGGTGCGCTGGGCCATCCGCCGTTCGGGCCTGGCACGGCGGGCTGCCCTGTGGCTGGATGACGTTTTCTACAAGGACAAGCCCCCACCTCGTCCGGCGCCAGACTGGGTGCCCCTTGACTCACACAAGGCTGTTCTCAAGAAAGTGGCTCGGTCTGGTCGCGTTTTCGAGGTGACTGGAGGTGCCGCTCAGTCGTCTCAGGATCGAAATGGAGATTGAGACTCTGCGTGGGATAGGGCGATACGATACCTGCCACGTCCAGCGCTTCCTGTAGGGCGGTATGCACCCGGTCAATGATGCGCCGCGTGTCCTCATACGAACCGATCCACCAGCGCACGCGGAAGATCATGGCTGAATCGCCCATCTCGTTGTACAGGGCATCCACCGGCTTATCAGGCAGCACGCCCTCCACCCCGCGCACCGCGTCGATGAGGACGCGGCGGGCGGTCTCAATATCGGTGCCGTAGGCGACGCCCACGTGGGTCTGGATCCGGTAGCGGGGGTCCGGGAAGGTGTAGTTGATGACTTGGTTCTTGCCAATGAGGGAATTGGGCACGATGACCATGCGGTTGTCCCGGGTGCGGATACGCGTGGTGCGCAGCCCGATCTCCGTCACATCGCCCCAGGTGCCCTCTCCCTGGATCTCGATCCGGTCGCCTATTCGAAAGGGTTGGTCGGCCAGGATGATGAAACCGCTGATGGCATCAGAGAGGGTGTCTTGGGCCGCCAGGGACAGAGCCAGACCCAGGATGCCCAGGGTAGCCACCAGGGCGGTGACGTTGATGCCGAAGTGCGAGAGCAGGATGGTGAGGCCAATCATCACCACGGAAAAATAGCCCAAGCGGGTCAATAGCACCAAGACCGGATCGAGTTCCTCAGCGCGCCCTTCCTGGGCCAGTTCTTGGCGGTACCACTCATGGGCCAAGCCGATCAGCTTCCAGATGACGACCACGCTCAGCCCCAGGCCCGCGACGAAGTAGACATCGCTCAAAAGCGTCTTGAGCTCGGCGCTGAGAAAGGTCAAACGCTGGGTGGCAAACTGGAGGATGAAGATCACGACCAGCCACCTGAGCTGTGGCCCGCTGACCTCGAGCAATCGGTCGTCGAGATCGGTGGGAGTGCGCCGGACAACCTGCGGTAACAGACGCCGGATCAACCAGGTTCCGACCAGGTAGCCGACCAGGGCGGCCAGGACGGAGATGCCCAGGTTGATCCAGTCGTCAGTGCTCAAACCCAGAAAAGAGGTCTGGGCCAGTCCAGCCCTAGTCGTAAGTTGGGTGACTGCCCTAGTGATCTGACCGGGAGTTGCGGTTGGTTCTGGCGTCCGAGTCTCCAGCACTTCGCCGAGGACCGGGGTTGCGTCTGCCGCTGAACCCTCATCTTCGGGCGGGCTGGTTGCCTCTGGTTCTGGCGGCTCAACCTCAGCGATGGCCGTAGACGTCGGCACCGGTTCAGCCGTTTTCTCAGGGGCTGCCCCACCACAGGCAGCCAGAAGTGCCGCGAGAAAAAGCGCCGTCAGAACCAGCACGGAGACAGGTCTTACCACCGTCATATACTTCCCCAATTTTTCACTCCATTCAATATAACTTGCTTGTTTGCACCTAGCGCGTGCTGTGAACTGACATCGACAAAACACCCTCTTAGCTCGGTTTTGGGATGAGGTTGTATTGCAGGGCCAGAGCCGCCGCCTCGGCGCGACTGGTCGCTCCTAGCTTGGACAGAATCCCGCGCACGTGGTACTTGGCCGTTGAGAGGCCGATTCCCAGTCGCTGGGCGATCTCTGCGTTCGTCAGCCCTTCCGCCAACAAGGCCAATACCTCGCGTTCTCGCTCAGACAGGTCGGCACCCGGCCTTGGCGCCGAGTCGCTGGCTTCGACCAAAGCCCGCACGGCCTCTGTGGACAGGGTCGTCCGACCCGCATGGGCTGCCCGGATGGCCGCGGCCAGTTCGTCGGCAGAGACGCCCTTGATCAGGTAGCCGACAGCCCCGGCCTGCATAGCCCCGCGTACCAGGTCCCTGTCGTGAAAACTGGTCAGGACCAGCACCTGCACTTGGGGATACTGGCTGCGGATAGCCTGCGTCGTGTCTACACCATTCATCTCGGGCATCAGCATGTCCATAAGCACTACGTCCGGTTGAACCTCATTACACAGCCGCAGCGCTTCCTCGCCGCTGTGCGCTTCGCCTACCAACTCCAGGTCGTCGAAAGCGAGCAGGCTAAACCTGATCCCACTGCGCAGGATCTCGTGGTCGTCAACGGTCATCACTCGAATGCAATCTGACTCGCTCATAGACGTCCCTCCATTCGCTGTCAGTCGTCTCGCCAGCCCGAGACCAGACTACCGTGATTTCTGTGCCCTGGCCCGGCCGGCTTTTGATGCTTAAGGTCGCGCCGACCGCCTGGGCGCGCTCATGCATAATTCTGAGGCCCAACTGGTCGGGTTGGGTGGTGTCCGGATCAAAGCCGCGCCCGTCGTCGCTGATGCTCATTGTGACGCGCTCCGACTCACAATGGAGATTGACTTTCGCCCATTTGGCCCGGGCATGCTTGACGACGTTGTTGAGCGCCTCCTGAGTGATCCGGTACAGTGCGATCTGGAGTTCGCCTGGCAAGGGACAGTCACCCACTACCGTCGTCGTGACGTGCATCCGCGTTCGGGCCATCATCCCCTCCGCCAGTTGGCGAAGCAAAACGCTCAGGTTTTGCTCGCTCAAGGCACCTGGACGCAGCTCCAGCAGCAACGTGCGCATCTCAGCCAGCGCGCCGTGCGTCAACCGGCGTAACTCCTCAAGGCCGAGCCGCCCTTCCTCTGGATGGCGTTCCCAGACGCGGGGCAGGGTGTCGGCGATCAGGCTGGCCGAAAAGAGCACCTGGGTGACAGCGTCGTGCAGCTCGCGGGCTAGGCGCTCCCGCTCAGCAGCTGCAGCCGTCTCCTGGAGCTGTACCTCGGACCGCACCCGGTCGGTGACGTCGGTCAGCACGCCCCGCACCCCGGCAACCTGGTCGCCTGCTACGATCGGCTGGCTGGATGCGCGCATCCAGCGCACTTCGCCCGATTTGGTCGCCAGCCGATACTCGTTGGGGCCGAGAAGACGACCAGAAGCAAGTTGCTGAAAGTTGTTCTGGATACGCGGTAACTCCTCGGGAGCGATGAACTGGGCGAAAGACCGCCCCACCACTTCCGGGGGCCTGTACCCGATTAACGCTTCTATGGCCGGGCTGACGTAGGTAATCAGGCCATCCGTGTCGAGCGCGTAGATGGCATCGCTGACCTGTTCCACCAGGTCACGGTACTTCTCCTCCGAATCCCGCAACGCTTTCTCCGCTCTCTTGCGTTGAATAGCCAGCGCATAGAATTCGCCTATGCGCTGGAGCGCCTCAAGGTCTCGCTCGGTATAGTCCCTGCCCGGGTTGGCCACGGCAATCTGACCTACCAGTTCTTCGCCTAACTTGACCGGAACAGATAAGAACTGTTGGACCGGGATGTGTCCCTCGGGCGTCCCCTGGTACGCCGGGTGTGTTTCTGGGGAATTCGTGTAGAAGGCCTGGCCGGTATTCAACGAGTGCCCCCAGAGCCCAGGGTAACGACCATCGCTTCCGCGCGGGAAGGCGATGCGTCTGTCCTCCCCCGAGACTTTACAGTTGCCTTTCAACATCTCGGTTAGCGTATAGCCAACGTTATCGCCCGTGACGGGGTCAAGGGCAGAGACGTAACCGTGAGTACTCCGCGTTAGACACCGGGCCTGATCCAAAACGGTGTTGGCAATCTCTTCGATCGAGGAGCCAGGGGAGATCAACGGTTCATACAGAGCAGAAAGCGCCGCATTCACGTCCAACTCCCACTGCAGTTTCTCCTCGGCCTGCTTGCGCTCGGTGGTGTCGATCGTGGCTCCGACATAGCGCAGCGCCCTGCCATTCTCATCCCGCAAAATGAACATGTTATCCCTTTTCCAGCGCACCGCACCGCTTGGCTGGATGATGCGATACTCGACAGTGAATTCGTCTGCATCAGACTCGAGAGCAGCCTTGAAAGACGCTATGGCACAGTCCTGGTCATCGGGATGGATCGCCTGGAAGACATAATCCAGGCTGGGCTCAAAGGTGTCGCGATCAACGCCCCAAATACGCCGTGTCGTGTCGTCCCATTTAACGATTCCTTCTGCCAAGTCATTGTCAAACCAGCCGGCGTGGGCGGCATGCAAGGCGAATTCCAGGCGTCGCCCGCTCTCCCGTAGCGTCTCGTCTGCCTGCACCCGCTCGGTTACGTTGGCCAGGGTCAGGATCAGACCCGTTACCCCCCCCACCGAATCTCTGATGGGTACCAAGCTCCAATCCCAAAAAGACACCCCACGCTCCGGATGCTCCGCATACTCGAATGGCTTGGCATAGGCAAAGTAAGGCTGACCGGTTTCTACCACCTCGCGAAAGATCTCCTCATTCTCTCGGTTGGGGTAAAGGTCAAAGTGGTTCTTACCCGGGAAAAAAGATGGTTCCCGTTTGTCGGCCTCGGCATAGGCTCGGTTGACACGCAGAAAGTTAAATTCCGAGTCCAGGCAAGCGACCAGCACGTGGGTGTGATCCAAGACCGTCTCAAGTAGACGTGTGGTTCCTGCCAGCGCCTCCTCGGCCCGCGTCCGCTCGACAATCCTGCCCAGTCGTTCGGCAACAGCGTTGAGCAATTTTCGCTCATCCTCCGAGAAAGGCCCCTCGTCGATCCCTGGCCTTTCTTCTAGGTAATACACTTCCACCCGGCCAGCCGGAATCCCCCCCACTTGGATATTGCAGGCCTGCTGCCAGATAGTTTCTTGGAAGCGGTCAGTCCTGAACTCCTGACCACCCAGGATGATTCGTGCGCAGGCCTTCTCCGGGTATCGCCAGGCAGCCGGGATCAGCTCGACAGCCCCCTGCAGGATCCCCTCCAGTCGCATGCCTGGCGTTTCAACAAGCTGGGAGATGCCGTAGAGGCAATTCAACTCCTTGATCCGCTCCCCAAGCGCATCTTGCGCTCGCTTGAGACGCATGATGGCCTCCACACGGGCCAGCAGTTCCCGATCTGCAATCGGGCGCGCGATGTAGCCGTCTGCGCCAGCCTCGAGGCCGTCGGATTGGTTATCAGATGTCGTCCTGAGAGCAGACAGCAAAACCACGTAACTGCCAGCCAGTCTTGCGTCAGCCTTGATCTGCCGGCACATCTCCAGGCCATCCATGTCCGGCAGCACGACGTTGAGCAGCACCAGGTCTGGTTCCCCTTCTCTTGCCAGGCGCAGGCCATCGCCCCCTGTGGTGGCCTCGATCACCTGGTAGCCGGCCCCCCGCAGCAGATGCGAGGTGGCGCCTGACAGAGCTGCGTCGTCGTCAACAACCAATATCCGAGTGTATTCTTTCACCCATCTTCTCCTTCACTGGCCCTCGTTCACCAAGACTTGGCCCACTACGGCCATCACTTCCCACGCGCGGTAACGTAATCAGTCTAGTCTGGAGAATGCAACAAGGCGAAGCTACCCATAGTCGTGCCAGAAGCACCCACGCTCCTCGCTATTCCCCGGCACGACCGGCGGTATGCCGCTGTCCATTGTATCACAAACATTCACGACACTCAACCCTGTACATCTCTTGCCATCCACAATGATCTGTCATATTATTGGTCAGGCTTGAATGCAGTTCAGGGCAGCTATTAATCGCCATGTCAACGGATTCTCTCTCGGACAGGCTAAAGGCGTTGGGTGTGAAGGTCGGAGCGCGTGATATCCCGCCTCCGCGCCCGCGCGATCCATATCCCATTCACCACATCGTGCCCGGTCGCTTTCAGGCGACGTCGCACGGCGAGGTCTTTCTCGGCGAGCAGCGCTACCCCCTTGCCCACCAACATGGATACGCCGCCCTAGGCGCCGCGGCCTCGCTGCGCACCATTGCCGAGTGGGCGCGTGAGCCACGTCTCGCCCAGCTCCAACCCAATGCCTTTGCTTTCCTTGACACAGAGACCACCGGATTGGCGGGTGGCACGGGTACCTATGCCTTTCTAGTTGGGGTCGGGCGCTACAACGACGACACGTTTCAGCTGGTCCAGTTCTTTATGCGCGACCCGACCGAGGAACCGGGGCTGCTGGAAGCCCTGTCCGAGTTCCTGGAACCCTGCGAAGCGCTGGTGACCTTCAATGGCAAGGCCTTTGACCTGCCTCTTCTTAACGCCCGCTACATCGCCAACGGCGAGACACCCCCTTTGGCCTCCGTCCCCCACTTGGATTTGTTGCCCCTGGCGCGGCGCCTGTGGCGCGACCGTCTGCCCAGCCGCGCCCTGGGCTACCTCGAGGAGCACATCCTGGGCGTAGCCCGGAGCCATGAAGACGTCCCTGGCTGGGTGATCCCTAGCCTATACTTTGACTACTTGCGTAGTGGCGATGCGCGGTCGCTGAAGAGCGTCTTCTATCACAACGCCATAGACGTGCTCTCGTTGGCCGCGCTCTTGAGTCACGTCGCAGGGCTGCTCGACGCCCCGCTTGATGACCAACAGGAGCTCCCAGAGACCCTCATCCACGGCTTGGACCTGGTGGCCATGGGTAAATTGTTCGAAGACTTGAGGCACCTTGAAACAGCCATGCGGTTGTACGAGTATGGGCTGGCACGTGATTTGCCGCAGGACGTTTATTGGGAGACGGTGCAGCGACTATCCTTTGTCCACAAGCGGCACGGCGACTGGATGGCCGCTGTCGCCTTGTGGCACCAGGCCGCACAGCGCGACCATGTCTATGCTCACGTCGAACTGGCTAAGTTCTATGAGCACCGCGCGCGCGATTATCGCCAGGCGGCAAGGTGGACCGAGGCAGCCATCACCCTCGTCCAGGCACCGGATTTTGCCAAGCACGCACGCCGGCGCTGGTTAGCCGACCTCGAACATCGCCTGGCACGCTTGCAGAGAAAGCTCGACCATGCGTGACTCCCCATTCCCTTGTACCTTAAAAACCGATTTGCTCCCCAGATTCAGCCGTGTTAAAATGAATGGAAGTGACTAACAAGAGTAAAAGGCGGGTTGTAGAGAATTGATGCTTAACTGGAGACACATCGTCCTGGCGCTCCTGGTCGCGCTGTTGCTCTTTGGTTTAGGGGCAGGTGCGGGCTATGGAGCCCATTGGTACCTAACCAAGAACACGCCCACTGCAGACGAATCGGATGACTTCGGTGTTTATTGGGAAGTATGGCACCTCGTTGAGGATAAGTTTTACGGGGAGATCCCCGATGGGTCTGCCTCAGTTTATGGAGCCATTCGGGGGGCCTTGGGTACCCTGGAGGATCCGTACACGATTTTCGTCGAGCCACAGCCCCGGGCGTTGGAGAAGGCCGAACTAGAGGGCAAGTTTGGAGGAATTGGTGCCTTCGTGTCGCGGGGGCCGAATGGCGAAGTGGTTCTGACACCCATGGTCGACTCCCCGGCTGAGCAGGCCGGGGTGCAAGAGGGAGACATACTACTAAGAGTAGAGGATACGCCCATCACGCCCGAGATGACAACCGACGAGGTTGTGCTGCTCATCCGGGGTGAGGTGGATACCCAGGTGACGCTTGCTCTGGAACGAGTAGGCGAAGCCGGGCCAATTGTGGTAACCATCACCCGCAAAGTCATTGAGACCCCCTCAGTAGAATGGCGGGTTTTGGAGCAGGACCCCGACACCGGCTATATCCGCATCCGACTCTTCACTGAGCGAACCGGCCGCGAGTTAGAACGTGCCCTCGAGGAGTTGCGAGACGAGGGCGTTACACGCTTGGTCTTGGACTTGCGCGACAACGGTGGTGGCTTGCTGGATGCTGCCGTTGACGTGACCAGCCAGTTCTTGCGTGAGGGGGTGGTGCTCTATGAAGATCGGCGTGACCAACCCGAGAAATTCTACTCGGTTAAAAAGGGTGGACTGGCCCTTGATCTGCCGTTGGTGGTCCTGGTAAATGGCGGCACGGCCAGCGCGTCGGAGATCGTGGCCGGGGCCTTGCGGGACTATGAACGTGGCTCCCTTGTCGGCGAGCGCACCTTTGGAAAAGGCTCGGTGCAACTGGTGTACGATTTGTCAGATCAGTCGTCATTGCACGTGACAGTTGCCCGCTGGCTGACCCCTGATCGGCACCGCATTGATGGCGAAGGAATTATACCTGACGTTGAGATCATTCCCTCGCAGGAGGATCTGGCGTCTGGTCTGGATCCCCAATTGGAACGGGCGATTGCTTATCTACAGGAACAAGAGGAAGTAGTGGGCGCTAAGTGATAGAGAGGTAGGTATCAGGAAATGGCTCAAGTGATTAAGGCGATGCTTAAACTGGCAATTATGGTGGCGTTGGCGGTGGTGGTCATAGTCGGAGCTTTTGGCGCTGGCTACGTGGCGCGAGCTTTCCAGGCTCCGGCCTGGGCACCGTCAGCATCCACCTTCACCGCGCCCCAATCGCCTCAAGTTACCTTCACTGACGAGGATGTGCCTCCCGAGTTTGAGGTGTTCTGGGAAGCGTGGGCATTTGTTGAGGGAGAATTCTATGGCGACGTACCGAGCAAGCAAGATCGGGTCTACGGCGCCATCCGGGGCATGGTCAATGCCTACGGCGACGAAAACACCGCTTTTATTGAGCCAGATCGAGCAGCCATCTTCCGGGAGGACGTGAGCGGTAGCTTCGAGGGCATCGGCGCTGCGGTGCGCATGGATGAAATGGGACGGTTAGTCATCGCTGAACCCTTTGCCGGTCGGCCAGCCGCCGAGTCGGGTCTGGCGCGGGGTGACATCGTGCTCGAAGTGGATGGCCAATCCCTGCAAGGGCTGAGTCTGTACGAGTCTATCGGTCTTATTCGTGGCCCAGCGGGGAGCACCGTGGTATTGACGGTTTTTCGCGATGGCGTTGATGAGCCCTTTGACGTGCCCGTTGTTCGGGCTCGCATCGAGATCGAAGTCGTGGAATCGGAAAGGTTGGAAGGTGACATCGGCTATATCCGTCTCACCGAGTTCAGCCGCGGGGCCACCGGCAAGATGGCTGAGGCTATCAAGGAACTGAACGCGGAGGAGCCGCTCAAGGCGCTCATCTTGGATCTGCGTGATAATCCGGGTGGATTGTTGGACGAGTCGATCTTCGTCAGCAGTCAGTTCATCGATGAGGGCGTTATCACCATCGAAAAGTTGAAGGAGGACGAAGAGCAAGTCTTCGAAGCTCAGCCAGGCGGCGTGGCCCCCGAAGTACCGCTGGTGGTGTTGGTCAACCGAGGAAGTGCCAGCGCGTCGGAGATCGTGGCCGGGGCTATTCAGGATAGCGGCCGAGGCACGGTGTTGGGCGAGCAAACCTTTGGCAAGGGCACCGTACAAATCCCGCACTCCCTCAGCGATGGCTCTGAACTGCGCGTGACTATCGCCGAGTGGCTAACGCCCAGTGGCAAGCAAATCAGCGGTGAGGGCATCGTGCCCGACGTCTATGTGGAGCGCACCCAGGAGGACTTCGTCGAAGACCGCGATCCGCAATTGGAGCGGGCGATTGAGTATCTACTGGAGGCTAATTGAGCAACGACGCTGTTAAAATCATTGCCACCAATCGCAAAGCCCGCCACGACTACCATATTGACGATACCTTTGAAGCGGGTATGGCTCTAACCGGTACCGAGATCAAGTCCATCCGCGCCGGCCGTGTGTCCCTGCGCGATAGTTTTGCTGTAGTCAAAGAAGGCGAATTGTGGCTGATGAACGCTCACATCGCCCCTTACGATCCGGGTACGTACGCCAATCACGAACCGCGTCGACCGCGCAAGCTATTGATGCACCGCCGCGAAATCAACCGTATCACCGGCCAGTTACAGGAAAAAGGCTTTGCCCTGGTCCCGCTGCGCCTCTATCTAAAGAACAACCTGGCCAAAGTGGAACTGGGGTTGGCCCGAGGCAAAAAGCAATATGATAAGCGGGCTGCCCTGCGTCAGAAAGAAACGCGCCGCGAGATTGACCGAGCTGTGGCCCGTCACTGGAAGGGAAAATGATGGCTGGGCCAATCCTGGTGGAGGGCGTGCCAATGCACTCCATCCGGCAGATCAACGCCTTGCCGGGAGAGCAAAAGGCGGAGGTTTACCGCCGCCTGGTTCCCGAAGACCTACTCTCCCAATTCGGTATTGATCCTGGTACCTGGGTCGATGCCAGGGGGGTGAAACTTGTGCATATGGAGGCCGCTCCGGGTGCCAGCTTCCTGCGCATTCGTGTTCTCCCCTTCACTGACTTCCCCGATCCTCTCTTTCAGATTGAGCTGGGCGACACCGGGAATTATCAGCTTGAGATCTTGCTTGTCGTCATCAATGACCCTTATGGCGAGCGCTTCGACGTGGACCGGGATTGGGCTGGCGAGCCGACCAAATTTGGACTGATGCGCCGTAACCTGGAGGAAGAGGAGCGAGCCATGAAAGCCGGCCTCACCCCAGGCCAGGTTCGGCGTGGCCTGCGCCAGATGAGCCGTCAGCTACCATTGGTGGAGGATTTCGCCGCTGGTCTGGGACACGAGGCTTACCTGGCTAATCCATTAGGTTATCACAATGCCATCTTCCTGGAGTGGCAGGGGTTCACCTACATCCGAGGCCGGCCCAAGATGGAATGGATTCACGGTGAATTCCAGCCAGGCGGTGAACTCTTCCAGAGGCTGGACGGATCTACCCCATTTCGGCAAGCCGAAATGGGGGCTACTGTGCGTGGTCGGAGCTGGGCAATCCACGATGGCGTTCTTGGGAAGCCGTGGCCGGCGCTGGAGGTGAGGATGTTCAAACGGGTGGGTCATCACGCTGGAATGTGTACCTTTCCAGATGCCGCGTATTGAGCGTATTGTCTGACTTCCTGGAAAACGGCATCCCTGATGGGGCCGCATCTCTTGCAGTAGAACCGCATCCCTTTCAGTAGGACGGCATCCCTATGGCATCCTACAAGAAGCAGCATCCAGTCTATTGAGTGCGCTGTCGGTGCGCAACCAAAGGCAGGGAAACCCGATGCTCCGACGCATTCTCACCAAGCGACAAGAAGAACTCTTGACCGACGAGCGGCGCTGGCTGGCTGATCTGCGGGTCGCCCTGGCCCGTTTCGACGTAACGGACGAAGACCAGGCCACCCTTAACCGCTCCATCGACCAGCTTGATGAGCTTTTCCTGCTGGTTGTCGTCGGCGAGTTCAACTCCGGCAAGAGCGCCTTCATCAACGCGCTGCTGGGACAGCCGGTGCTGGAGGAAGGGGTCACACCCACCACCACGCGCATCCACCTGCTCAAGCACGGCGCCACCACGGAGCGGGTCGTGGCTGAGGCGTCTGTGGACGTCATTACTGCCCCTGTGGACTTGTTGCGCGAGATCAACATCGTCGATACACCCGGTACCAACGCCATCCACCGGCAACACGAGGCCATCACCCAGGAGTTTGTTCCCCGCTCCGACATGGTACTCTTCGTTACCTCTGCTGACCGCCCCTTCACGGAGAGCGAGCGTGCTTTTCTGCAGCGCATCCGCGACTGGGGCAAAAAGGTAGTCGTTGTCGTCAACAAAATCGATATCCTGGAGACGCCTGATGACGTCGCCCGTATCGAGTCTTTCATCGCCGACAATGCGCGTACCTTGCTCGGCTTCACCCCAGACATTTTCTCCGTCTCAGCCCGCCAGGCGCTCCGCGCCAAGGTGGGTAGCGACGGCCGCGATTTGCTCGTCGCCAGCCGCTTCGAAGCGCTGGAACGCTACATAGTCGCCACGCTGGACGAAAAGGAGCGCGTTCGCCTCAAGCTGCTCAACCCTTTAGGTGTAGGGTCACACCTAGCCGACAAATATCTCACGGCCATTGATGATCGGCTGGCCCTGCTGAAGGACGACTTCGCCACCATCAAAGACATTGAGGGACAACTGGCTGTGTACCAAGAGGACATGA
>Ga0209536_100009153_pt1 | contig 14735 bp, 15 predicted proteins | sample DeeMarSeWOR28_12_FD_187461 | JGI IMG/M metagenome (GOLD analysis project Ga0209536, IMG submission 187461) | Marine sediment microbial communities from White Oak River estuary, North Carolina - WOR-2-8_12 (SPAdes) (version 2) | ecosystem: Environmental > Aquatic > Marine > Intertidal zone >...
CACTTGTTACAATTGGAATTGAACCAACGCGACCGGAAACTGGATATGGATATATTCAGATAGATGAAGATTCTGGAAGAGATAATGTTTTTAAAGTATTAACTTTTGCTGAAAAACCAAACTATAATACTGCAGTTAATTTTATAAAAAGTGGTGATTTCTTCTGGAATAGTGGAATGTTCATTTGGAGAACGGAAACAATCATTAATGAAATTAAGATGCATATGCCCGATCTCTACGAGGGTCTTATTCAAATAAGAGATCAAATCAATTCACCCGACTTCACGAATATCCTTTCAAATATTTATGGGCAGTTAAGAAGTGTCTCTATTGATTATGGTATTATGGAAAAATCAGGTAACGTATTTCTTGTAAAAGGTAAATTTAGTTGGAGCGACGTGGGAAGCTGGGAAGCAGTTTATCAGCTAAGTGAAAAGGATGAGGACGGAAATGTTAAGATAGGCAGTATTTATACAGATATGGTTATGGATTCATATATTTACTCACCTGATAAATTCACTGCCGTAATAGGACTAGATAATATTATTGTAATAAATTATAAAGATACTTTACTGATTTGCAAGAGAGATAAAGCACAGGATGTTAAAAACATTATTGATCACCTCAAGCTTAATAAATTGAACGACCACCTGTAATATTTTGAATGAAAAAGGTAATAACGGAACGTGAAATTATAGAACTCGAAAAACAGGGGATTAAAGTGTTACTTAAAACTAAAGATACTTTAATCACTCCTCTCGCCCTTGATAGAATTCGAACCTCAAAAATTGATGTCGTGGAAAAAGAAAACAGTCAGGAAATTAAATTTGAATCCTACGCGTACTATCCCTCACATAAAAATAAAATAGTCCTGGGTAGTGATCATACCGGCTTTAGACTTAAAAATATTTTATTTAAATATTTAATCGAAAAAGGTTACCAGGTGACGGATGCTGGAACATATGATGAAAGTTCCTGCGACTATCCGGATTATGCAAAAAAAGTTGCAATAAGTGTAACAAAAAATGAGAGTGATTTTGGAATTTTAATTGATGCTACAGGAATTCCTTCTGCTATTACAGCAAATAAAATACATGGGATTCGTGCAGCAACCTGTTATAATACTTTTTCTGCAAAAAGCTCGCGTGCTCATAATAATGCGAATGTTCTTGTTATTGGTTCGAAAACACTCGGTGATGAGACGGTCAAGGAAATATTAGATGTTTGGCTTACAACTGAGTATGAAGGTGGAAGACATCAGAAGAGATTAGACAAAATTAGCGATATTGAAAATGAAAAATTGAACTAACCAAAGATAATCTTAAACATTTTGAAATAAATCCATTGTATGTTAATTTTCTTTGAATAAAAACTTATTAGAAATTATTTCTGAAACTCTACCGACCTTGGGCACTTCGATAAAAATTAATTAATCATAAAAGATTGGAATATTTAAAAATTGTTCATAATAAATGCTCCTGTTGAGGAAACGATAGAAATAGACCATCGTATTTATCTTCTGAAAATTAATGCTCCTGAAATCACTTCTATTATTAAGCCCGGACAGTTTCTGAATGTAAGAGTTTCGGAGAGAGTCTTTCCGCTCCTTCGAAGACCATTCAGTGTTTGCGATGTTGATGGAGAACATCTTTACCTTATGTTCAATATTATGGGAGAAGGAACAAACATTCTTGCTCATAAACCAAAAGGATCTACAATTGATATCTTGGGTCCTCTAGGTAATGGATTTAATCTTACCGGAGATTATAAAACGGCTGTAATTGTAGCGGGAGGTTTAGGTGCTGCACCTTTTCCCTATTTTACTCGAATGCTGAATGGGAAAAAAGATATTATTTCTTTTATAGGTGGAAGGACAAAAGATGATGTAATAACCTATAATTTGAAGAATGTTAAAGAAGCCAGTGATGATGGTTCACGCGGCTTTAAAGGAAATGTAGTTCAGTTACTTGAAGAAAACATTGAATTGCTCAAATCAAAGAATATAAAAGTATTTGCTTGCGGTCCTACTGTAATGCTTAGAGCTTTAAAGGATTTTTGTTTAAAGAATAATTTTAATTGCGAAGTTTCAACAGAATGTGCAATGGCCTGTGGATTTGGAATCTGCCAGGGATGTCCCATAGAATCAACCGAAGATCAGGAAAAATATTTGCTTGTTTGTAAAGATGGACCCGTATTTAATATTAAAGATGTTGTAATCTAATGAATATAGATCTGTCTGTAAAAATTGGATCACTTGCTCTCAGAAATCCAATAATGCTTGCATCTGGGACTGTAGGCTATGGCAATGAGATTTCGGAATTTACAGATCTCAATAAATTGGGTGGGATAGTAACAAAATCACTCAGCCTAAAACCTCGAAAGGGTAATCCACCACAAAGAATTGCTGAAACACCTGCTGGAATGTTAAATGCAATAGGCCTGGCAAACGTTGGGGTTGAAGTATTCCTTAAAGAAAAAATTCCATTCTTGAAAAAGTTTGATGTTCCCCTTATTTGTAATATAGCTGCCAGCACAATTGACGAGTATATTGAATGTACACGAATACTCACCACGGAAGAAACAATTAAAGCTTTTGAAATAAATATATCCTGTCCTAACGTGAGAGAGGGAGGTTTAATTTTTGGTAATGATTTAAATGCAGTTGCAAAAATCACTGATAAAGTAAGAGCCACAACAGGTAAACCAATAGTAATAAAGCTCTCCCCAAATGTTTCGTACATAGCTGCATTTGCAAAGGCAGCTAAAGATAATGGAGCAGATGCCGTATCTGCAATTAACACTTTGCTTGGTACAGCATTCAATATTAATACTCGTAAACCAAAAATTCATAATATCACCGGTGGATTGTCAGGACCAGCAATTAAACCTGTAGCACTCGCTAAAGTCCTGGAAATATCCCGGGAAGTTGATATACCAATTATCGGCATTGGTGGGATTATGGACTGGAAAGATGTAATTGAATTTATGATAGCAGGATCTTCAGCTGTTCAAATAGGCACATTAAATTTTATTGATCCTTCAGCCCCTGGGAAAATTGTTCAGCAGCTTGAAGAATACTGTGAAAAAATGTCTATAGAAAAAATATCATCACTCACTGCCTCTTATATTCTTTAATTAGATGGATGTAGAAACTTCACTAAAAAAACTTTTTTCCCTTCATACGTTCGGAATTAAACTTGGGTTGGATAACACTATCAGATTTCTTGAACACTTGGGAAAACCACAAAGCTCTTTAAAAACAATTCATGTTGCAGGTTCGAATGGAAAGGGAAGCACTTCATCATTCATTGCAAGCATCTTGCAGGAGTCTGGTTATAAAACTGGATTATATACTTCGCCACATTTTGTAAAATTTAATGAAAGAATTGTAATTAATGGAGAACAAATTGATGATGAATACATTGCAGGTTTCGTTGAGGAGCACGAAAAATATATAGACGAACATCAACTCACATTTTTTGAAGTGACCACTGCAATAGCATTTAAATATTTTCGAGAAATGAAAACTGATTATTGTGTTATTGAAACAGGTCTTGGCGGAAGATTGGACGCGACAAATGTTTTAAATCCTTTAGCTGTAGTGATTACAACTATAAGTCTCGAACATACGAATGTGCTTGGAAACACAATTGCACAAATTGCATCAGAAAAAGCTGCGATAATAAAAGATGGCGTGAATGTTTTTACAGGAATCTTAGAAAAAGAAGCCGAAGGAATTATCAAACAGAAAAGCAAAGAGATGAATAGTCAATTATTTCCGTTAAAAGATTTTATTTCCAATACTGAAAATAATTTTAAAGTTTTAATTAATGACAATATCCAGGCTGAGATTAATCCTCCGCTGAAGGGAAACTATCAAAAAATTAATGCTGCCCTTGCCGCTTTGACTATTTCAAAAACATTTCCAGTTGTGGATAAAAAAAAATACTTATCCGGAATTTCATACGTTGTTAGAAATACGGGTTTGCAAGGCAGATATGAATACTTTCATAGAAAGCCTACAATCATTTTTGATTCGGCTCACAATATCGAAGGTGTAAATAGCTTTCTTAATGAATTCAGCAAAGAAGCAGGTTTATATAGCAAAAAATCTATACTCTTTGGAGCGATGAGGGATAAAGCAATTGGAAAAATGCTAATAATGCTTTCCAGATATTTCGATCAAATTTTTATAACTAAAATAAATTACGAACGGGCTGCAGGATTAGAAGAATTAAGTAAAGAATGCGACAGATTGAATATCAGTTACTCATCAGTTCATGAACCTGCAGAACTTGTTCGGAAATTTAAGAATCGCTCTAAAGATGAGTGCCTGGTAGTATTAGGAAGTATGTATTTATTAGGTGAAATAAAGGCGGCTTTTGTCAGCTAACAGAACTTGACATTTAAGTATTTAACAATTATGTTTCGGAGAGCCGCAAAAACCTATCAATAAATAAACAAATTTTGTTAGCGTTAATAAATTGTTCCCCAAACTCGTAGGCTGGTAAAAACCAGTTAAAATTTTATGTAAAACATTAATACCTTCATTTAGACAACAATAATTCAGGGTTAAAATTATGCCAATGGATATATCCGAACTTAAATCAAAGAAGATCGTAGAGCTTAATGAGATAGCCAAAGATCTTAATATTGCTGGTTACAGTGATCTTCGAAAACAGGAATTAATCTTCAAAATTCTGGAGGCTCAGACTTCAAAAGACGGACTCACATTCTCCAAAGGAGTTTTGGAAGTTCTTCCCGATGGATATGGTTTTCTAAGGTCATCAGACTACAATTATCTTCCTTCACCGGATGATATTTATGTATCACCTTCGCAAATAAAGAAATTTAGCTTGAGGACAGGAGATTTTGTTAGCGGGCAGGTTCGACCTCCAAAAGAAGGTGAAAGGTTCTTTGCGTTGCTTCGGGTTGAAGCAGTAAATGGATTAGCTCCCGAAAACATTCGCGAAAGAACTTTATTCGATAACCTTGTTCCTGTATATCCCACTAAAAAAATAAATCTGGAATCAGCACCCGGGGAATATTCAATGAGAGTTATGGATATGCTTGCTCCCATTGGTAAAGGACAAAGAGGATTAATAGTTTCTCCTCCGAAAAGCGGTAAAACTGTATTGCTGCAAAAAATTGCTAACTCGATCACAAGAAATCATCCTGAAATAAAACTTATAGTTTTATTAATCGATGAGCGTCCTGAGGAAGTAACTGATATGGAAAGATCAGTGCAAGGTGAGGTAATCAGTTCAACTTTTGATGAACCTGCTGATAGACATGTTCAGGTAGCAGATATGGTTATTGAAAAAGCAAAACGCATGGTCGAAGCAAATGAGCATGTTGTAATATTACTGGATAGTATCACAAGATTAGCCAGAGCTCATAATATTGTTGTTCCGCATAGTGGTAGAATCCTTTCGGGCGGTGTTGATTCGAATGCACTGCATAAACCAAAACGATTCTTTGGTGCCGCCAGAAACACAGAAGATGGTGGCAGCTTAACTATTATAGCAACTGCCTTGATTGATACCGGTAGTAGAATGGATGATGTTATATTCGAGGAATTTAAAGGAACAGGTAACATGGAGCTTGTTCTAAATCGTGATTTAAGTGATAGAAGAATATTCCCTGCTATAGATGTTAACCGTTCAGGTACCAGAAGGGAAGACTTGTTAATTAAAGAAGATGACTTAGGTAAGATCTGGATTCTTAGAAAAATTCTGAGTGATTTTAGCCCCGTAGAGGCAATGGAGTTTCTACTTGATAAGATCAGAGGTACTAAGAATAACAAGGATTTCTTAAATAATATGAATAACTAATATTTATTCATTTAGTTACCTGCAACTAATTTTACCTTGATTATTATTTTAGTGTGAAGGAACTTGCCTTAAAAAAATTTACTAAAGTGAAAAAAATATTATTCGGCTTTTTTCTTCTGTATAATTCAATCTTTGGGCAACCAAACAACCAACGGCCAACATTTATACCTAAACTTCCTTTTAAGTCTGAAATAATCTCTATTCCAAGAATTGATGGTGATTTTACTGTATATTTTATATATAAAATGCCTTATCAATCACTCGTATTTGAAAGGGTAGACGAAAAATTCAATGCAAATTTTCGCGTTATTGTAGAAATATCTGATGAAAACTCAGAACTTGTTACCAGAGATATTAAAGACAGTAAGATTTCCGTTAAAGATTTTGAATCGACCAATGATCGTATACTCTTTCTGCAGGAATATTTAACCTTCACGCTAAAACCAGGTGAATATAAAATTGCTGCGATAATTTCAGATTTGAATTCTACTGGTGAAATCTCAATTAAACCTGAAAAGACAATCCTTGGTGAAAATATGGATAAAAAAGTCTTGCATCCTTTTCTTATTCGTGCGCAAGAGATTAATTGCAGCAATAAAAAAGCCTTTCTACTTGCCAATTCAGGTGGCAACATTCCTTTTAGTAGCGACAATTATCATCTTATAATTCCTGTTATTGATACATTAGTAAGTGAACTAACTATATCAATAACAAATAATGATGAAACTGTTTTTTCAGAAGAGGTTGCTGAATCGTATATAATTCCAATAGGAATAACTATGTGCGATGACAATTTAGCTGCAACTACTGATACATCAAATATCGTGTTTAGAAATTTTGTATTGAGAAATGTTAATGAGAAACTAAGGGAGGGAAAAGTAGTCCTCGAAATATTAAATGAAGAGAAAGACATTGATGAAGAATATGAATCACAGGTAATCTGGATTAATAAACCATTCTCATTGATGGATCCTGAAAAAGCAATAGAATTATTGAGTTATACCGAATCAGATTCGGTAGTCTCATTACTTCTGGATGAAGATGAATCTGATTATCCCGAAATATTAAATGACTATTGGAAGAAATTTGATCCAACTCCAGAAACATCTTTCAATGAAATAATGTTTGAGTATTATAGCAGGGTAGATTATGCTCTAAAAGAATTCCGGGCAATCAGTAATTCTAATGGGGCTAAAACAGATAGAGGAATGATTTATATTAAATTTGGAAATCCAGAGAAAATAGAACGAATATCAAATCCCGAAGGTCTAATTATAGAAAGCTGGACTTATCTTAATCCGGAAAGAAAGTTTTCTTTTGTCGATAAAAAAGGAACCGGTAATTTCACATTGATTGAAGAATAATGTCCAGAATTGTTTTTACCTGCGGTGACATAAATGGGATAGGACCAGAAATTGCAGTAAAGGCACTAAATAAAATTTCATCAAAAAGTAAAAAAACTCAGCTTATCCTTGTGATTCCTGAGAATGTGTTCTTATCTACGAAAAAAATAATCAGACCTAATTTTAAGTACCAACTAACTAGCAATATTAACTCAGCACACTCTTTTACTGAACCTGTAATAGTTCTTGCATTAGAATCTTTCACGCAAAAAATAGGTAAACCTACCATTTCATCAGGTCAAGCTGCTTATCTGGCTTTAAAGACTGCATTCAAATTATTAAAGAATAATTTTGCTAATGCAGCTGTTACTGCTCCGGTTTCTAAAACCGCACTAAATTTTGCTGGAGTAAAATACCCGGGACAGACTGAAATGTTTGCAGACTGGAGTGGAGTGAAAAACTTTGTAATGACGTTTCTATCCAGAAGATTGAGAGTGGGACTTTATTCTATTCATATTCCATTAAAAGAAGTTTCTAAATCATTAAATTCAAATAAGTTTCAAGAAAAACTTAATGTTATAATAAGTATGTTAAGCAATGACTTGGGAATAAAAAATCCCAAGATTGCAGTACTAGGTTTAAATCCACATGCTGGTGAAAATGGTATTATAGGAACTGAAGAGAAGGATACTCTGGAAAAAGTTATTAACAATAAAAAATATCAAGCGAAAGTAAATGGACCTTTTGCACCCGATGCCTTCTTTGCAAACAGAAAATTTAAGGACTTCGATATGGTTTTTGGACTTTATCATGACCAAGTTTTAATACCCTTTAAGTATATTAATTCCGGAATGGGAGTTAATTTTACAGCTGGTTTACCTGTAATCAGAACTTCACCGGATCACGGGACAGCTTATGATATTGCTGGAAAAGGAATTGCTGACGAATCAAGTATGATTGAAGCATATAAATACGCTGAACTTATCTTAAAAAATAGAAAACAAATTCAGCTTAAAATATGAAGGCCAAACCGTACGAAAAACTTTCTGATGTTTATAACGGTTTAATGAAAAACGTTGACTATGAGAACTGGTCTAAATACATTCTTGATATAGCTGAGGAATATATTGAAGATGGAGCAATGGTTCTAGAATTAGCTGCAGGTAATTGCAAAATGGCTGAATTAATATCAAACAGATATAAGAATTATATTGGAACGGATATTAGCATCTCAATGCTTAAATCAAGTAATCATAATGGAATCAAAAAGATTTGTTGTGATATGACAGAACTTCCGCTAAAAGACAAATTTAGTTTCGTTTTTTCAGCATTTGATAGTGTTAATTATATCTTAAAACAAAAAACACTTTCGAGATTGTTTAAAGAGGTTTATCTTATTCTTTCCGATGATGGTATTTTTTCGTTCGATGTAAGTCTGGAAAATAATAGTTTAAAATTTTTGATTGCAAAAACAACTGAAGATTTTTATAACGGATATTCCTTTAGCAGAACTAATCAATATAACAGAAGAAACAGGATTCATTATAACAGTTTTATTATAACTCACGATTCGGGATCTGAGGCTAAAGAAGTGCATAAACAAAAAATATATGATATTAAAACTTTCTTTAAACTTGCAGAGGAAGCTGGTTTTTATACCGAAGCCTGTTACGAATGTTTTACTTTTAATGATGTAAATCCTAAATCTGAAAGAGCTCAATTTGTAATGAGGAAAATAAAGTAATGATGCTTTCATTTGATAACGTCGAATTTCATTACAGAAATCAAGCTGTTTTTACCAACCTGAATATGGAACTGGATTATGGTGAGTTCGTTTTTGTAATCGGTAAAAGCGGTATTGGTAAAAGTACATTGATGCAACTAATTTATATGAATATTTTTCCACTAACTGGAATTGTTCGCATTGATGAATTTGATTCTCAGACAATTAAGCCATCACAAATTCCTCTTCTAAGAAGAAAAGTAGGGGTGATCTTCCAGGATTTTAAGCTGCTGCCTGATAGAAACGTTTTTCAAAATCTTGCATATGTGACAAAAGTAATTGGAACTCCCTCGAAAGAAGCAAAGAAAAAAATTAATGACGTACTCTCCGAGGTAGGTCTTTCACATAAGAGACTTAACATGCCTAACGAACTTTCAGGAGGCGAACAACAACGTGTGGCTATTGCAAGGGCGATAATAAATGATCCTATACTTGTTCTGGCTGATGAACCAACTGGTAATCTTGATCCGGAAACATCCGGAGAGATTTTAGCTCTTTTGAAAAAGATCAATAAAAGGGGAACAGCCGTTTTGGTTGTCACTCATAATTATGATCTGGTAAAAAAAGCTAATGAAAGGATCATCAAGCTGGAAGATGGAAAAGCGATAAAAGCTAAAATAAAGCAAAAGGTAGAAAATTAATTTTTTAGTTTAAGCTTTTCTGATACTCTCTTATTCACTTCATTAATACTTCCAAGCCCGTCAATTGAGATTACGCTGTTCTGTTTATTGTAATAATCTAAAACAGGTTCAGTATTTTTCCTGAAAACATTTAAACGATTTCTAACCACTTCTTCTTTATCATCATCTCGTAGATAGAAGCTTTTCTCAGCATTGCAATTGGGACAATGACTTTTACCTTCAATGTCTTTCAATACGAAAATCTGACCGCAGTTTTTACAAGCTCTTCTATTTCCAATTCTTTTTACTAATTCGTTATCATCGGCTGTTATATTAATAACGTTTACGTCCTTGATATTCATTTCACTCAAAAGTTTATCAAGTGCAGTAGCTTGTTTAACTGTTCTTGGAAATCCATCTAAGATAAATCCTTTTGAGCAATCAGGCTTATGTAATCTTTGCTGGATTATCCCAATCATAATATCATCAGGTACTAAATCGCCTCTGTTCATTATTTCCTGAGCTTTTTTACCAAGATCAGTTTTGTCTTTAACTGCCTGTCTAAGAATATCGCCTGTTGAGATATGTGGAATGTTTAAGTTGGAAGCAATAAGTTTTGCCTGTGTACCCTTACCAACTCCAGGAGCTCCAAAAAGTATTAATCGCATAATTATTATTTTTTTTATTGTAAATTATAAAATTATAAAAGCAGTCTCAAGCTTTAGGAGGAGAAAAACTTAAAGGATTTTCATTTTTTAGATTAAGGAAAAAATCCTGAAGCAACTTTTTACTTTCTTCTGCATAAATTCCAGAATAAACTTTTATTTTATGATTGGTCTTTCCATCTTCTGCTAGATTATAAACACTACCGCAAGCCCCAAACTTTGGATCGAAAGTAGAAAAAAAAAGTTCATTAATTCTTGATGCAAGCAATGCTCCAGTGCACATAATGCAAGGCTCAAGGGTAACATAAATAGAACATTCAGTTAATCGCCAGTTGTTGAGATGGTTTGATGCTGCAGTTAAAGCAATCATTTCTGCGTGAGCTGTAGCATCTTTTAGTCGTTCAATCTGGTTATAACCTCTGCCTATAATTTTATTATTTTTTACGACTACAGCACCCACGGGAACTTCTTTTTCTTCTAAAGCTTTTTCGGCTTCCTGTAAAGCTGCAAACATAAACTTGTATTTTGATTCGTCGAATATCATTAGGTGTTAAAATTCCAAACTGTCGTAAAGAAATTAAAATTATGAATTTGATTATTGGTGCTTATTTGGTATTTGATGCTTGTGATTTTAATGTGTACGCCCGGTAGGATTCGAACCCACAACCCTCAGATCCGAAGTCTGATGCTCTATCCAGTTGAGCTACGGGCGCATTTTTACTTCGTAAAAATAGAGATGATAAAAAGGAGAATCAATAAAAATGCCGCTTTTAAAAGCGGCATTTACTTATAAAAGTAGAAATAATTTAATTCAAAAAACCTTTTGGATAAGTTTTTAGATTATGCCCAAAGTTTAGCTGCTCTTCCATTCTGCAGGACCAAACAAGCTGTCCATTCCAGACGGTGATATCAGGACAACCGTCGCACATATTTTGTCTTCCGTCCTGCATAAAATCCACAGGCTGAATAATCATAACAGATTGATAATACAATCTCCTAAAAAGATTTAATGGATTCTTGTAGAATTTAAAAAATACTCTCCGAAGCTTTTTATCAAAACTCGCCATTAAAAGCATTGTCTTACCACGTCTTGCCCATTTAGGCTCTGCATAAGCTAAGTATTTATTACGGAAAAGATGATTAAACATTTGTATCGCTTCCATAGCTTTCTTTCCCATATATCCGTAAACTTTTTTCTTGGTAGCCATTCTCCCGGTTAGTAACCATTTAAATGAATCAGGTTTTTCAGAGCCGTTTAAGTATGCGCAGGGATCAAAGTCAGGATAGTCTTTTCTAAGCAGTTCTACGACTTCGTTTGCCTTTATATCTGCACGTGTGGCAGGATCCTCATTATAAACCAACTGGCTCATATCAATCTTTTTCGGACCGAGATAAAAATCATATCCTTTATTATTCACCGCTCGGTAGAGGATAAAAACCATTACGTGAATTTTATCGATGTTTTCCTGTGCCCACTTTACCATTCCGGGAACGTACTGCAAAGTATCTTCATAGACAGTGGAATTAAAAGCACAGGAAATATTTCCTTCGTCATAAAGCATTTTAGCATATTGATATCTTAACTCGTTTAGCTCGAGTTCATTTTTATCTTTCCATTTAGGTCTACCTTGCTTGCTGTCAATATGAAAAGTAAATCCAAAGACTCCAGCCTTTTTTAACTCTTTTAATAATTCTTTGGTTAAAGCCAATCCATTTGTATTTATAATTGGCTTCATATTCCTTTTTTTAACTTCCTTTACAATTTCAATTATGTCTGGATGAGTTAAGGGATCACCACCTGCAATAGACACGCCATCTGCATTTCTTAATTTTACAAAAACATCCAGATCATCTTTTATTTGATCTATTGTTTTATGCCCATTTTTTTCATTTAATCTGTAACAGCCTTCACAAACCAGATTACACTTAGAAGTCGGCTCAAGCCAGGATATTGAATTATCTGTTAGGTTCCAGGGAAGTCGGTAGTAATCGAGATGATTCAATGAGTTCTTGTTCATTTTTACTCCGATGATGAATGAAAGTATTTTATAAAATGACCTTCAAACTTAGAACTATTGGTAAACCTTTACAACACAATTTTGTATTCTTAAGTTGCTAACTATCAACTAATTATCAATATAGGCTCTGCAAAAATATTTTGAACATAATAAAAATAGAGTAATATTTATATATTAAGATTATTGACGAATTAATATTTAAATAATCATAAATTAGATATTATTTAACAAGTAATAATTATAACTATTTAATAAAATGAAAAAATATACTTTTATTCTATTGTATTTATTATTTGCGTCTACAACTATTGCACAAAGCGATTTTGCAGTAGGTTTAAATGGGAGTGTAAATTTTCCAACTGGTCAGTTTGCTGATTTTAATATTGGCTATGGAGGTGATGTGCACTTTTTATATCTTCTGGGTAATTCAACAATCTTCTCACTTGCTGCAGGCTATAACACTTTTAGTTTAGATGTTGATCGTTTCAATGAAAGGGCAAAGGAATTAGGGTTGAATGCACAGTTTGACGTGGATTCTAAATTTTCAACTATTCCTATCCTCCTTGGAGCGAAATGGTATTTTCTTCAAGCTAAAAAACATAATCTTTATATAATGCTTGAAGCCGGACTTTATAGCTACCAGCTTTCATTCAAAGGTACGGCTAATATAATTTCACCAAGTGGTAACAGCATTTCCATCAATCTTCCTGAAATAGATGAAAAGGGAACCAAGACGATGCTTAAAATCTCCGGTGGTTATTTATACTTTTTTGCAAAACATTGGTTTATAGATGCATCTGCAGGTTATATTGTTTTAACAAATGCTTTTGCAGTAAATGAACCTGTAAACCCGGAAGATCCAGATGCAATTTATGGTGTTGTTGGAACACTGAATTATATCACGGTTCAGGCAGGTATTAATTATCGGTTTTAATTTAGTTGAAAGCCCTTGAAATATTTATGCGCTATTACAGTGCAAAAAACATTTATATCACAAAGAATATAAAATTATGAAAAAAAAATTCCTCCCTTTACTTCTTATTCTAATTAGTTTCTCATTATTTCCTCAGAGCAAATTCAATGCTGGAGCTTCTTTGAATCTAGGAATTCCGGCTGGTTCTTTTAATGAAGTAGCAAATACTGGAATTGGAGGTTCTATTATTGGAGAATATACATTTAATCAAAAAATATCTACTACACTTTCAGTCTCATATCAGAATTACCCTGGTGATTTTGGACTATACGCAATACAAGGAAAAGTGATTAATGTTTCATTGAATTCTATTCCTGTTTTAGCCGGATTAAGATATTATTTTGCTGAAGAGTTTTTTGGAACTCTTGAAGTGGGAGTACATTTCTTTCGAGTTGATGCTGATGTTTCCGATTTGTACAGCGAAGAAGTATATTCAACAAAGTACCAAGCAAAAATCGGCGGTGGTATTGGAGCTGGGTACAGGTACAGACTTGCTGAAGCATCGGTTCTGGAACTTTCAGGTAATTATCAATTAGTCGAAGATGATTTTAATTCATTTACAGTTCGGCTTGCGGTATTAATTTTATTAGATAATATTTAAGTTACTGCCGATTCAATTGTTTCATATTAGTCATTCAGAAAGATTCCAATATGAATATTAAAAATATTTTTTTACTGTTAGTGATAGTGTCAGCAACAACATATCCACAACTGAACCGAGAGGATGCTCTTAGAAAGGGAGGATGGTCAGGCGGAATGGCAGGTTGGCTTGGCTGGGAGCATTTTAAAGTCTCAAAAAATATTGGAGATATGACACAAAAATCTAAAGTTGATGGGTTTAATTTCATCTTTAGTTCACGCAACGGGAGTATAGTAGAAACCAATGGTGTTTTTGGATTTGATTTTCAGTGGCGAGAAAAAACAAGTACTACCAAACCTGATCCAAATCTTTATAATGAAATTGATTATACAAAAGAAAAAGCTTGGTTCTTAGGACTTTGGGCAAGATATTATATTCCCTGGGGCGGAAATTTTGCTATGTTTCTGGAAGGATCAGGAGGTTATGCTGTGTTCAATCAGAAAACGGAATATGATGGACCTGGCGAAGATGTACCGGTAAAAACAGAAAGCTTTGCAAATGGATTTGCATATAATGCAGGTATTGGAGTGTCTAACTTTGTTTCTCCAAACGTAGCATTCGAAATTACAGGAAGATGGGAAGGCGGAAGTCTAAATGGAGAAAACGATTTGAATGTGAAACTTGGAAATATCTTTATTCTATTTGGATTTCAGATCTTCTTAAGATGATATCTGATTTAAATAAAGGAAACCACGTTATAGTGGTCTCCTTTATTTACCCCTCATCACAATATATACCACACTCAGCCAGCATGTTATTTAAACATCTTTTCAACTTCTGATCTTGATTTTCGAATACTTAAAACTGAAACGATGATATAGAAAACGAGTCCAACTAGAATAACACCTAGTAATATATA
>Ga0209536_100009154_pt1 | contig 14734 bp, 14 predicted proteins | sample DeeMarSeWOR28_12_FD_187461 | JGI IMG/M metagenome (GOLD analysis project Ga0209536, IMG submission 187461) | Marine sediment microbial communities from White Oak River estuary, North Carolina - WOR-2-8_12 (SPAdes) (version 2) | ecosystem: Environmental > Aquatic > Marine > Intertidal zone >...
CTTGAAAATTGTGTTGCAAAGAAAGGGGCGCTGACTTCTCCTGGAACTTTATGAACCATGATAATAATGCAAATGAAAGGGACGCTACCCTACGTTTCATTCTGCCTTACCTTAAGATCGCAGCTTGCTTAGGAAAGTAATCGCGTCAGGCTTGCATTGTTGTATCAAGTAAATAGAAAAAGGGATTGGGTCAGGTTGTATTATTGTAGTATTTTTTATTTACATTAATACAACAATTCAAGCCTAACCCGGTCCTCGGTCCTGATCAGGACCCACATACAGTGCTTTCTGAGGTTTGTATTAACGTTTTGTTACCACAGTCCCTCCCTATACGCTGTTGCCTTCAGCATAAGCTAACTAGCAAGACAAGAAGAATTATTTGGCTGAAAAACCTTTTCACAAAGTTATTCCCACCTGAGTTAGATCACAAAATAATTGATTTTTCCAATATATTATTAAATTTCTCGATCGTAATTTTGGATAGGGAAAGGGATGAGCGCCGCACATCTTAAAACCTTTCATTATGATGGCAACATATGTGCCATAATCAGCGGCATGCGCCGCGCTGAGAATTGAGTAAAAGGAGCACGCGTGTGAAAACCCGTATGAAAACCTTAGTCAAACAGTATGCTAAACCGGGATTGTGGATGGAATCAGCACCGATTCCTACTCCGGGTACCAATGATGTGTTGATCAAGATTAGCAAAACCGGAATTTGCGGCACCGATCTGCATATTTATAACTGGGATGATTGGGCTCAGCGTAATATCCATACGCCGCGGATTATTGGTCATGAATTTGTCGGGGAAATTGTGCAAGTGGGCGATAGTGTGCATGGATATGCGGTGGGTGATCGTGTCACTGGAGAGGGGCATGTGACTTGCGGGATTTGCCGCAACTGCCGCGCCGGCAAGCGCCATTTGTGTGATAAGGCGGTAGGCATAGGTGGCGGACGTGATGGTGCGTTCGCGGAGTATTTGGTGTTGCCAGCATCGAATTTATGGCCTGTGCACGATGATATTACTTCGGAGATCGCCGCCATTTTGGATCCCTTTGGCAATGCTGTGCATACCGCCTTATCCTATGACTTGGTGGGTGAGGATGTGCTGATTACAGGCGCGGGGCCCATTGGCATTATGGCTGCCGCGGTATGCCGCTTTGTCGGCGCGCGCCATGTGGTGATCAGTGATGTGAATGAATATCGATTAGCGCTCGCCGAGAAGTTGGCGAAAGTGTATACGGTCAATGTATCGCAACAGTCCATCCGCGACGCACAACAAGTGCTGAAAATGTCCAACGGTTTTGACATTGGTTTGGAGATGTCGGGAAATCCGCAAGCGTTTAATGACATGATCAGCAGCATGTATCATGGGGGACATATCGCCATTTTAGGGTTTTTGCCCCCGAGTACAGAGATCAGTTGGGATGAGGTGATTTTTAAGGGGCTTTTTTTGAAAGGCGTTTATGGCCGCGAGATGTTTGAAACCTGGTATAAGATGACCGCATTGCTACGCAGTGGTTTGGATATCAGCCCTATCATTACCCATCGTTTTGCAGTGGATGATTTTCATGAGGCTTTCGAAGTCGTGCGATCCGGGCAATGCGGTAAAGTCATTCTTGAATGGGATTAGAGCAGCCGGAGGGAGTTATGACTCACATAGAAACGCGCTTTACATCGCAAGTCGCCGAGATCAAACGCGACGGTTTATACAAGCAAGAAAGAGTGATTACTACGCCTCAAGGTGTTGAGATTAATACCCTGGAGGGGGGCGAGGTTCTTAACTTTTGCGCGAATAATTATCTCGGTCTGGCGAACCATCCCGAAATAGTGGCAGCAGCCATTGAAGCGTTGCAAAGCCATGGTTTTGGTATGGCGTCGGTTCGGTTTATTTGCGGTACGCAGGATTTACATAAGACATTGGAACAGTCCATTGCCGGTTTTTTGCATACTGAAGATGCAATATTGTATACCTCTTGTTTTGATGCGAACACGGGTTTGTTTGAGACTTTGCTGGATGCCGAAGATGCGGTGATTAGTGATGCCTTGAATCATGCTTCTATCATTGATGGTATTCGATTATGTAAGGCGCAGCGGTTTCGTTATGCCCATAACGATATGACGGACCTGGAACAAATGCTTAAAGAGTCCAAGGACTGCCGCACTAAACTCATTGCCACGGACGGTGTGTTCAGCATGGATGGCGATATCGCCAAGCTTGATGAAATTGTTACCTTGGCTGAACAATATGATGCGATGGTGATGGTGGACGATTCCCATGCCACCGGAGTAGTGGGGCAAAGCGGCCGTGGCTCCGCCGAACATCATCAGGTCATGGATAAAATTGATATCTATACTTCCACTTTAGGCAAAGCACTGGGTGGCGGTTCGGGCGGGTTCACGGCCAGCCGCCGAGACATTATCGAAGTATTGCGGCAGCGCTCGCGGCCTTATCTTTTCTCCAATACGCTGACTCCCGCATTGGCGGCGGCGGGGATTAAATCCTTGCAATTGCTTTCGTCCTCGACGCAAATGCAACAAACATTGCGCGAAAATACACGCTACTTTCGCGAACAAATGAGCGCGGCTGGATTTCATATCAGGGCCGGTCAACATCCTATTGTCCCGATTATGTTATATGACGCTAACCTGGCGCAGCAAATGGCCGCGCAGTTGCTTGAACAAGGCATTTATGTGATCGGTTTTTCTTATCCGGTAGTTCCCAAAGGGCTGGCTCGCATTCGGGTGCAGGTCTCGGCCGCCCATACCCGCGCACACCTTGACAAAGCGATAAATGCGTTTGTGACCATAGGGAAGCAGTTGAGTGTGATTTGAGGCGTGGGTTGCTTGTGTCGCGCCCTTTGTTACTTAACTTGAGCCAAAATGTAGGGGGGAGGCGCGTGTTTTTACGCCGTAACCCACCACTGGATCCGTCAAGCTCTTATTAGAAACTGTTTGAATTGTTAGACACCGCTTGGTGGGTTACGCAAAAAACGCTAACCCACCCTACGTCAAGTGATATACGCCTTTTCCGCGTTGAGGAGCGAGGACAAGCATGACTACACTCAAGCGTACGGTATTGTATGATCAGCATCTGGTACTGGGTGCCAAGATGGTCGCCTTCGGTGGTTGGGAAATGCCGCTGAGTTACTCCGCTGGTATTGTCGCAGAACACTTGGGGGTGCGGGGAAAAGCAGGCTTGTTCGACGTGTCTCATATGGGTCGGTTTACCATCGGCGGAGCGGATGCCGTAGCATTTCTTCAACACGTGCTCACCAATAATGTCCAAGCCCCCGATGTCGAAGAAAGCCAGTATACGATTATTCCCAATGAAACGGGTGGCGCGATAGACGATGCTTACCTCTATCGTTTTCGCGAAAACGAGTTTCTTTTGGTGGTTAATGCGGCAAACCGGGATCAAGACTGGAAACATTTCCAGCAACACTTAAAACGGTTTAAGGAAGTAACCATACAAGACCGCACCGACACGATTGCCATGTTTGCTTTGCAAGGGCCCGAATCGAAAACCGTTTTAGAGCAAGTCATTACCTCGGGCCAACTCCCGGAACCGTTGCGCAATAAACTGAGTACCGTAGCTATTTCCGGTATTGATGTCGGCGTAAGCCGCACCGGTTACACCGGCGAACCCTTGGGATTTGAACTTTTTGTGGAGCGCGAGCAGGCGAGAGCCTTATGGATAACACTCACTGAGCATGGTGCAACACCCGTCGGCCTGGGTGCTCGCGATACTCTTCGTTTGGAAGCGGCTTTTCCCCTGCATGGGCATGAGTTCGGTAAAGATCCCGAAGGCAAGGAGATGCCCATCTTTGCGTCATCTATCGCAAAAATTGCCGTGAGTTTTTCACCTTTAAAGGGTGACTATGTAGGACGAGGCGCCTTACTGCGACAACGCGATGCTTATGAGAAAATCCTCTTTCGCGACTATTCCCTTGAGGCTGATTTACCGCGTGTTATCCAGCCCATCGCCATAACCGGTTCTGGTGTCGCGCGTGCCGGTGCCAGAGTTTTTCGCGGCGATCAATGCGTCGGCTGGGTAACCAGCGGCACCAGAGTCCCTTACTGGATCTTTGAGGGTGAGGGGTTATCTTCCAAGCTTACCGATCGTCATCAGTTTCGTTCGATTGCCTTAGCGTATATTGATAGCGATATCGTTATCGACGATTGGATCGAAGTTGAGATTCACGAACGGCACGAGAAAGCGGTGGTGGTGGAGTATCATCTTAGAAGCGAAGCGCCGCCTTACGCGCGGCCAATTCTGCAAGACTATGTCGAGCCGCCGCTTCAACTATCCTCCGGAACTGCGCCACAAAAGGTGCGACGTTTATTACAGAAAGCCGCTGATAATACCCGCTGGCGACAGCGGGAGTGCATCAACCTGATCCCGTCCGAGATGACGGCCTCGCCCATGGCGCGCTTGCTTTCGGTTATGGACCCGGCTTTCCGATACGCGGAACATAAAGAGATCGAGGCCTTTTATGAAGCCGATGTATTTTATTATCAAGGCACGGATTTTATCCGCGAAGTAGAACAGCTGCTCAAGGAGGAGCTGAAACGGTTTCTCGGTTGTACCGAGGTGGAGACGCGCGCCACCAGTGGTCAGATGGCCAATGCCACGGTCTTTAGCGCGATGGTCGCTTATCTCAATCGCGCCCAACCCAAACGTGAGCCGCGCAGAATTGGTCAGGTGGTTAATTACCATTTAATACAAGGCGGGCATATCAGTTCGCAACCCATGGGGGCGCTGAGAGATTTTGTTGCACGACACCCACGAAAGGAGCGCCCGGCCGTTGAAGAATTTCCGGTATTGATTGACAACCCTTACAAAATTGACGTCCCAGCCGCGCTTGAATTGATCGACGAGTATCGGCCTGAGCTGATCATTTTTGGTAAGAGTATGGTTATCCATAAAGAGCCCCTCGCAGAGATCCGTGCTTTTCTTGACGATCAGGGATTGGACCCGGTGGTCATGTATGACATGGCTCACGTGTTGGGGCTCATTGGTCCACATTTTCAACAACCTTTTATTGAAGGTGCCGATCTGGTCACCGGTTCGACACATAAAACCTTCTTTGGTACGCAACGCGGCGTTGTTGGCAGTGTATACGAGGAGTACGAGGAGCGTTACGAGTTGTGGGAGGCGATCCAGCTGAGAACATTTCCCGGTTCGGTCTCAAACCATCACTTGGGAACCATGCTCGGTTTATTGGTGGCGGCTTACGAGATGAACCACTTTAAAGGTGAATACCAACCGCGCGTAATCGCTAACGCTAAAGCATTCGCTCGCGCCCTTAGCGATAACGGCTTGAATGTTGCCGGAGATCCGCAAATGGATTTTACCGAAACGCACCAGGTGATTGTCGAAGTGGGGTACGCAAAAGGCCCCGAGTTCGCCAATCGACTGGAGTGCAACAATATTATTTGCAACTTTCAAGCGACCCCGGATCAAGAGGGATTCACCGCCTCCGGTGGCTTACGTATGGGCGTTGCTGAGATGACACGTTTCGGAATGCAGCCCGAAGATTTTGCTGATCTTGCGGCGTTAATCGCCGAGGTTGTCAATCGAGACGCCGACGTTACAGCGCGAGTAAAAGCACTACGCGGGAAATTCCTCGATCTTAAATATTGTTTCAAAGATACCGAAGCGCTTGAAACACTTTATAAGCTTTTGTGACCGCGTCAGAGAAAATAGTAAGTTCACCTAAATCCATTCGAGGTCGCTATCAAATAACTATCGAAATTGCGTACTTTTTAAAAGTTACATCGCAAAGTCGCCAAGGACGCTGAGAGTCATGAAGGATTTATATTTTAAGGATAGGTGGTACCAAATGGGAACAACGGGATCAGACTGTCCAACCCCATTGATCCTTGATAGTGCGGGATTAATAATAATCTTCAGCCAAATCCGACTCGATGATTTTGATTTCATCAAGAGGTAATTCTCCGATCTCAAAAAGCGGTTCTTTCAACACTTCGTTGACCGCAAACAGCGCTTCGACGTTGTCGGGGGCTATGGCCAATTTCTTATTGGATGCGTTGTATTTCACCTAAGGATAACGGTTGGTTAGTTTTTTCAGGATTTCCGGAGTATCACTCAGCTTCTCGATGTCTCCGCTGATATCGAGACCATTGTCCTAATGGTACTCCATTGATTCCGCCGCTTCTTTTTCCAACGCATCCATGGAATCTTCATAAACCAGAGCCGTCGTACACTCGTCATAAAGGTACTTGGTATGGTCAATGAAATCGGGGATTGCGCGGTAATCGCGTGCCCCAAGAGTACGATGTATAGGATGTACAAATGTCGTGGGTACACGGATGTACAGGAACGACCTTCCTCACAATGTTTTTAACATTGCTCAGGGCGCAATTGTTTCTAGTAGTCGTCACTGCTAATATGTTTAGCGACGATATGTCATTACAAGAAGCAAGTTTCCGAGTATGCACGGCTCGGAATGACCATTAGACTTTTCTGCCAAGGCGATTTTTAACATGGTTGAGGATCGTATTACTGGTAGGGATGCTCCCTACGTCCGATTTATCCAGATAGATGTCCTGCGAGGCTTCGCGTTACTGGGTATTTACTGGATTAATGTTTTTGTGTTCGGATTGCCAACTCTCGGATACTTTTTCCCTCCAGAATTGAACGATGAAAGTCTCGTTAATTCAACAATAAGTATCATTAGCGAGGTCTATATCGAGGGCACCATGCGTGGCCTTTTCTCCATCCTGTTTGGTGCCGGTGCGCTCATTTTCCTTGATGAAGCAAAGCTTGCCAGCAGTGGGATGGATTTGGTCGATCGATATTATCGTCGTACAATGTTGCTGGTATTGTTTGGGGTAATACACGCTTACTTGCTTCTCTGGCCGTATGATGTTTTGTATGCCTACGGTCTCTTCGGGCTATTGCTGTTTCCTCTGCGCAACTTGCCTGTGAAAGTATTGTTGGCCTGTGCATTGGTGCTACTGGCCATCGGTGATCTGGATATTCAGGCGCCAGGTGTTGATGGTGTTACAAAAACCAGCCTTGAAAATGCCGATATTGCAGGTGAAGATGAACTGCAGGGCAAAAATGACCATAACCCGCGCAGCTTTGCTTTGTCGCCGAAGACTGAAATTTCCGCTACAAAGTATATAGAAGGATCTTATGAAATCGCCCCGAGTCAACCCCCCTGGAGTGATTCGATAGCCAGATTGCAAAACTCATTATCACCCGAAATTTATCATTCCGGTTACGCCACAATTTTTTCACTTCAGAGATATCTGGTTGTGGCCAAGCAGTCTATTACGATTTATCAGGATTATCTCTTCGATATCGGCGGAATGATGTTACTGGGGATGGCTTTACTAAAAATCGGTGTATTAACCGGCCAACGCACAGTCTATGTCTATCTTCTACTGGCTTTATTCGGTTATGGGATTGGCTCGGTGGCACGGTTTTTTCTTACGCTGGATGGACCAAATTCCGATAGTGTTTTAAATATGACAACCGGTTACAACCTGGGTCGTCTGCTAATCGCTCTGGGCCACATTGGTCTTGTTGGTTTGCTATGCCGCAGCGAATGGTTGAATTTTGTTACGCGCCTTTTGGCCGGGGTAGGGCGAATGGCGCTAACCAACTACATCATGCAGACAGTGATATCGATTTTTCTTTTTTACGGATTCGGTTTCGGCTTTTACGCGGAACTGGAAAGATACCAGTTGACGCTGGTGTGTATTGGTGTGTGGTTGTTTCAAATAGCGTTTAGTAACATCTGGCTTGTATGGTACAGACATGGACCGCTTGAGTGGGCTTGGCGTTCGTTGATATACGGTAAGATGCAGTCACTTCGAAGAAGGGCAGGATCTGGTTAAAAGCGTCATCGTTCTGGCTGTTACGTAAATATACCTAAATTCGTGGTAAATCGACACTTGAGAAAATAAATTCATTAAGAGAAGTGGGTCGCAAACGGCGCTTGTAAATGGGGTCATATTGAATCTCATATTGAGCGATTATGGCCCAAATAAAAAAGAGGGCGCCAGAACACCTCCCCTTTTTCGTGCCCTCGCTGGAGCGCAGGTATGTATACTTAAATATGATCATTTGTCCCTAGGTAAATGTGACAAATACCGGTAGACAGCGTATTGCTCACTATTTAAAGAACGGGTTAGTCAAATGTAAATTGATTTCTTGAATTTACTCTTTTTTAGTTTGGCTGCTGAGTTATTTCGACGTCGATCATCTTAAAAAAATTGGTACTGAAATCTACAAGAATATCAATTAGTGAAAAAATAGAAAGAAAAATGGAAGCCTTACAAGGTTTTCGAATTATCAGTTTGGCCCTCAATCTGCCTGGTCCGCTCGCCGTAGCGCAGCTTGTAAAACTAGGCGCTACTGTTATTAAAGTTGAACCGCCAAGCGGGGATCCGCTCGCTCAATTATGTGCCGAGTGGTACCGGGCACTCATCCAAGATTTGGAAATAGTCCGACTTGATCTGAAATCCGATAAAGACCGGAGTGCACTTTTTAAATGCTTGGAAACTGGTGATTTATTACTTACATCAAGCCGACCCGCTACACTTACACGCATCGGTTTGAAGTGGCAACTACTACATAGCCGTTATCCTAACCTGTGTCATGTAGCTGTTGTGGGGCATGCCGGAGACAAAGCGTTTGTGCCTGGGCATGATCTGAATTATCAGGCTAGTTGTGGTTTGGTCAGACCACCTGAACTGCCACAAACACTATTTGCCGATCTAGGTGGTGCCCAGTGCGTAGTAAGCACGGCGCTCGCTTTGTTGTTAAAGCGGGAATTGCAAGGGGAGGCTTCTTATCGCGAAGTGAGTTTAGCTGAGTCGGTATTGCCCTTAGTTGAGCCTTTAACTTACGGTCTAACAAAACCAGGTGGATTACTAGGAGGGGGGCTTTCGCGATATAACCTTTACCGTGCTCGGCAAGGGTGGATTTCCGTCGCGGCACTCGAACCAAAATTTTGGCAACATCTGCAACAAGCCTTACAGCTGGATAATCCCGGATATGAAGAGTTAGCAAACTGTTTTCTACAACGGACCGCAGAAGAATGGGAGCGTTGGGCAGTTGAACAAGACTTACCGATCACGATGGTGTGTTGAGGGAAACCCGGTTTTCACGGAAAAAGGGGATACTATCCGTGGTTTCGTTCTGCCTTACCTTAACATGGCAATATGCCGAGGAAAGTAATCGTGTTAGGCTTGGAATGTTGTTTCAAGTATATGGCGCGAAATCCTTGGTGCGTGCTTATTCAAGTTTATCAGGGATAGTGAGTTTGTTTCGGTTCTCCTACGCAGTCGGTTAGATAAAGCGTAGTAGTACAAAGGTAGCTGATATAGGCCGGCGCGCTACGGGTTATTTCGCGGTTTGCTAAAATTCCGCATTGCTCTATGATATTGTTTTTCGTATTTACCCGTTATTAATTCTACTATTTTGGCTTATAGACCCATAAAAAATCCCGAGGAGGGGCACTATGCAGTGCGGTCCAAGACAAGTCGTAACTCCTTACCGTCCCATCCCGTTGGATGTGCCGGACGGGATGGCGCCTAATGAATTTTTCAACAGCACGGAAAACCTTAATGATCTGATTCACAACAATGGGTTGCTGATCAATCCTGAAAATTTGCTACTGTACCGCAAGGCGCTTGGCCACAGTAACGAGTTCGATACTTCTATTATTTATAACACCTCTCAATGTATCCTCGATCCCTTGGGTCGTCCGGTGCGGCGCACTCAGGTGCCGGACAATGTGAAGCATGTCTGGAATCGTATGAACCAGATTATCTTTGCGTATATGCTGGAGCTCTATCCCGATCCGGGAGAGCACTTGGTGCTGGCTGGTGAGGCGAGTCTCGATGCCACTTGGCCACTGACCGCCCCTGGGGTGCCGAGTATCCGCATGCTGCACAATCATTTCATTGTATTCGACAAGGCAATGTTGAACGATGCGCCTCTCGCCGATCCCAACAATCCCAACCTCACTGATGGCGGTCAGCACAGCCTGTTTCAGGCCTATATGCGAGATGTCTATCGTGACTTTATCGAGCGGCTCGATCTGCGAATCCTCAAGCCGTGCCAGGATGGTACTTGTCGCCTGGCCTTGACCGGCTATCCTCAGGGGCTGCCGGCGTGGGGTGTTACCGGTGGGATCGAATCCCTCAAGGAAGTTCGCTTTTGGGAGGAGTATGACGTTATTCTCAAGGGCTTCATTGACTTTTATCGCACTTTCTTCACTCAGGTTTCCACGCGCAACGCGCCGATCCCTAAGGATGTTTATTTTCCGCGGCTGATCGAAGAAAGGCTGTTGTACAACAATGACTTTTTAAAGGCTGCGAAAATGGTGCGCGATCGATGCATCGTCGATGCTAAGTACGCCAATTCGATCCGATGGCAGCCTGCATTCAAGCAGCTTATTTACAGAAACGACAACGGTAAGCTGATCGTTACCATTAGTCAGAATTCCATCGGTAACGCGATTACCGAACTGTTAGGGGTGGTGGTCAGTCGTATCCCTGATGCAGAAGCTTATGAAAAACATGAGCCCAAGTTAATTGAAAAGCTTCTAGAGGTCAGGCGGCGCTTGATCGAGGCGGACCTTGGCGATGGTATTGAAACCCAATACTGGTCTAAGGATTAGCATGGCGGTGGGGAGAGTAAACCTCCCCCATTTTTTAGCCGACTAGGTTGGATCCCGAAAAAAGGCCCTATCCTTTAGTATAATCTCTATAATTCTCGTCACATCAAACACTGATGATGCAATAATGCCACGCCATTACTCTCCGCTAAAACAATGAAGAAAGTAGGCGGGCACACCAAGAGTACGATGTACAGGAAGTTCGAGTGTCGTGGGTACATGGGGGAATTTCCTGCATTTCCTCCATCCAAGGATGGTCGGATGTGCATGAACGACCTTCCTCTCAATGGTTTCGACATTGCTCAGGGAAGTCAATTCTTACCCCTGCTAATTTTGGAAATAATCCGGCCTATTAATGTTTGTGTGTATTTAATCGAATTTAGCAAAATGTATACGAAAAGGGGCATGATCATGACAATGATCAGTATGCGAAGGGTATAACGTAAAGTGACTAGCTCGATTCCCGTTGCTCTGTGTATTGCCAGCAGAAGGTCGTTAACAAAACTGAACTCAAACATGTATTAAATACCTATTGGTAATTCCATTTGGTAATAATAGCTGCATAATTAGTAATAACTGTTCATAGAACGAGTTAAATTTTCATAGTGATTTGCGCATTCGACCTCGACGTATAAACGTGTTACACTAGCGCTTCTTTTTAGTACGGTATTTCCCGACTTCCCTTTCATCATCCAGCGTCTGTACCTATAGGTGTTGTGATACGTGCCTATAGTTAGTAAGGAGCTGCAATATGAGTGAACTGTGTATCAAAGCCGAACAATGGTCGCAAGAAATACAAGATGCGCTGCGGATGGCTGTCAAATTACTGGAAGAAGACAAACATCAACCTCTGCTTGAGGAACACAAAAGCGAACTTTTTAAGTACGCGCCAGTGCTCGCTGCCTATAATCGCGGTATTCGCGATGAGATCAAGGTTGCAGAAATGGCTAAGTTCGCCTTTAAGCGGCGAATGGATAATATCCGACTAAAAAGTGACTGCGTCTCTAATGATGAGATTAATTTCTATATTGCCTACCTTGATGCTCACATCGTCATAAACGAACTGAATATGACAGACATTGATTCCATCATGGAATATCTCATCCAGAGGCTGCATTAATCGCGCCGGAAGACACCGGGGTGTACATGCTCTCCACACTGCACAACCCCTGACATGGCGGTGCATTGTTCCTGCCTGTCTATATAGTATAGAAGGCTGCTGGGCACCGCTTGGCTCCTCTCACTCTGTGTAGGGTTGTCGTGCACTTTTCATCACTAATAACAGCGTTTATGCCGTGTGCTTCGTCGCCACGTCAATCGCAGGAGCAAATATATATGGCTAAAGAAGAGGTTATCGAAATGGACGGCGTCGTCACTGAAGTTTTGCGAGGTTCTCGCTATCGAGTGCAATTGGAAAACGGTCATGAAATATCGGCTTATACCGCCGGCAAGATGCGCAAGTTCCGCATCCGTGTTGTGACCGGCGACAAAGTCACTTTACAGATTTCACCATACGACCTGAGTAAGGGGCGAATCAGTTTTCGGTACAAAAATTGATTTCAACAGAGTAGAACAGCGTCCATATTTGTGTTGGCAGACAGTGGTGTTGCTATATTAAACGGATTTGTTGAACCATGAAGAGTCGAAGATGGGCTGAACAAAACAGTAATTCCGTCAAGTGTTTCAAAGAGTAAAAAAGGGGCCCAATGGGCCCCTTTTATATTTAGCTTGATTACAACGGAACAACGTTAGCGGCTTGCAGGCCTTTTTTACCTTGCTCCGTGTCATATGACACATTTTGGCCTTCCTGCAGAGTTTTATAACCGTTACTCACGATTGCGCGAAAGTGAACAAAAACGTCTTCACCGCCGTTTTCTTGAGTAATAAAACCAAAACCTTTATCGGGGTTAAACCATTTAACAGTACCAGTAAGTGTAGACATGATGTCTCCTGAATATATAAATATAATATGCAATTGCACGTTGAAGCCAGCGGGGAGAATTACTTAATAACAATAACAAGTGGAGATTGAAGATCTTCAGGACAGCAGGTCTTAATAAGGCAAAGAGATGATGCGGAGAAGTGTTTCAGTTTCAAATTGTTGCTTTAAGCGGATCCATTCCGGCAGGTTGTGGCACAGACTAACAGGTATTTTCCAATTTGTATATCTTTATTTTTCGCGGAGGATACAAATATCCTAATAGAGCATACAATGAGTTATGTCTGCTACTTTAATAGACACCAAAAGTTCATTTAGTTCCCTTTGTGGAAAATAAGAAAGAACCAGGATGCATTCGGACACGATAGTGGTGTATTCTACCTCCCCACAATTGCGAAGCTTCTTATTATGATCATGAAAGGCAGTTACGGCGATCCTGAGTTGATTTTTAAGCTGGCCAATTTTCGCATGCCTTTTGGCAAACATGCAGACATTCTCTTAGTTGATTTACCCTTAAAGTATTTGGACTGGTTTTTTAAAGTCGGTTTCCCTCAAGGGGAGTTGGGCCGGTTGCTGCGTATAGTGTATGAAATCAAGTCCGGTGGCATGGAGCATTTGTTTGATGTTATCCCGCCGCACACAACCAAACCATAGTCTTAGTGCTGTTATTAATAAATAGGTGTGGTTCATTCGGAATTTCAAACGGATCTATTGATAATTCAGCATCGGTCGATAACCTAGTGACGAAGCCGATCTGTTTTTGTCCCTTTGCTTGTTACCGATTGATATTTCCCGAGTAGTTCGCGCGCCGATCCGGCATGATAAACGTTTAAATTTTACAGTTTCAAATAGAAGGAGCAACTAAGGTGGAAGGCATAAGCGATATTAAAATCATCGGCATCGATGAGAAGCGACCGCCGAAAATCAGGAAAGAACCCTATATCGATATCTTTTTCAAACTGTCACACCAGGCGCCAGATGACTGGTGCAGGGATTTTAATGCCATATTATCCAAACATCCCGCGACACCAAAAATCAAAGAGAAAGAAGGTCTTTATATTGAAGCATGGGTGAGAAGACCTGATGAAATTATTACACTTTTGGAGCAGCTTAAGGGTGCGGTGACGGAGTGTAGTCGTCGATATATCGAACGCGTGGAACGTTCTATTCGTAATGCGAGCGATGCCAGTGCGTCCCTTGCGCAACTGGAGTCTGGTGAACAAGGCCGGCTTAATAGAATCATTGCGGAACTTAAGTTCGACGATACTAAAAATCCCTGATGAAAGGTGTGCATGGTACCGCCTTTATATGTTCATATTAACAATGATACCAAAATGGATTAAACCCATTATTCATTTTTACTATGCTGACATAGATTACGTTCCATTATAAATTCAATAACCAATCAACGAGATCAAGGATCATGAACGAAGAAAAAATTAAGGTACGTGTAACCGAAACCGGGAGTACTATGGATGTAGTTGTTTTCAGTAAGCGAGCCGATCGGATAGAGGTAGTCATCGGTGAGGGTGCGCATAATGTTAGATGCGAGTTGACGCCGACCCGAAAAGGATTGTCATATGTAGGCAACGCGTTGGGACGAGAGATTATATACGAGCGAAGCCGTGAAGATGTTCAGGCTGAGATTGATAAACGCATTCTTGCGATTCGCAAACCGAGACGACGTTGATCAGTCATTAGCCAGGCAAGTGCGGCAATAGGGTCGGGCAAAGTTAACCGTACACATCTTGTTACTGATAGCTTAGGGCGGTTACTATTTTCGCTTGCGTGCCGCGTAGGTCGAGTAACCTTTAGCGGCACGCGTCGTAAGATCCTGTGCGAAGGACTCCGCATGCTGGGTGACGGCTTGTAACGAACCTGATTTAAAGCCTTCAATTTTTGATTCGCCTTGTCCAATAACATAGCGATGCCAATTGCCGTCCGGCATACCTTCAGGGGGATCGCTTTTTTCGACGCTCATCACACGGTAACTGGGTGCAGTTGAATTATCCGGTTTCTCGGCACTCATCTTTTATCGACTCCGTTGATTGGCTTGTCCTGCATTACTTCGTGACCGATTGCCTCCGCTATAGTTGGTATGGTATGTCGGACGTTCACCTTGGCGCGGTTTTGAAG
>Ga0209536_100009155_pt1 | contig 14734 bp, 16 predicted proteins | sample DeeMarSeWOR28_12_FD_187461 | JGI IMG/M metagenome (GOLD analysis project Ga0209536, IMG submission 187461) | Marine sediment microbial communities from White Oak River estuary, North Carolina - WOR-2-8_12 (SPAdes) (version 2) | ecosystem: Environmental > Aquatic > Marine > Intertidal zone >...
CCCGTTGCTATTTTGTTGGGAATAAGGAAAAAAACCAAGCCTGCTGCCAGAAATACGGCGCCCAGCGTAATATAAATTAGATCGCGAAGAAAGCGGTACCGTTTAATAACCATGCTGTTCCAGATCTAAAAATGAGTCAATACAAAATTTCGTTACTCGGCGAAGTTCGAATGTCAATATACGCTCCGGTTCAGATGAAATCTATAATTTATTTCTCCGATCTATTTTAAAAATCAACAACTGCTTATGAGGTATAATTTCGCGGACTTTGTGAAAAAAGGCTTGAAACGAATACCTTTAGATTTATATATTTTTCGCCAATCCGGTTTGAAAAATTGGTGGTGTCTGGAGAATTAAATTGAGAAAGAGAATGTGAGGATGAGAACTTTCCCCGGCGGTGTACATCCCTTTGAAGGAAAACTTTATACAGAAAAGAAAAAAATCGAGAAACTTCCTCGTCCCAAACAGGTCACCATACCCCTCCAACAGCATATCGGTGCCCCAACCAAGCCTCTGGTGGAAAAGGGTCAGGAAGTAAAAGCCGGCGAGAAATTGTCGGAGGCGGAAGGATATGTTTCAGTGCCGGTTCATGCTTCCGTATCCGGAAAAATTAAAGCCATTGAGGATATTGATCATCCCGTAGCAGGCAGGGGATCTGCCGTGATTATAGAGGCCAACGAGACCGAAGAATGGATTGAGACGATTAAAGCGGATGAAAAATATCAGGACCTCTCTGCAGATGAAATGCGAAAACGTATTCAGGAAGGCGGATTGGCTGGTTTGGGTGGCGCAACTTTCCCGACCCATGTGAAGTTGAAACCTCCCGAGGATAAAAAAATCGATGTGGCGTTACTGAATGGGGTGGAATGTGAACCTTATCTCACCGCCGATCATCGTTTGATGCTGGAATACCCTCAAGACATAATTCGGGGATTCCGAATTATCATGAAGATTTTGGGGGTTAAGCGGGGCATCATCGGTATTGAGAAGAATAAAAAAGATGCTGCTGAGGTAATAAAAAAACAGATCGCCGGCGAGACGGGTATGGAGGTCATGGTGCTTCCGGTAAAATATCCCCAGGGTGCTGAAAAACAGTTGATTAAAGCGGCTCTTAACCGAGAAGTACCATCCGGTGGACTACCCATGGACATCGGTGCATTGGTGCAGAACGTCGGGACGGCAAAAGCCATATATGACGCGGTCTCTTCCCATAGACCACTCATCGAAAGAGTGGTTACAGTCACCGGCCCGGGAATTAAAGAGCCCAAGAATCTGTTAATTCCTATTGGCGCCCACTTTCAGGATATCATTGATTTTTGCGGCGGTTTAACCGAAAAAGCGGCCAAAATCATTATGGGCGGACCGATGATGGGAATCGCTCAGCCGAATCTAAAGGTACCGGTTATTAAGGGTACCTCCGGAATCCTGGTGCTGGAGGAGAGGCAGGCTCATCTCCCCGTTGAAGAACCCTGTATCAATTGCGGTCGGTGTGTGGAAGTTTGCCCATCCCATCTCCTTCCAACGACTTTGCAGCGCCTGGTATATCATGAGCGGTTTGAAGATGCCGGAAAACTACACCTCATGGACTGTATTGAATGCGGATCCTGCTCCTATATCTGCCCGGCAAATCGCTATTTAGTGCAGAGTATCCGTCACGGAAAAAAACAACTCTTACAATTAAGAAAAAAAGCCGGATAATACTTCCGGACGTATAAGACTCCTTTTATGCAGCGTGCGTTCAGTTAAATAGTGAGACGATTATTATGAGTGATGCACCCGAAAAACTGCTTCTTTCCTCTTCCTCACCCCATGTTCGCGACTCAGATTCGATCCCCAAAATCATGTGGACGGTCAATGTCGCCATGATTCCTGCCCTGATTATGGCTTTTTACTTTTTCGGTCCCAAAGCATTATGGATTACCTTATTGGCTGTGGTCTCGGCGGTATTGACGGAGGGAATTATTTATAAACTGGCTAAACAACCCTCCAGAATTCAAGATGGTTCGGCAGTCATTACCGGCATTCTGCTCGCTTTTAATTTACCGGCCTCTGCACCCTGGTGGATGCCGGTGGCTGGGTCGGTTTTTGCCATCGCAATCGTCAAAGCACTCTTTGGTGGCCTGGGGAACAACATTTTAAATCCGGCATTGGCCGCACGTGCTTTTCTCCTGGCCTCCTGGCCGGTTGAAATGACCGCCAGCTGGGTGGCACCCCGTGAGGGAACGATCTCCGGTATCAACGGTATCACCAGCGCCACACCGCTTAATTTGCTTAAACAATCTGCCACAATTATTGCCAGTCCGGAAAATTTTGAACCTTCACAGGTTCAGGCAGCTCAAAATGCCATCGCAAACCTATCCAGTAGCTATACCAACCTCCTGATCGGAAACGTAGGGGGATGCATTGGAGAGACCTCTGTTATCGCCCTGCTTATCGGGGCGCTCATCATGTTTTACCGGCATGCCATCAGCTGGCATGTTCCTTTCACCTACATTGGGACCGTGGCCTTTTTCTCCTGGATTTTTGGGGGATCTGAGGGTTTATTCACCGGAAATTGGATTTTTCATATCCTTTCAGGTGGCCTTATTCTGGGTGCTTTCTATATGGCAACCGACATGGTGTCATCCCCTGTGAGCCACAAAGGACAAATGATCTTCGGGGTAGGCTGTGGGATTCTTACAGTCACCATCCGAATCTGGGGAGGGTACCCGGAAGGCGTCAGCTATGCCATTATTCTCATGAACCTGACCGTTCCTTTAATCGACCGATACACCGTTCCCAGTGTGTTCGGGGAGGTACGTAAAAAATGAACAATATTCTACGCTTAAGTATTGTCCTGACCATTGTCACGCTGGTGGCTGCATTTGTTCTGGCAGAAATCTACAGCGTGACCAAGCCACAAATTGAGCTTCAGAAACTGGCCAAAACCCGCGAAGCACTTCACTTTGTGTTACCGAATGCTCAGCATATATCCGCAGTTACACGGAAGGTGCCGGTACGGGACGGGGATGGGGTAACACTCTATGAAAAGGAAGAAATTATGTTTTACCGGGCCTTTGCAGATCCCGACAGTCAGCAGCTCATGGGCTATGCTTTCAAGGCTGAAGGCAACGGATACAGCAGTGTGATTGAGACAATGGTTGGAATCGATACCGCTGGTGTCATCCAAAACATAAAAATTATTTTGCAAAAGGAGACTCCAGGATTGGGAGCTCTCGCTGAAAACAGCGATCCATTCACGGGGAAAAAATGGAGCACCCAACAGTTTGTCGGTAAAATCATGGATGAGCTAAAGGTTGACAAAGATGGCGGTGATATTATCAGCATCACCGGGGCAACTATTACATCCCGCACCATTACCAATTCAATCCGAGATGAACTAAAGACTTTATTGCCTCAAATCGCCCCGCCCCAAGATCAACAAGCCGAGGAGAATTAAGTATGTCTGTAATGAGCGAATTCATTAAAGGAATTTACAAGGAGAATCCGGTATTTCGCCTGGCCCTGGGCCTGTGTCCGGTTCTGGCGGTGAGTACCTCCATTTCAAATGCCATTGGGATGGGGGCTGCAACCACCTTTGTTTTGCTTAGTTCCAATATTATCGTTTCTCTCCTCATGCTCCTGTTTTCTAAAATTCTCTCTGAAGATGGCCAGAAGAGTATCAACAAAATTCGTATTCCCATGTTTATCGTCGTCATTGCATCATTTGTTACCATCGTCGAAATGGTCATGTCGGCTTATTTTCCGATTCTTTCTGAATCCCTGGGCATTTTTATTCCTCTCATCGTGGTTAATTGCATTATTCTGGGGCGTGCAGAGGGGTATGCCAGTAAGAATCCACTGATTCCATCCATCGCTGATGCAATTGGGATGGGAATCGGCTTCACCCTCGCCCTGATTGCAATTGCCTTTCTGCGGGAATTGTTGGGAAGCGGGACCCTGCTGGGTCAAAATATCATGGGCGGCGGTTTTAAGCCAGTCTTATTAATGATCCTGCCACCGGGAGCCTTTCTGGTGATCGGACTTTACCTGGCCCTATTAAACTGGCTGGATTTACGTAAAAAAGAATCTTAACAGGAAATAAATCATGGAATACGGTATTTTTCAAATTATTATCCTATCGATTTTCATCAACAATTTCGTTCTGGCCCGCTTTCTGGGATTGTGCCCTTATATGGGGGTAAGTAAACAATTGGACTCCGCGGTCGGAATGGGAATGGCGGTGACATTTGTTATGACCATTGCCTCTCTGGTCACCTGGTTGTTGTATACCTTCTTTTTGGCACCCACTTATCAGAATATATTTTATACTCTCTTCAGTACACCCATTCAAAATGTTCCTGATCTGACTTTTTTGCGAACCATTGTATTTATCCTGGTTATTGCCTCATTGGTTCAGTTTATCGAAATGTACATCCAGAAGGTCAGTCCTACCCTTTATCGGGCGCTAGGAATTTATCTGCCCCTTATTACCACAAATTGCGCTATTCTGGGGGTTGCAGTTCTTAATATTGACCTGTTTTTTGCAGATGGCCTTCCCAAGGATAGCAGCTTCATTCATACCCTGGTTCAGGCATTTTCGGCCGGGATTGGATTCACCTTGGTCCTGGTTCTGATGGCGGGAATACGGGAAAAGCTGGAACTGGCAAATATTCCCAAGCCCTTGCAGGGTTTACCGATCGCTTTCATTGTGGCAGGATTAATGTCCATCGCGTTTCTGGGGTTTTCCGGTATGAATATCAAGTAATACAAAAATTTCAGAAAAGTCACCCTCGCTTGCAGTTTAAAATGCCTTTTATTTGGCAGAATTATCCTCTTATATTTAGGGGCTTTTTTCTATATGGAGAGAATGATTGAAGATCTATGATAAAGAAATGCCCTTTTTGGAGCACCTAGAAGAATTCCGGAACCGAATCATAAAAGCGCTTATCGGTGTCATCATCGGAGCAGTGTTCTGTCTGATCTTTTCCAAACAATTGTTGAATGTGCTTCTTTGGCCAACCACCCAGGTAGATATGCCGATTGAAATTCAGGTATTAAAAGTACAGGGAATGTTCATTGTTACCCTGGAAATTGCTTTTTTTGGTGGTATTCTGCTCAGCCTGCCTTTTATCATCTACCAGGCGTGGATGTTCATTGCACCGGGACTATATAAAAACGAGCGGCGATATGTTCCCCGGGTAATTATGTCTGCCACCCTTTTATTTCTGGCGGGAGTCGCTTTCGCCTATTTCCTCATATTCCCCTTCGCACTAGAATTCTTTTTGGGTCTTGCTCCCGAAACCGTAAAGACCAACATTGCTATTGACTTCTATATAAGTTTCATCATCCGGTTACTGGTAATTTTCGGAATCGTTTTCCAGCTACCTATTATGAGTTACTTCCTCAGTAAAATGGGAATTCTTACCCCAACTTTTATGCGTAAGTACCGCCGGCATGCCATTGTAGTCATCTTTATCCTGGGGGCTCTCTTCACGCCGCCGGATCCCTTCACCCAAATTATGCTGGCAATTCCACTCATCTTGCTATATGAGATCTCGATCTTTATTTCTCAGTGGGTTCATAAGTCCAAGAAAAACAAGAAGGAAGACAAGGAGAAAGAGGGGATTGAGTCCAAACAGGAATAATCAGCATTTTATCAAAATACATGTGACGGGATTCAACTTGTCCATGGTGTAGAGATCATGCTGACGAAGGATTTTTTTGAATTCGCTAACAGAAGCCGGGTTTCATTCGTATAATGCTCCTTAAAGCAGAAAGTAAATCGGTCTCGATCTGTTTAAATTCGGTCTTTCGGGTTGATACCGGAAATAAATTAAGGATTTAACAACCTCAAAAAATGGCACTTGCTGCGAAAACGATTTTCAAACCGTTCCAGGAGGACCTGGATACTTTCCGCGATTATTTCAAAGAATCCATGGCCTCAAATATTCGTATCGTTGACGAAGTAGCGAAGTACCTGGTACGGCATAAAGGAAAACAACTTCGGCCCATGCTGGTCATTGTATCTGCGCGGACAATTGCCGAACCCACCCAGAGTAGTTACCTGGCTGCGGTGGTGGTGGAGTTGCTCCATACCGCAACTCTGGTTCATGATGATGTGGTAGACGAAGCAGAGCTCCGGCGGGGATTCCCAACCATCAACAAAATCTGGAAAAATAAGATTTCCATTTTAATGGGAGATTATTTACTGGCAAAATCACTGATTATCGCGACCGAGATTGGGAACATTGAGCTGATGAACGTCATTGCCAACGTAGCCAAAAGTATGAGCAAGGGAGAATTGCTGCAGATTCAGAAAGCCCGTAAATTAAACATTACTGAAGAAGACTATTTTCAGCTTATCCGGGACAAAACCGCCTCTCTGATATCCGCCTGTTGTGAAATTGGTGCCATGACCACCGACGCAGGTGATAGTCAGCGACAAATCCTGCGGGATTTCGGAATGAATCTAGGCGTCGCCTTCCAGATAAAGGATGATTTGCTGGACTACCAGAGCAAGGTAGGAATACTGGGGAAACCGGTGGGGCACGACCTGAAAGACAAGAAAATCACGCTACCTCTCCTCTATGCATTTCAAAATTCCGACAAAAAAGAGCGGAAGCAGATATTACATATGCTTAAGAATGGCGTAAAACGTAAACAGATCGATGAGATCGTTCACTTCATAAATGACCGCAATGGTCTGAAGCTGGCTGAAGAGAAGGCGGTTTTTTTTAAAGATCTGGCCCTGCATGCCTTAGATAAGCTTCCCGAAACCGATGCACGCCATGCTTTGACTGACCTGGCCGAATTTGTGGTAAACAGAACCAAATAATACATAGATCGCTTACCTGCCTGCACACACAACATACATACTGTTCAGAAAATCCTCATTATCCGTTTTTCCTCTCTGGGGGATATCGTTCTGGCAACACCCTTAATCGGGCAGGTAAGAAAAAAATTCCCCGAAGCAGAAATTGATTTTCTGATCCGCACTGAATACATCGAAATTCTGCAATTTCATCCACAAATTAATAACCTGATCCGATTCGATATAAATAAGGGATTCCGCGGATTAAGAGAGCTAAAAAAGCAGGTCAAAAATCGGCATTACGATGTGATTTTAGATATTCATAATAACCTGCGCAGCCGCTATGTGTGCCTGGGCCTTGGTCGTTTTGGGATTCAAACCCGGGTACGGCACGTTCGCAAACAAAAATTTGTGCGCTTTCTGCTAGTCTCCTGTAAAATCAATCTGTATCGTAAAATATATGGCCGTGTTATTCCGGTGTGGGAAAAATACCTGAGGACCGCGAAATCCCTAGGCTTAGACCTGCCGGGCGGAATCCGGAAGCGGATTTCCGCAGAGCGGACTGATGTCATGAAGGGCAAGGGTCTGGAAATATATCTTTCCCGTGATGCCGAAAACGTGGCGGCACAGTTTCGAAAAGAAAAATCGGGAGAAGCCTCCTTCATCGCGGTGGCTCCAGGTGCCAGGCATTTTACAAAACGCTGGCCGGCAGAGTATTATTCTGATCTAATTCTTCGCATATATCAGGAAAAAAATATAAAATCAGTTCTGATTGGCGGTAAAGATGATCAGTCCCTGTGCGAGAATATTGTCAAAGAGGTTGGAGGGAAAAAAAGTTTTTCTGTCGCGGGAAAGTTATCTATCCTCGAGTCTGCAGCTATCATTAAAGATGCCAAACTGCTCATCACCAATGATTCAGGGCTGATGCATGTGGGGGATGCCCTGAAGACTCCGCTGTTTGCCATCTTTGGATCAACCGTGCGGGAGTTGGGATTTTTTCCTTCTGCTACTACTTCCATGGTCATTGAAAATAAAGGATTATCCTGTCGTCCTTGTTCCCACATTGGGCGGGATCATTGTCCCAAAAAGCATTTCCATTGTATGAAGGAGTTAACACCTGAACTGGTCTGGCGGCAGGTGGAAAAGCTGCTTTAGAAAAAAGACCGGGGGCTACCCGGTCTCTAAGTAATTTATTTTTGTATTATACCGTTTATTTCGCAGCCCGCATGGCTAGTTCACGGTCCAACATATAAATGCTTCCACCATGTTCTTCGATCAGCTTAATTTTGCCCAGAATCGTATTGAACTGATCCTCTTCCTCTACCTGTTCCTCAACAAACCAGTTTAAGAAATTAACAGCTGCATAATCTTTTTCTTTCAAGGCCACTTCATACATTTTGTGAATCGATTTCGTAACGGCTTTTTCGTGTTTCAGGCCGATTTCAAACAGGTTTTTAAACGATTTTGCCTTGGGGAGGGCTTCCGGAAAGTTGGAAATGACCGGACTTCCACCGGTTTCCAATACAAACCGGATGAATTTTTGCATATGCTGACGTTCTTCCTCGGACTGCTTATAGAAGAAGGCCGCGGCTCCTTCGAAACCCGCTTCATCGGCCCATAATGCCAGTACCAGATAGGAACGGGAAGCATATTCTTCCATCGCAATCTGTTTATTTAAAACGTCCAACAACTCTTTTTTAGCCATAAGATTCTCCTTTTGTTTAGTCATTGCTGTGTAATTGAAATCTATACGATCAGAATATTCAATATACAAAAATATTACGGGTCGTAAAAATTGAATTTTCGATTCATCATTGAGGAAGCCATATCGTTCATTGTCTCAAACATTAAGGATCCACCACGCGGGTATTCTACAACTGATAAACGCTTTTAAAAAAATCTATTTCTCTTGACTAATTTTAACCCGATGTGTATTTTTTCACGGACATTTGTAGAGACAAGGAGTGTGGCCGTTTGAATGTACAAATTATCTCATCATTAATTACGTTAGGTGGCTTAGGGATGTTGTTTGGTGCTGTTTTGGCTTATGCATCCAGAATCTTCCATGTAGAAAAAGATCCCCGGATTGAAAAGATTAACGAGGCCCTTCCCCAGGCCAACTGCGGTGGTTGCGGTTATCCGGGATGTCTCAATTATGCGGAAGCCATTGTGATCGAAGAGGCCAAAATGACGTTATGCGCCCCGGGTGGGGAAGAAACCGTAAATAGAATCGCTGAAATTCTGGGTGTTCAGGCTGAAGCCCAGAATCCTATGGTGGCGGTGGTTCAATGTCAGGGAGCTCATGGTATAGCCAAGGACAAATTTCTCTACGAGGGGATTGAAGACTGTAATGCAGAAAATCTGCTGCTCGGTGGTCATAAAGCCTGTGAATATGGGTGTCTGGGCCATGGATCCTGCGTGAAGGCCTGTCCCTTTGACGCCATGGCCATGTTGGATAACGGTTTGCCGACAGTCTTTGAAGATAAATGTACGGCATGCGGAATCTGTGTAGAAACTTGTCCCAAGGGAATTATGCAGTTGCTTCCCCGGTCGCAGAAAGTTTTCCTGGGGTGTGTGAATAAGAATTCGGGTAAGTCGGTAAGAGAGGTCTGTTCCGTGGGCTGCATCGGATGCGGTCTTTGCGCCAAACCCAATATCACGCCATCCGAAAAGATTATCATGTCAGACAATTTGCCCCTGGTGCCGGAAGACTGGGAGGATTTCAATATGGCCGTGAAGCGTTGTCCTACTAAATCCTTCGTGGTGCGTATTCCCTCCGATGAGACGGAACCTCAAGAGGAGCTTGCCCAGGAGGCATCCGCCTGAAATTTACAATTACTTCATAATGCAGACCCGGAGAGCTGGCCGAAAGGAGCGTTTATCTCTCAAGGGTCCGAAAAATAGACCGCTAAAACTTATTTTGATCACTCCACGACTGTATTCTGGAATAATATAGGAGAGGTTTTACAAAATTTTCCGTGTTAATCATCCCTATATCGGTTATTTAAAAGAAATTTTTATATATTAAATTCAACCATATATTTTTTAACTTTAAGTGAATTTTAACAGGAAAGAATATATTAAATGCCCCGTTCAATATCCGGTTTTTTAATTGATATCGATGGTGTTCTAGTTTCAGGAAATCAGCGCATCCCGGGTGCGCTGGAATGCATCCAATTTTTAAAGGAACATGAAATTCCTTTTCTGCTTGTGACCAACACCACACGTCAGAGCCGAATCACCATTTGGCATCAGCTGAAAAGAACCTGGTTTCCCATCGAAGAATCTGACATCTATACCGCTCCGCTGGCAGCGGTTAACTGGTTGAGACACAAGAAAGTGAAAGATATCAGTCTCCTGCTTTCCGGTAGCGCGGTTAATGATTTTAAAGAGTTTAAAATTACTGCATATAATCCCCAGTATGTGGTCATGGGCGATATCGGCCGTGATCTGACCTTTGATCGTCTTAATTCCACCTTCCGGATGATTATGAGTGGCGCCAAAATCCTGGCTCTTCAGAAGAATCGCTATTGGCAGACCGATGAGGGACTTACCATTGATGCCGGGGCTGCGGTGGCGGCCTTGGAATATGCCACCAATAAGCGAGCAACCATCATCGGAAAGCCGGCCAAAGATTTTTTCCTGCAAGCTGCAAAAATTCTGGAGATTCCAACCAAGGAACTGGCCATGATCGGAGACGACATTGAATCAGATGTTCGGGGTGCACAAAGAGTGGGCATGAGCGGCATCCTGGTAAAAACCGGAAAATTCCGAGAAGAATTTTTCAAAAAATCCAAAATTAAACCCGATGTAATCCTGCCGTCAATTGAAGAATTACCCAAATTTATTACCAGCAAATGAGGAAACACTGATGATTGTAACCACCACACCATCTATTGAAGGAAAATCAATAATTGAATACAAAGGAGTGGTGACCGGCGAAGCGATTATGGGCGCGAATATTGTCCGGGATATTTTTGCCAGCATTACGGATATTGTGGGCGGGCGTTCCGCGGCCTACGAAAGCAAATTATCGGATGCCAGAAAAGTATCTTTGCAAGAGATGGAAAAGAATGCCTCCGAGCTGGGGGCAAATGCGATTGTCGGTGTAGATCTAGACTATGAGGTGGTCAGGGAGGGCATGTTAATGGTCACCTGTAGCGGTACGGCTGTCCTCATCAAATAATCCCCGGAATTTTTTATTCACATCGGATAAAATTATGACCGAATCAAAATTTTATCTTGCCGCCCTGCTCATTATATTTGGTTTATCCCTAGATTCCTGTCGGGAACGCCTCAGCCCGGAACAACAGCATTATATCCAGGAGGTTTTGACCACCCGCATGGAGAAAGATAGCCTGTTTAAATATGCGGATTGGTCACCTTTATTGAATGAAGAAAAAGGGACGTTTTCCGGCTTGAAATATTATCCGGTTGATGTTTCACTACGGTTTGAGGGACCTATTACGCCTTATGACACGCTGATTCCCGATACGATTATCGGAACCAAGGGTGAACTGCGACCGGCCCATCGCTATGGATATTTTGCTTTCCAATATCAGAGTCGGCCGTATCAGCTGGTGATTTTCAAAATAATGCGGAAAGATCCAGCTCTTGAACCATATCTTTTTCTTGGTTTCACCGATGAAACAACCGCAGACGAAACCTATGGTACCGGTCGTTATGTAGATCTGTCAGAAGACTCTGAAAATCACTACGTCATCGATTTTAATTTAGCCTATAACCCTTATTGCGCTTACAATCCTCGCTATACCTGCGCCATTCCGGCCGATGACAACCATTTACCTTTTGCTGTGCGGGCCGGAGAAAAAATATATCAGGAACATAAATAAGTAAGGCGGGCTCCCTAGAACTGAACCCGCCTTTTTGATGGAGGTAAATATAAGACATATTTACACCTCTTTAACACCTCCATTTACCAGATTGTTTCCTAAAAAATTTTTGCTTGGGGGGAGCGGCTTTGTAGGGAAATATCCGGGCTACCCGGAGGCTCCCGCGGCGGGATCCCGAGAGGAATAAATCCCCGGTGATGAAAGATGATCGGGTCTTGATGGCATAAAACATTGATAAAAACTAGGAATTGTTATTAATATCCAGAATAATCCGGAAAGTTGCTCCGCCCCGGGGTTGCGACTCCTTCAGCTGAATCGAACCGCCATGATAGTCCTCAATAATACGTTTTGCCAAACTTAATCCCAGGCCCCATCCCCGCTTTTTTGTACTGTATCCCGGTTTAAAAATATTTTTCTTTTCACGAGGAATCACGCCTTTGCCATTATCCTGAACATCAATATAAACTTGTTTTTCATTCAGAAAATCGGCCGTAATATGGATTTGTCCCCCCTGGCTCTCTAGGGCATCGGCGGCATTCTTCAGAAGATTCTCGATGACCCAGGAAAAAAGATCCCGGTTGAGTAACAGGGCCGGAATCTTGGCGTTAATGCGCTGACCGATCTCGACTTTACCTTCACCACCAGGCAATCTCCTCTGAAAATAACCGATTACTTCAGTAATAATATCTTTAAGGTTTTCATTCTCCAGGTCAGGAACAGACCCGATTTTCGAAAAACGGTTCGCCACGGTTTGCAACCGATTCAGATCCTTTTCGAAGTCCGGTACCACCTGATTAAACTTCCCGGGAGAATTTTTAAGATATTCAATCCAACCGATCAACGAGGAGAGGGGTGTTCCCAGTTGATGGGCTGTTTCCTTGGCCATCCCAACCCAGATCATCCGTTCTTCACTTTTTTTTATGGAACTGAAGCCGGCATAGCCAATAAGAATAAAAAGCGCCACCACCAAAATTTCAATATACGGCAACCATTTCAGGCGCTGGATAATGGAGGACTCACCATAATGGTAGTACCCAAGTACTGATCCCTGATAGGATATGGAGATGGGATCGTTAATTTGATCAAAGTCCTGGATTTTTTTCTTTAGTTTATTGTCTACGGTAACCGGCAACGGGCGTTCATTAACCTGGGCAATATCAATATTCCGCCAAAAGGCGGGTTCACCGGCTGCATCAGTATATATAATAGGATAATCCGCTGTCTGGATAACTTCATTGAAAAAAAAGCTGATATCCTGAGATTCCTCAGAATTTATATTCTGTTCGAATATTTTAACACGAAATTTTAGAAATTCCCGGGATTGCTGTTGCAGTTCCTGCACCAGCAGCTGGGTATAATATAAATATCCCACAATGAGTAAAATTGCCAGGGCGAATAAAAAGCTTTTAAAATTCCCCTTGAACCGGTATACATTCTTTGCCAAGGCCTATATTCCATTTTATTTTCCGTTAAAATTAGAGGATACCCGGGTTAATATCAATCTTCTTTTTTCATCCCTGGGATTTTTAAATGGAAATGCTTATAAAATTTATTTGAGTCATTTTCAATTGTTAAAATAATATTTCTTGTTTTCCTTATGGTTTCCGGGCTTTAAATTTTCCATAAAAACCGGGATGAGAATGAAATCTCACTATTTGAGCTGGGATGAATATTTTATGGGAATCGCTCTTTTTACTTCGCTACGATCTAAAGATCCAAGCAGTAAGGTGGGAGCCGTCATTGTCAATCAGAAAAACCGTATCATTGGTACCGGTTATAACGGATTTATCGCCGGCGTTGAGGAGTCTAATTTCAGTTGGGATCGTGATGGCGAATGGCTCCAAACCAAATATCCTTACGTGGTTCATGCAGAAGCAAATGCCATTCTGAATTCCACCAGCAGCAATATGGAAGATTGCCGCATTTACACCACGCTCTATCCCTGTAATGAGTGTGCCAAAAAAATTGCTCAAAAAGAAATTAAAGAGGTGATCTATCTGTCCGAAAAACATCGGGAACGGGACTTCCATGTGGCGTCAGTAAAAATATTTGAGGTTTCGGGGGTTCGCACCCGGCATTTACTCATGCGCCCACTGGAGGAAATCATTCACGCTTTTGCCGGTTTTCTCAACCAATAAAGACTGTTCTTTCAGCAATTGCAGGTGTTGACTTATTGCCAGAAATTTAGTAAAATATTGCTATTGACAATTATACAGGAGGTGCTATGAAGGCGTATCATTTTAATTACAAGGATCTTTTCCGCGCTCCCCGCCTTGCTTTCAGTATTCAGCGAATATGGATCAACGGAACCGGTCTGTTACTTGGTTATCTGGTCTATTTGATCTTTTCATATTTCAGCGGGATTGTCGGGGGATATAACTGCTCTTATATCTGGTCCAAATTCGGTTTATTACCCTGTTCTTTTGCGCTCTATGTGCCCTGGTACTCAACCGTTATATACCTTATCGGCCTGGCGTTATTTGCTGCCATCATACTGCTCACCAATACCGCTGTCTCCCGGGTGGTTTACATGGCCCTGCGGGATGAATTATTCTACACCTGGACACAGGCCTATAAATTTGCCTATAAAAAATGGATCTCTTCCATCGGGGCGATGATTACATTTGTTTTCATTATCGCCTTTTTTGTGATTGCCGCTCTTGTCATGGGTTTCATCGGCCGCATACCCTTTGTCGGCGAACTGGGAACGGTGCTTTTGACGGTTCCCTATATTTTCGCATCTTTGCTGCTCCTTTTCATTATTATCTCCTTTGTGGTGGGTATTTTTTTCGTACCCGCAATCATCGCGACTTCTGATGAAGATGCCCTGGGGGGCGTATTTCAGTCGTTTAGCATTACCTACAATCAGTTATGGCGGATTATTCTATACGGAATTCTGCTATTCTTCATTTATGTGGTAGGTGTTTTTATTTTTGCTGCTGTATTTAAAATATCTTATAATATATTCATATCTCTGTTTACCATGAGCATGGGAGATAAAATCCTGCAGTTACAGCAGCAGGCTCTGTATATTATCGACCAGGCCCTACCAACGGTTTATGGATGGGCAAATCTGCTGCCCGGCGAT
>Ga0209536_100009156_pt1 | contig 14732 bp, 9 predicted proteins | sample DeeMarSeWOR28_12_FD_187461 | JGI IMG/M metagenome (GOLD analysis project Ga0209536, IMG submission 187461) | Marine sediment microbial communities from White Oak River estuary, North Carolina - WOR-2-8_12 (SPAdes) (version 2) | ecosystem: Environmental > Aquatic > Marine > Intertidal zone >...
CTGGCAATCTGAAGAACGAAGAAGTCCAGGTATGCGTTGACTACTTAAGGAAGATGGTCAAGTTTGTCAGCCATGTATGGGAAAAGATGTCAGGGGAGTTCGTTTAACTGAGTTATGATATGGAGCTACTTAGGTGAACGACAGAAATAAGACTCAATACTCAATCAAATGGGACATCCGGACGGGTTCGCCGACCTTTGGCCGCTCCGTCTCCGTCATCCTGTCTGACCGGAATCACCGCCAGTTGTTCGTGCCGGAAGGCTTTGCCCACGGATTCTGCGTGCTGAGTGAAGAGGCTGACCTGATGTACAAGTGTTCGGATTACTACACGCCGGGGGACGAATACGGTATCCTGTGGAACGACCTGTCTCTCGGTATCGAGTGGCCGGTTGCCTCCCCGATTCTCTCGGAAAAGGACCAGGCCTATCCCCGCCTCGCCGATGCACCGGCGGAGCATCTGCCCGTCTTTTCCCGATAGGGAGTAAACCAAGATTCCATTCCGGCCCCGGGTTCCTTCGGTCTGCCCGCAGCCCGGACCGGCAGGTCGGGCAAAGCCGGCTAATTTCACGGCCATACCGGCCGATAGATAAACCAAACCATGGCCGGAGGTTTTTATGGACACCCGCAACAAGAAATCCGGAACCCCTGTCTCCTCATTCAAGGTATCGTTCCACCTGTTCCTCCTTATCCCGGTGGCCGTTCTCTTCATGTTTGCCGGATGTACCGACGAGTCTGAACGATCAGTACGAATCGGCTACGTGGGAGGACTTACAGGACGTGTTGCGGATCTCGGAACTGCGGGTCGGGACGGCGTCATCCTCGCCGTGGAGGAGGCGAATGCTGCGGGAGGAATAAAGGGACGTCCGGTTGAGCTTCTGGTTGAGGACGACCGACAGGATGCAGAAACTGCCAGGACCGCGGTTCAAAGCCTGCTGGACAAGGGGGTGGTCACGATTATCGGGCACATGACAAGCGCCATGTCCGTCGCCACGGTTCCCATCATCAATGAGGCACACGTCGTCATGATTAGCCCCACGACGTCGACGGTCGAACTGGCCGGCAAGAACGATTATTTCTACCGGGTGTATCCCTCCGGACGGCAGGCGGGGGAACTCCTGGCGAAACATGCCTATTCCACGCGCCATGTCCGGCGGATGGCCATTATCTACGATCTGGGAAACCAGGCCTATACGGACACCATGTACGAATCGTTTCGGGACGCGTTCCATGCCCTTGGCGGAACCATCGTCCATACCGACACCTATACTTCAGGACCGGACGCCGTCTTTGCCGACATGGTCGCCCGGCTGTCGGCATCCGAGGCCGAGGGGGTCTTCTTCATCGCCAACGCCATGGATACGGGCCTCTTCTGCCAGCGACTCCGGCACAGTGGCAGCGGCATTCCCCTGTTCACGGGGGAGTGGTCCGTGACCGAAGAGATTCTTCAGTTCGGAGCCAGAGCCGTGGACGGGATCGAATTCTTTCATACAGTGAACAAACAGGGTCAGCAGTCGAAATTCCTGGAATTTCGCGAGAGGTTCAAGGCCCGTTTCGGCTATGAGCCGGGGTTTGCCTCTGTTCATGGGTACGATTCGGCGCACATCGCGCTCTCTGCCCTTGCCCGTTCCGAACATCCCGGGAAGCTGAAGGAAACCCTGTCGTTGTCCGGGAGCTTTGAGGGACTTCAGGGACCCATTGAATTCAATGCCTTCGGTGACGTCATCCGCAACCATTTTCTCATGACCATCCGGGATGGATCCTTTACAGCCGTGAACGATCCGGATCCATGACGCTTTGGTCGAGTCTTGTCTTCAGATTTGTCCTCACCGCGGTCGCGCCGCTGCTTATGTTCGGAATCATCACGTTCAGGTTCTTCGGCGAGCAGACCCTGGAGAACGTCTATGCGCAAAACCTGATTCTCGCCCAGTCTGCACGAAACAACATTCAGGACCGCCTGCACCGGCCCCTGATTGCCCTGAACGACCTGGCGCTTCGCTGGAAAACCTTGCCCGGACCGGGCGGGATGAAACATCTTCACGAGGAGGGGATTCTGAAGGCAGGCCTTTTCGAATCGGTCTACAGGGTTTCTAAGGGCGGCGTAATTATCGACGCGGGACTGTCCCCCGAGGATGCAGACAAGCAAGGGGATCTCATCGGCCTCGATGTCTCCCGCCAGCCTTTTTTTACAGCAATAAAGGCCACCCGGAGCGCAGTATGGTCAGACACCTTCCGTTCTCTCCTTTCCGGCCAACAGTCCGTGGCCCTGGCCTTTCCTGTGTCTGAAGGCTTTCTGATTGGAACCATGGGCATTGCGAAACTCCAGGAGCTCCTGGGCGAGTTTCAGCATGGTCCGGACATCATCACCTTCATGGTGGACTCCCGCGGTACGGCCATGTTCCACCCCGACAGCTCCCTGGTTGACCAGAAGCTGAACCTTCTCCACCTGAGAGTGGTGCGTGAAGGGCTGGAGGGCATTGAGGGTACGATCCCCTTCACCTGGATGCAGGCCGACTTCGTCGGCAGTGTCACGCGAGTGAAGGAAACCGGTTGGATCGTTGTGGTCGCCCGGTCCCTGGACAGTGCACTCGAACCCGTCAATGCGATAAAACGGTCGTTGGCCGCTGCAGCGATGGGTGGCCTTTTGCTTGCCGTAATCGTAGCCCAGTTTCTCGCCCGCGGGCTGGCCCGACCCCTGGCCCGCTTTGCCGAAAAGGCGAACGAAATCGGGCGGGGCAAATATGAATCCCCCTTGCCCCCCCTCCGTTACCCCGAACTTTCAGGCGTCGCCTCGGCCATCCAGGACATGGCCGAAGGAATTCAGGCCCGGGAGCGGCAGCTCAGGGAACTGCAGAAAGACACCGTACGGGAGCTCGACTTCCGCCAGGTGCTCATGGACTCCATCAGCACACCGGTCTATTTCAAGGACCTCGAAGGCCGCTACCTGGGATGCAACGAGGCCTTTGAAGCGGTTATGGGACGCCAACGGGACTGGATTATCGGAAGAACGATCGTCGAACTCCAGCCTGAGGAGATCGCCGCCCCTCTTCAACAGAGCGACGCAACGGTCATCGGCACCGGAGAACCGCAGGCCTTTGAGGCAACGGTCCGGTATTCTGACGGGAGCACGCGGAAGGTGCTCTTTCACAAGACTCTCTTCAGGGACCCCTCCGGAAGCCGCGGGGGTATTATAGGGGTCTTCATCGACATCAGCGACAGGAAGAGGATGGAGTCCGCCCTTAAATGGGAACTGACCGTGAGCCAGGCCCTCACCGATATGTCGACCATTCTCATCGGGCACACCGCCACGATTCAGGAAGCTGCCGGGATGACCCTGAAATATGCCCGTGCCATCACGGAAAGCGAGCACGGGTTTGTAAGCACGATTGATCCCCGGACGGGCGCCCACCACGGGCACGCGCTGACAGGGATGATGGGTTCAGCCTGCAAGGTGCCGGAACAGGACCGGGCGGTTGTCTTTCCCAGAGGCCCCGACGGCCGTTACCCGGGGCTTTGGGGCGTATCGCTCAATGAACGTCGGAATTTCTTCTCCAATTCCCCTGAAACCCATGAAGCATGGAAGGGACTGCCGGAAGGCCATATCCCGTTGTCCAGGTTTATCTCGGTTCCTGTTATCGTGGGCGGAGAACTCGTGGGGCAGGTCGCGCTGGCCAACGCGGCACGGGACTACGGGGAACGTGATGTGGACGCCCTGCAGCGCATGGCCCTCCACTTCGGGCTTGCCGTCCAGCGGATGCGCATGGAGGAGCAGATTCGGGCCTCCCTCGACGAAAAGGTGGTACTGCTCCGGGAGATTCATCATCGGGTCAAGAACAACTTCCAGGTGATTTCAAGCCTGCTCCGCCTTCAGTCAAGACACGTCAGGGACCCGGACATGAAACAGGTCTTCCTTGAAAGTGAAAAACGGATCCAATCCATGGCGATCGTGCATGAGAAACTCTACGATGCGCAGAACATTTCGGCCGTTGACGCTTGCGACTACCTGAGCACGTTGGCCACCGACCTTTTCCAGACGTACCGGACCTCGTCCCGGGTTTCGCTGAGCCTGGACATTGAACCGGTTCCCCTGTCCGTTGAAACTGCAGTTTCATGCGGACTTGCGGTAAATGAACTGGTTTCAAATGCCCTGAAATACGCCTACGCTGACGGGCAGGCCGGGGAGGTGTTTGTGGGACTGCGCCGGCTGAATGGGGGGCCGGGCTGTGAACTGGTGGTCCGGGATGACGGAATCGGCATTCCCGAGTCTATTGATCCCGAACATCCGGAAACGCTTGGACTCCAGCTTGTTCGGACCGTTGTGGGTCACCAGTTAAGGGGCACGCTCGTCCTGGATCGCAAGCGCGGAACGGATTTCAGGGTAAGGTTCACCCCGTCAGGGGCCGAGATGAAATCATAGGCCATGAAAAAGGAAGCGCGGCGCATACTCATTGTGGAAGACGAAGGCATCGTGGCCGAGGACATCGGGGCCAGCCTCAGGAATATGGGGTACGAGGTCTGCGGCATGGTCCCCACGGGCGAGGATGCCGTCCGTTTTGCATTGGAAAACCGGCCGGACCTTGTGCTGATGGATATCATGCTTGCGGGTGCCATGAACGGGATTGAGGCCGCAACGCAGTTGCAGGATACCCTGGATGTTCCCGTAATCTTTCTCTCGGCCTTCTCGGACGAGGAACTGCTCCTCAAGGCACGGGAGACAGGCTCCTTTGGTTATCTCATGAAGCCTTTCCGGGACAAGGAGTTGCAGGCGTCGGTGGAATTTACCCTGACCAGGCATGCCATGGCCTCCGAACTCCGCGCAGCTCGGGACGAATGGGAGCGGACCTTCGACGCCGTTCCGGACCTCATGGCCGTGGTCGGTACAGACCTGAAGATCAGCCGCTGCAACCGGGCTCTGGCCGAGAAGGTGGGGCGGCCCAAGGATGAGGTGACAGGCCAGTACTGCTACAGAATATTTCATAACGCGGATGCCCCGAAGCCTCTCTGCCCCTTTTCCCTGATGCTCCAGGACGGTCGGGAACATGTGGACGAATTGCATGAAGAACACCTGAAGGGTGATTTTCTTTTCACCGTGACTCCGCTCAGAGATGCTTCGGGAACGATATACGGCGGGCTGCACGTGGCCCGTGACATTACGCCTCTCAAAAAGGTGGAGGAACAGCAGAGGCGGATAGACGAGCAGACCTACCGGGCGCAGAAGGAAAAATCCCTGATCACCATCGCCGGAGGGATCGCCCATGAATTCAACAATATTCTCACCGTGGTCATGGGAAATGCCGAACTTCTTCGCATGAGAGTGGGGCACGATGACCGTCTCCAGGAACTTGCCCAAGACATCGAGAGCGCCGGCGTTCGCATGGCCACCCTCACGGAAAGGCTGCTTGCTTATGCCAAGGGCGGCAAGTATCTACCCCAGCGACTCCTCCTGAATACCCATATCAACCAGTCCATCCAGTCAACCCTCAGGGGGGCGAGTGTTTCCGGAATTCTTGTATCCACATCGCTCGATGACAGCCTCTGGCCCATTGTGGCGGACCCCGACCAGATGAATCAGGTGATCACCAACATACTGTCCAATGCAGTGGAAGCTATGGGTGGAGGAGGGACGCTGACGGTCAACACTCAGAACCTCCGCCGGGAGGCGGCATGGGAGTGCACTCTCGGAACAGTGCACCCCCCTGGGGAATACGTGCTGCTCAGCGTATCGGACACAGGACACGGGATCCCCGCAAACCGGGTGAAAGACGTTTTCGAACCCTTCTTCAGCACCAAGTTCAAGGGGCGTGGCCTCGGTCTCTCCGCCGTACTGGGTATTGTGACCAACCACGGTGGGTGTGTGGACCTGAAGAGTGAACCCGGCAGAGGCACGACGGTCCGGGTCATGCTTCCCCGCGCAACGGGGCGGGAAGAGGAAACCCGGTTCCAGAAAGGAGACAGGCCGGAGGTTGGAAAGGGAACGATCCTGGTGGTGGACGATGAACCCCGGATCCGGGTCCTTCTAGAGAAACTCCTGGCACGGGAGGGGTTTGACGTATGCATGGCGGAAGGCGGCATGGAGGCCGGGCGAATATTCGGAGAACGTTTTGAGGAGTTTTCCCTGGTTATTCTGGACGTCATGATGCCGGATATCCGGGGAACCGAGGTATTTCGAACCATGAAACGCATCCGTCCCTCCGTACCCATCCTGGTATCCAGCGGTTTCGACCGTGAAATGGCCCTCTCGAACATCAAGCTGGGAGGGGGTGATGAATTCCTCCAGAAGCCGTACAGCGGAAAGGCCCTGATGGAGGTCGTTCACGCCATGACCGGTACTGCCTGACAGGAGGATCGGGGGCAGGCGGTTGAACGCGAGAAACCCTACCCGGATGGGTGCATGCCCATCCACGATGGCTCTGTTTCTTGCGGGTTCATACCGTTGTTCCTGAGGGGGGATCATGAGAGAATGCCCGTTATACGGTGCAGCGGTTCCGTCATGACGGCAAAGGCTGCCAAGGCATATGTTGTCCTGCGACTGCCGACAGGCCGGGCACGCAGGATGCTCTTTTTTCCAGTGTCGGCGTCCGTTTGATACATTTGATTGGGGAAAACTGACACACATGCAAAGGCTTGCGGTCCGGGTTCCGTTGTGTCGATCCCGGATCTCTCCGGGCACTTTGCCTGCGATTCAGTTGACGACTTCACGCGCTCCCCCGTGCCTCGGGCCGGCCGTGAACAGCAAGGGAACAGGGTAAAGATGAACCGGAAATAGGCATCCGGATTTCTGTGCTTTTGGGCGCATCAATATGAGTCAAGAGAATGAGAATGTGAAACCCGCGCGGGTCATGATCGTGGAGGACGAGTTCATCGTTGCCTCCGATATCCAGCAGACTCTCTTGGGATACGGCTATGAGATCGCCGCCCATGAAGCCTCAGGCGAGGAAGCGCTGACCCGTGCTGCGGAATTGAACCCGGACATCGTGATTATGGATATCGTTCTCAAGGGAGAAATGACCGGCATTGAAGCCGCTTCCGAGATGAAGAAACGATTTGGCACACCGGTGATCTTTCTGACGTCGTACGCGGACACAGACACGCTCGAGAAGGCCAAGGCCTCAGCACCCTATGGCTACCTGGTCAAGCCCTTCAAGGATCGCGAACTTCGGGCAACCATTGAAACGGCCCTTCATCGGGTAACGCTGGAAAGGGAACTCCGCGCGCGGGAGAAACAGCTCTCCACAGCAAACCGTCTTCTGGAGGCGGTCTTTTCTTCAACGGATGTCATGCTGGCCTACCTTGATCGGGATTTCACCTTCATCCGGGTCAACCGGGCCTACGCAGAAGCCGGACGCCGGTCTCCGGAGGATTTCATCGGACAGAAACACTTTGCCATGTACCCGGATGAGGGGAACGAAAAGATCTTCCGTCGCGTGGTGGAATCGGGCCAGCCCCATACCGAGCGGGCCAAGCCCTACAAGCATCCGGCCCAGCCCGAAAGGGGCACCACCTACTGGGACTGGAGCCTGGTCCCCATCAAGGATGCGGAAGGTCACGTCACCCACCTTGTGCTGACCCTTTCGGACGTAACAGATAAGGCCAATTTTTCTCTTGCCATTCAGAAGGCCGGTCGCGAACTCCAGACCATTATTGATTCCGTGCCCGCCTACATATTCATGAAAGACAGGGAAAACAACTTTGTCCGTGTGAACCGTTCGTTTGCCGAAAGTGTCGGAATGACCCCCCTTGAGGTCGTGGGGCGGCCTGCCGGGGATTTCTTCCCGGAGACCGCGGCGGAAGAATTCCACAGGGATGACCGGGACGTCCTGGATTCAGGTCAGGCGAAGAAGGGCATCCGGGAGCAAAGGACCCTGCCCGGAGGGGAAAAGATTTTCATAACGGACAAGGTGCCTCTTTTCGACGAAGACGGCCGCGTTGTCCGCATCCTTGGCGTGGCAACGGACATCACGTCACTCGCTGAAAAGGAGAAAGAACTTCGGGAGAGTGAAGAAAGGTACCGTCTCGCCATCGAAAAGGCAAACGACGCCTTTGTGCTCACGCAAGACGGCAAAATCATTGCGACGAACACAAGGTTTCTCGAGCTCTTCGGCTATGACCACGCGGAGGAGACAGTCGGCAGACCGATTACGGATTTCGTGCATCCGGACGATCGGGGCCGGGCAACGGCCCGCTACCAGGCCCGCGAGTCGGGTCAGGACCTTCCGGGCCGCTACGAGTTTCGAGGGCTCCGAAGAAACAATACATCTCCGTATATTGAAGTCTCCTCCACGGCAACGACCTTCCGCGGCAGACCGGTCGTGCTCGCTTATTTGAGGGATATTTCAGACCGGAAGGAGGCCGAACAGAATCTCAGGGAAGCGCGGGATCGGCTTCAGGCCGTGCTGGACAGCATCGAGTCCGTTGTGTACGTGGCAGATATGGAGACGCACGAAGTCCTCCTCATCAACGATTACACCCGGCGGATTTTCGGAGACATGGAAGGGAAGGTCTGCTGGCAGACCCTTCAGGAGAGACAGTCCGGCCCCTGCGATTTCTGTACAAACCCCCAACTGGTGGATGAAGCGGGAGAGCCGACCCCGGGCATCGTGTGGGAATTTGAGAACACACGGAACGGCCGCTGGTATGAGTGCCACGACCGGGCCATTCGTTGGCTCGACGGCAGACTCGTGCGGTTCGAGATTGCCGCAGATATCACGGAACGCAAATTCATGGAACAGGAAACCCATAAGGCCAGAAACCTGGAGTCCATTGGCATCCTGGCAGCCGGTATCGCCCATGACTTCAACAACTTGCTGACCACGGTATTGGGCAATATCGAACTGGCCAAAATCTACACGGGGCCGGAAGACCGGGTGCGGATGTGGCTGGACGAGGCGGGAGGGGCAACCGAGGGCGCGCGCCGACTGACAAACCAGCTTCTTACGTTTTCCCGTGGTGGCGTGCCGGTTCGAAGATCCCTTTCCATAGGCGAACTGCTCGCGCAGGCCTGCGCCTTTGCCCTGAGCGGAACCAGTATCCTGTGTGAGACCGAGTTCCCGCAGGACACCTGGCCTGTGTCTGCAGACCGCGACCAGCTGTCCCAGGTGTTTCACAATCTCTTCATGAACGCACGGGAAGCCATGCCGGGGGGTGGAACGATTAAGGCCAGCACCCAAAACCTGGACCTTCGGGCCGGGAATGATCTTCTCTTGCCGGCAGGGCATTACGTACAGATTGAGATTGTGGACAGCGGCCGGGGAATACCTGAAGAGACGCTGCCGAAAATCTTTGACCCCTACTTCACAACCAAACCCATGGGTGCCACTAAAGGCACAGGGCTGGGCCTCGCCATCTGCTATTCCGTCGTGGACAAACACGGCGGACAGATTCTCGTTGACTCAAAGGTTGGAGAAGGAACCCGGGTGACGGTACGGCTTCCGGCCTCGCAGGACGCGCCTGAATCGGAGGGGACCGCCCCGGAAACGGATGAACCCGCGAAAGGTCTGGAAAGATCTTCCCGTGGCCGCGTACTGCTCATGGAGGATGATGAGCCGATCATCCGCGTGACCAGCGAGATCTTCAGGCACCTGGGCATGGACTTCGAGGTGGCCCGCGAGGGAGAGGAAGCCGTGGACCTCTTTACGCGTGCAAGAGACCGAGGAGAACCATTTGATGCCGTTATTCTGGATCTTACCGTCCGGGGCGGCATGGGTGCCGTGGGAGCCATGGAACTGCTGCGGGCTCTTGATCCGGACGTGCGTGCCGCGGTCAGCAGCGGGTACGGTGACGACCCTGTGATTCGCGGGTTCCGGGATTTCGGTTTCAGGGCCGCCCTCGTCAAGCCTTACCGGGTCAACAATATAGAAAAGGTGCTTAAAGGTATGGCCCCGGAGGCCTTTGGAATGGCCTCCGACGAATCGGACTGATACTTCCGGTAGCGTTCCATCCCTTACAGGCATATCGACCTGACCGGCCATGAATACCTGACGGACCAGACGACGACCGTGTTTCAGAAGCCCCTTTCCGTGGAAACTCTTTCCGGGAAACTCCGCGAAACCCTTGACAAGCTAGCCTGGCCCACCTCCTCCGGCCGACCGCGCACATAATCACGCGGCGGCGGACAGGCGTGCAATTGGTGCGCATGCTGCACACCGGACAACACCTCACGCTCCCGCCATCTATTACGAACAAACCTTTATTTTCAAAACGATACGTGCTGCCCCGAACAGTGGCACATCGGTTGCGAATGAGGGGCGTACGGATTGAAGGCAGCACCGGGGCTTCCCCGGGAAACGCTGAGCCGGAATCGATAGATCCGAATCAATGGAGGTATGACTATGAAGAAGACCCTGATAGTAACGGCAGTTCTTGTGCTCCTTGGCGCGGGGACCATGGCCTCGGCAGTGGGACCGGGCTGGGGTCCGGGCGCCTGCGGCGGACCCGGTTACGGGATGGGCTACGGGCCGAGCGGCTGCGACGGACCGGGCACCTGTGCGACCCAGGGCTACCGGCAGGGCTGCGAGGGTCCGGGGGCGTGTGGCGGCCCCGGATACGGCCGTGGCATGATGGGCCCCAGGGGATTCCAGGGAGATGAGGAATTCCTGAACGAAACAGCAGACCTGAGAAAGCAGCTCCACGACAAGCGATTCGAATATTTTGAGAAAGCCCGTGACCCGAAGGTCGACGAGGAAACCCTTGCCAAGCTCGAGGACGAAATCGACGGGCTTCGTGACCAGATTCGCGAGAAGGCTCCCCGCCGGGGTTATGGCCGCGGGTGGCGCCGTTAAACAGGCCGCACGCCCTTAACCGTAATGCGGCCGGGACGTATATCCCGGCCGCATTCATTTCAGGCGCGCGGCCGGGAACTGTCGCTCGCCGGGCAAGAAGAAGGGCTGCGACGATCGCCTCAGCCCTCATTTCATCAGTTTGGTAGCGGTGCAGGGATTCGAACCCCGGACACGCGGATTATGATTCCGCTGCTCTAACCGACTGAGCTACACCGCCATTTTGAGGGCTCGATTCTATCAATCGCTCAAATCGGGTGTCAAGCAGCAAGCCGCCCAAGCGGGCCTGTTTCCGTTTGACCGAAAGTATCCGTTAACATACAACGTCATTCAGGCAAGAGGCCAGACTCATGATCAAACTCCTTCTCTTCGACATTGACGGAACCCTGATCAGCACAGCCCGGGCCGGAACCCGGGCCATGAACATCGCCTTCAGGGAGATGTTCGGGGTGGATGATGGTTTTGCAAAGATACCCATGGCCGGTCGAACGGACCCGACCATTATCAGGGATGGTCTTGAAGCTCATGGATTGAGTGCCGTTGACGGAACGTATACCGAATATATTAAGAGGTATCTCTCGCACCTTGAACGGGAGATGGCGACAAGTATCGGGAAGAAGGTTATGCCGGGCGTCAGGGAAATCCTGGATTTCATTTGTTCCCGGGAAGGCAGTCCCGTACTGGGTCTGCTTACGGGAAATATCGAAGCCGGGGCGCAGGTGAAGCTCAAGGATATGGGACTGTGGCGATACTTTTCCGTGGGTGCCTTTGGAAGTGACCATGATAACCGGGATCGACTGCTCGACGTCGCCCTTGAGCGCTGCCAAAACCAACTGGGATTGCGCCTGCGCGCCGAAGAGGCCATGGTCGTGGGCGACACCCCGAAGGACATCTCCTGCTCCAAGCCCTTTGGAGCCACGGCCGTGGCCGTGGCCACGGGACCATACTCCGTGGATGAACTGGCAGCGCATGGTCCGCATCACCTCTTTCCCGATTTATCAGACACGGACGCATTCCTGAAACTTCTTTCATAACAACCCGATTCCCTCCCCGACCCCTCTCCGTGGTCTCCGTTGAGGCCCGGGCCTCCGGCTCCGGTAACCGGCAGCGGTTCTTCTGGTACGCGTCTGCTTTTTTGACAAGAAAGGCCCGTTCATGTTAATTATTCAGGCTTTTCCCGTGCCGGATCCCGCTTCCAACAGGGAAGTGACAAACCCAAAAGAAACGGCAGGTATCCCTATGAAATGGAACAAATCCAGAGCCGCCTTCAAGAAAGCCAAGATCCTGATGCCGGGTGGGGTGAACAGCCCGGTCAGGGCCTTCAAATCCGTGGGGGGGACTCCTGTCTTCATTGATCGGGCCAAGGGATCAAAGCTCTATGATATCGACGGCAACGTCTATATCGATTATGTGCTTTCCTGGGGCCCCATGATACTCGGCCATGCACCGGGAAACGTGGTGAGAGCCATCAGCCGGGCGGCGGAAAAGGGCACCAGCTTCGGTGCGCCCACCAAACTGGAAATCGAACTCGCCACGCGTGTGCTTGAGGCCTATCCGTCGATGGATCGGGTCCGGATGGTGAATTCCGGCACCGAAGCCACCATGAGTGCCATCCGTGCGGCGCGGGGTTTCACCCGGCGGGAAAAGATGGTGAAATTCGAAGGATGTTATCACGGGCACGCCGACGGTCTCCTGGTGAAGGCCGGTTCGGGGGCCATGACGCTTGGCGTACCGGACAGCCCCGGAGTTCCCAAGGGTTACGCCCGCAATACCATCACGCTCCCCTTTAATGACGTGAAAGCGCTTCGGGCCGTTCTCCGCAAGGAAGCCAAATCCATTGCGTGCGTAATTGTCGAGCCCGTTGCCGGAAACATGGGACTTGTTCTGCCCCAGCCCGGATTTCTTGAAACACTCCGGTCGGAAACCAGGAAATACGGAATCGTTCTCATCTTTGACGAGGTAATGACCGGGTTCCGGGTCTCTTTTGGCGGGGCACAGGCCAGATACGGTATTGAGCCGGACCTGACCTGCCTCGGCAAGGTCATTGGCGGCGGGCTGCCTGTGGGCGCCTATGGCGGCAGGGAAGAAATCATGTCGAAGATTGCCCCGGAAGGCCCCATCTACCAGGCCGGCACGCTTTCGGGCAACCCTATTGCCATGACCGCAGGAATCGAGACGCTGAAGGTTCTTGCCCGGAAGGAAACCTACAAGAAGCTTGAAGCCAACTGCAGGCAGCTCGAGAAAGGGCTGAAGGATGCCGCCCGGCGGGCCAGGGTGGCCACAAGATTCTACCGGGCCGGAACCATGTTCTGCACCTATTTTACGAACACGGACGTGGTGGATTACGAAACGGCAAAGACCGCGGATACCGCCCGTTTTTCGCGGTTCTTCATGGGGATGCTGAAACGGGGGATCAATATCGCCCCGTCCCAGTTTGAAGCAGGGTTCATGAGCATTGCCCACACGGCGAGGGATATTGATAAAACGGTAAAGGCCGCCTACGAAGCCTTGAAGGAGTCCTGACCGATTATATATAGATTCAAAATCGTATCGTACACGGGGGATTAGCAGTTATGAATATCAAGGAAATGTTTCAGGAAAAGATGTCCGTAAAGGGGAAGATGATTATCGCCTTGCTCCTTCTGGTCATCGTCGTCATGGGTGGCTTCATCTCTTTCAGGTTTTATGACTTCACCCAGAACAATCCGAAGTTCTGCGTCAGCTGCCACCTGATGCAGCCGGCCTACGATGCCTGGGCCACCAGCGAACACAAGGACGTCAACTGCCACGACTGTCACCACCTGTCCATCGCAGAGCAGAACAAGCTTCTCATTACCTTCGTTCTTCACCGTCCAACCTCGGTACCGGAACGTCACGGCAAGACCATTGTTCCCTGGAAATTCTGCGTGAGTTGCCACTGGGAAGAGAACGAGAAGTTCCCTGAGGCCGTGAAGATCAATGAGTCAAGGGGCCATGCCAAACACTATTTCATGGAACAGATCGAGTGTGCGGACTGCCATGGTTACATCACCCACCGGTTCACGGCTGAGGAGCGTTTCTGCGTCCGTTGCCATGAAAACAAGGAAGTGCACGGGACCGGCATGGAGAACCTGGCCTGCCTGAACTGCCACACGGACCGCACCCGGGACAACAAGCCCGACCGCGCGAAGTGCCTCTACTGCCATGGCGACGAGAAGTATCAGAGAGAGGTTCTGGCCGCGGACACACTGGACGTGAGGCATCACATGCCCTCACCGGAGGTGGTGGCCAATGCCGTGAAGATCCAGATTCCCGAGAAAGACGGGGCCATGCTCTTTGACTGTCACACCTGTCACCACCCTCATACGTCGGCGCGGCCGGACTGGAAAGGCTGCCTGTCCTGTCATCAGAATATCCCGATAACCGGGGCGCACCAGATGCATATCGAGTCCATGGGTCTGGAATGCAACTCCTGCCACAAGCCCCATATCTGGAGGGTCACCGCAGCACAGGCCAAGAAAGATTGTGTCATGTGTCACGAATACCGTGATCCCAAGAAGTTCCTGATGTAGGGGTCCGGAAACCAACCTGTAACCCGCCGGCCCGGGGGTGCGGACCACACCGCGCTCCCGGGCTTTTTTGTGGCTCGCGGGGCAATTTTTTATCGAAGATGCGGAAGGTTACGGCGTTTGACCCTCCAGGGGGCGTGTGATAATCTACGACATGCCTGTATTTGAATACAGCGCCGTGACCCGGGAGGGACGGAAGGTCCGGGGCTCCCTTGAAGCGGAAACAGAACACGACGCCAAGGGAAGACTCCACTCGGACGGACTGATGCCCCTCTCGCTCTCGTCCGGCGCCGAGGAAAAGCCCTTTTTCCAGTTCGAGCGCGTACGGGATATCGATGTCCTCACGTTCACGCAACAGCTTGGAGGGCTTCTTGAGGCAGGCGTGCCCGTTGATCGGGCCCTGATGATCCTC
>Ga0209536_100009157_pt1 | contig 14731 bp, 14 predicted proteins | sample DeeMarSeWOR28_12_FD_187461 | JGI IMG/M metagenome (GOLD analysis project Ga0209536, IMG submission 187461) | Marine sediment microbial communities from White Oak River estuary, North Carolina - WOR-2-8_12 (SPAdes) (version 2) | ecosystem: Environmental > Aquatic > Marine > Intertidal zone >...
TGGCCTCAATAAGAGAATGCCCAGTAGTTATTCACTAAGTTCTACTGCTCGAAATTTTTCTCACCAGCTCGAATCGGTACTTTCAGCCAGTTTTCGCGAGGGGGGAGCGGGCAACTATATGCCAAATTATAAGCACAGTACGGGTTGTAAGCGTAGTTGAAATCAATCTCGAAGCGCTCCGGCCCTAGCTGGCGCATTCCAGGACGGTGGTCATCCATATAGCGCCCGGCACCATACGTTTCCGATCCGTTGGTGGAATCCTTGAAGGGCATGAAGAATTCATGCCCGTGGGCATCACTATAGATAACCATGGTGGCTTCATTACCCTTAACCTGGAATGTGAACTGGCCCCAGCGCTTGTATTCTTGGGTGTCGCCAGTACTAGTCTGCATGACGACCATTGGCTCGTCTTCAGGAAATCGTTCGATCTCCACCTCCAATACTAAATCTTGATTATAGTCGTAATAATCCAGACCACTAAAATCATGTTGCTGCTCGTGATCTAAAGGGGACTGAGGATGATTCTTCAAAAAATTGTCGATCTCACGACGGAAATCTTGTAACTGACTCATTTTGTTGACTCCTGTAAAACTAGATCAATCGTTGCTGCCATGCTTTCGAATCAAAAACTGACTGGCGATAGACTGCTGTAAGTTGGCTCACCGTAAGACGAAGAAACACAAGATATTGGGGGGAGATAAATAGGGTATTTGAGTTTAGAAGTTAGCGGAGAGGGTGGGATTCGAACCCACGGTGACCGCAAGGCCACAACGCTTTTCGAGAGCGCCCCGATCAACCACTCCGGCACCTCTCCTTCAATGTTTTATGTATGATGAGTAAGGTATTGTGAATCGATGATTATTATTGTCTGTCCCTGCTCTGGATAGTAGCGGTCAGGTCTTTTGCCTGAGTTGGCGAAAGAAAGCTTGCAATAGCTCGGCCGCTTCTTCTTCAAGCACACCAGCCGTCACGGCTATTTGATGGTTGAATATCGCTTCGGACAGGACATCGATCACTGAACCATCTGCCCCAAAGCGAACGTCCTTGGCCCCATATACGAGGCGGCTGAGCCTGGCTTGAATCATCGCCCCGGCGCACATTGGACAGGGCTCCAGGGTGCAATAAAGTGTGACGTCGATCAGCCGCCAATTTCGCAGATGCATGGCCGCCTGTCTTAGAGCCAACATTTCGGCGTGAGCTGTGGGATCCGTGTTGTTTTCTTTGACGTTAAAACCCTGTCCAATCACTTCTCCATTAAGTATGGCCACTGCCCCTACTGGCACTTCGCCAAGAGCGGCCGCATGTTGGGCTTCGGCCAGCGCCAACTTCATCCAATGCTCATCTGTTCTATTGATAAGGTTCGATTCGAACACAATAAAACCATTATAGCTGAGGGATATTGTCCCGCCAACGATATGAAATAGGATACGCTATGACTAAGTAAGGGATTTTGACCAGAAGTAAAGGATAACCCCTGGTTGAGGGGATCGGCAATTATTTAAAGGCCACCAATCCAAAAGCTCTTGGCTTGGCTACAACGCGGTTAAATCCTGCCTGGCGGAGTCGGTTCATTACGCCCTTGGTGATGCTTTTCCCGGATTTGCTCCTCAGATCTCCAATAAAATGAAAGAGACGGCCTCCCGGTTTTAGAACTCGATGTAATTCACAATAGAAATCACCGGAGTACAGGTGACAGGTCAGGCTAATAACGGGAGGGTCGTGAATGATGTGCGAGAAATATCCATCCGAAAAGTTTACGACCTCGTCATTGGCATCGCAAATTCTCTGTTCGATCTTAGAGTTTTCGAATAACTCCCTCGACCAGGGATTATATCGGCGCAATTCCAAGACCGCTGGATCGAGCTCAACTGTGATAACCAGGTTGGTAACCTTGGCCACTGCGATTGCTGTATATCCAAGTCCTGTTGCCGTGTCCAAGACGGTCCCAAACAATGGTTTAACAGCCTTTGTCCTGGTCAAATTGTCTTCGTATGGGTCAGTTTCTTGCAGGTCAACAGCGGCCGGGCTTGTAATGTCGATAAGAGGTACATGCTGGCGCAAGAAGACCTTGAAGATTAATGAGACCTTCGAGATCTAGACGGCATTTCAGGGTTCACCCACGATCGTTTCGTAGATCTTTTGTAACTCTTCGTCGGAGTAATAATGGATGATCACCCTACCCCTGCCAGAATGATGGCTTATATTAACCCTTGTCCCTAACGATCGCCGAAACTGCTCCTCAAGATCGGCCAGTTCGGGTGGTAATTCCTTGGTGGGTTTTGGTTTAGGCTTTTCTGCGGCCAGTCTTTTCTCGACCAACAACTCTGTCTGTCGCACACTGAGGTCGCGGGAAACGACGAGGTCTTTAACCTCGCTCTGCATTTCGGGTGTTGGAAGGGGCAACAAAGCCTCCGCATGTTCGACGCTTAACTGCCCGGTTGCCAGCGCGTGTCTGACGTCATCCGATAGATCCAGCGAATAGGCCAATACAATCGCTTCTACCTGGCGCACACTCAAGCCATTTTCGATGATATTTTCCAATACCGTTGTTTGAGCATGGTTAGAGGGCAAGGGCAGTAATGCTCGGGCATGCGCCCCGCTAATCTTCCCTCCGACGATGGCGGCCTGGACGTTCTCTGGCAAGTTGAGCAGCCGGACCATGTTTGCCACTGTCGGCCGGCTTTTACCCACTCTTTTGGCAACCTCTTCTTGGGTCAATCCAAACTCGCTAATGAGTTGTTGGTAAGCCAAAGCTTCTTCAAGAGCATTGAGATCATCCCGCTGGACGTTTTCTATCAGGGCTAGTTCCAGCATCGCTTGCGGTGATGCTTCTTTGACCACCACCGGCACTTCGTCAAATCCAGCCATCTCAGCCGCCCGCCAACGTCTTTCGCCGGCTATCAGGGTGTATTTACCCGTTGCAGTCTGGCGAACGATCAATGGTTGAATCAAACCGTGCTCCCGAATCGATTCAGCTAATTCAGATAATTTAACCGCGTCCAAAGCGCTGCGGGGCTGGTGAGGATTGGGGCTGATCGAATCTACCGACACAGTGAGAAGACCACTATCCGGTTCTTCGCCCTGATCTGTCGGCGGAATTAAGGATCCTAATCCCCGGCCAAGTCCACGTCGTTTTGTCATTATTCAAATTCCTCGAGATATGATTCTTCAATCTCGTTGCTTATAAGGATCAAGCCTGGTCACCATTGAAGAGCTCGGCCGAGAGCACTTTGTAAGCGATTGCCCCGGGAGATGAGGGAGCGTAAAGCAAAATCGGCTGGCCATAGCTCGGCGCTTCGCTGAGACGGATGTTGCGGGGAATGATGGTGCGAAACACCTGGCCTGGGAAGTGAGTGCGCACTTCTTCGACAACCTGCCGGCTTAGATTAGTCCGGCTATCGTACATAGTCATAACGATTCCCCGAATTTTGAGCTCTGGATTAAGATGCCGACGTACAAGCTGAACGGTTTCCAGCAACTGTGTTAAACCTTCGAGAGCCAAATACTCGCACTGCACCGGAATAATCACCCCATCGCGAGCAGCGGCAAGAGCATTGATGGTCAATAGACCAAGGCTTGGCGGGCAGTCGATCAGAATGTAATCGAATGTGTTTTCGATAGAAACAAGTGCCCGGCTGAGACGATGTTCACGGGCCATCATATTGACCAGTTCTACTTCGGCGCCAGCCAGAGAAGGGTTTGACGGAAACAACATCACATTCGTGTCACAATGTTTGATGGCCACTTCATCGCCATCTACCTCTTCTAAAAGCAAGTCGTACACAGAAGGGTTGATTTCGTATTTATTAAAGCCGAAATTTGATGTCGCATTTGCCTGGGGATCCAAGTCTACAACCAAAACCTGGCTGCCTTTCTGGGCCAAATAGGCGCCGACGTTTACAACGCTGGTCGTTTTTCCAACGCCACCTTTTTGCATGGCGACGGCATAGATCTTTGTCATGATTTCATATCGTATTGTCGAGCTGGCAAGAGAGGCAAAACGGCGACAGAATGGCCAGAAACTGTCTAATCCTCACTTTCTAGTAGGTCTACTATAGCCTCGAGTTTGGCTTCTAACCCGTCATAAGCAACAGAGCAGGCAGCAAGACGATTGGCAAAAGCGGCCGCTTCCCATGGGTTCCCTTTTGTCTGGTATAATCGAACGAGAAAAGACGATGCAAAAATATCCCCAGCCCCAGTCGGGTTTACCTCCTTCGTCGGAGGGGTTGGAATATGGCGACTTTCGTCGCGAAAAAACACGGTACAACCCCCAGACTGCTGGGTTAGGACAACGAGCGGGGAGAGTTGCCGAATTTGATCTAGCGTGCCTCTTCCCGGTATATCCTCCATGCTCAAAATCACGGCCGCAGCGAAGGGTAACACCTCCGCCGATTCTGGCCAATCCCGAGTATAAACGCGTCCACTCCCATCCCACTGGCGATACCAACCCTGGGGTGTCAGACCAACCATACTATTACTAAAAAGCTTTACCATCGCTGGATCTATCTCATTGGTGATCGGTCCTAGATGTACGATTGCAGCCCGTTGCCAATGCTCCGGCATATCTTCCACATAGATAGTGTTGGCAACGCTATGGATCTTCTGTTGCCGGCCGTCATCCGTATAAATATTTTCGAACTTTGTGGGTTGTTTTGACGGGATATTGTGAACGATGATGCCCGGAAAAGTACCCTCTAGATCAAAGTCTGGCGTCGTGCTGGTTAACACAGCCGTTCGGCAACCCAAAGCTTGAGCAGCACGGGCTGAATAGACGGCTGTGCCTCCAGGCATAATACCTGAAGGAGTGATGTCGAGTGATATATGGCCGATGACTAGATAGTCGATTGGTCTATGATCGTCTATGAGCTTATTCACGAGCCTGATTCTACCTGATAGCCTCTGGAGGCGACAACCTCCTACCATATGGTATCATTGGCCAGTATGCAGTGGAACATGGTTTTATTTTGAGTGAAGAAAGCCATAACGCCTTGAGATGCAACGGTTCAAGCGCATGTCCTTTTGTGGTTTGGACTATAACATACTTGGATGGTTCTAAGGTAATTAGCAGGTGACAAAACATATTTCATTTTTCTTACTTATTCTGGGCTTTGCTTCTTTGGTCTCTTGTTTTCCAACAGCGGAAAATGAATTGCCACCCACAGCCACACATGCCCCTACACCTCTGCCTAAGCGAGGACCAGCCACTGTGGAGGTAGTTGAAATACACCAGATCGAAGCCTTTCCTGTGATCGTAAATGTCATTGCCCGGGGACACTTGCCGGATGAGTGCACAACTATCGACCAGATCAGCCAGGTCCGCACCGGGAGCAACTTCAAGATATCCATCGACAGCGTCTATTATGGAGGTGAAACCTGTTTACAGGAACCGATCCTATTCGAAGAAGAAATCGAGCTTGACGTGGTAAGTCTACCGGCCGGTATCTATGTCGTAGACGTGAATGGATTACAAGGCACCTTCAAGTTACAAGCTGATAATGTTCCCGACCAGGAAAATGGCGTGATCGGCGGGCAAGTATGGCATGACACTTGTTCCATCGTCGAGGGAGAAACGGCACCCGAAGCTCCGGCCAGATGCGTGGTTGGTGCTGATGATTCCTATATAGCCAATGGTTTGGTCGATCCCAATGAGATGGGCCTTGAGGGTATTTTATTAAAATTGGGCGAGGGTTCCTGCCCTGCGGCCGGCCTGGCAGCCACGATAACGGATAGTAACGGCGGTTATTTATTCAGTGGCCTCAAGGGTGGTGTATATTGTGTCTCCATTGATAGGATGGATCCACAAAATCAGGACGTTTTGGCAACGGGTCAGTGGACTTTCCCCCAGGCAGGGCAAGAGGCATCAATAACTATCTCTCTTTCCCCTGGTGAAAGCAACCTCGATCTTTATTTTGGCTGGTTTGACCAAACTTTCGAGCCATTTGAACCGCCGCCGGATGACTGTACGGATAAAGCTATATTCCGCGCTGACGTATCGATCCCAGACAATACAGTCGTGCAAGCTGGTGGAACTTTCACTAAGACCTGGAAGCTGCAAAATATCGGTTCTTGCACATGGGATACCGGCTATGGAGTTGAATTTTTTGATGGCGATCAATTAGGTGCACCAGAGACTATCCCCATGACGACAACTATCGCACCTGGTGAGGATGTGGATATATCGATCCCTATGGTCGCTCCTGTTGAACCAGGCGAATATCGGGGAGAATGGAAGCTAAGGAACCCGGATGGCTTTTTATTCGGCATTGGCCCAGGGTCTAACCGGGCTTTCTGGGTACAAATCGTCGTGGAAGAAGGATAGTCAGGTGAAATTCACTTTCAAAGTAACTGTTAACGTTGGATAAAACTTCCTATTGCTAGGAAAGCCTAGCCGAGCTAAGATTACATAACTATGCGTTTGAAAGTGATTTGGCGCCGCCCGTTGTTAACCTTGACCCAGTTGATTGTGTTGTTGTTCGTGATCGCCGCCCTGATTGTCGTGCTGGACCTGAACCGCCGCGCGAAAGCAGGACGCTTGGTCGGCGCAGGCGAAGATGAGTTAAGGGCTGAATTGGCCGTAGAAACGACGCGGCAGGTTGAACTTCAGGCGACGCTAACGTACGTTCAAAGTGATGATTATGTGGCTGTGTATGCCCGGGAAGAAGGGGGCTTTTTGTTGCCCGGCGAAAAACGAATCGTTCCCCTACTCGTGGAAAAGGAGCCACTTCCAACGCCGGTTGCAGCACCCACGGCCGATCCCGCCCAAAATGTGCACCCCTGGCAAGCCTGGTGGCAATTATTAACCGATGCGCCACTGCCATCGCAATAGTCCACGACAGAGTGATCGTATTGCGGTATCGTATCTAAGATACGGCCAGATGTGGGGGAGTTCCGGACACCAACCAACTGGCGCTTATTTGGCCAACCCTCCAAAAAAGCTCTGAAATATAGCCGAAACTAGGACATAGGGCATGTTGTCATAGCTTTTTAGCTATGTTAACATGTGATAGTTGGTTTGAGCTTTACATATTGTTGTGTGCTACGTGCCAGAAGTCCTATTGTGTAACTTGACATAGGATGGTACAGTTAGCGAGAATTCACGCTTTTTTCACGCTTCTCGTGACCAGTGATAGAGGGAATAGATTATGAGTGGTCGCCGTCTCATTGCCATTCTTGTTGGGGTAGTCGGTTTAATAATCCTCGCTGTCGTCGTCGTCGTGGTGATCTTGCAGCCAGGCCAACAACCGGAAACAGTTTTCGTTCCGGCCGAACCGGCCGAGGTTGGTGGTACACCAGCGCCTGAGGTAGCTGTCACCCCTTCGCCAACAATTGATCCGAATGTACGTATGGTGGAAGTTGTCGTCTCGTTACAAACTGTTCCACGCGGCTGGCAGATGACCGAAGCCGAGTTAACCACCGACAACCGTCTGGCTAGCGAAGTAGGAACTGACGTCATTACCAGTATCGAGGACGCCATCGGCCTTTACGCCAGGAACGATATCTTCCAGGGTGAGACCCTGACGACGGAGAGCCTGGTTCGAGATCCGAGGTTTGTCGGGACGGAAAACTATGGTCCTTCATCCTTAATACCGGCTGGTTGGGTGGCTATGGCCGTTCCCATGGATCGCCTCAACAGTGTAGCCTATGGCTTCGCCCCGGGTGATTCTGTTGACATCATGCTGAGTTTTACCTTGAACCCTGTCGATCAAGATTTCCAGACCCTTCTGTTTAATAGCGCCACCTTTTACCTTCAGCAGGAAGGTGAGGAGGGCACAACCACATCTAACATCTTTGTGATCGATCCCTATGGCAGATTCGAGACCATCGCCACAGGTGATTTAGCCCATATTGGACCCTCTGAGGATCCGCAAAGACCAATCCCCGTGTCGATCATTTTGCAGAATGCGAGAGTGATTGAAGTTGGAACTTATGAACCGTCGGTGCCGGCAATACCACCAACGCCAACGCCCGATCCCAATGAGCCTACACCGACACCTGGTGGTCCACCACCGACGCCAACTCCGCCCCCGCCAGATGTCACCTTACTGGCCCTTCCGCCTCAACAGCAATTATTCTTGAAATATGCTCTTGAGACCAATGGTGACATTGATTTCGCCCTACGAAGTGTTGGGGATGGCCAACTTTATACTGTTCAGCAAGTGGACATCAATTATTTATTACAGCAATTTGGCATCAATGTCCCGCCGAATACGGTATTTTCAATAGGTGGTCTGTCAACCACGTCGGCCGAAGTTGAACAACAAGCAGAAGAAGCTCCCTAGGAGAGATTGTGAAGATCACTTTTCTTGGTTCTATTGAAAAAAAGGAAAGAACCAAGTTAAAAGCGTGATGTGAAGCCTATATAGAGAGGAACCGATTATGCGTCCAAGAACATTCATTCTTCTCATCTTGGTGCTTGTACTTGTTGCGGCTGCAGGTGTCTTATATTTCGTCTTTGGTCCTGGCAATGAGACACTACAGTCTTTCTTACCTGGGGTAATTTCGACTCAACCAGAAGAACAAGTGGACACACCAGTTGCTCAGGAGCCTGGACAGCCCGCCCCGACGGCTACGCCGGAATTGCAATATGTGCCGGTCGTAGTTGCCTTGGCTGATCTGCCAGTAGGCGAGCGGGTCCGTTCCGATCTCGTCGGGGTCGAAAATCGCCCAGAAACAAATGTTGCTGTTGTGGCAGGGGTGACTTTCTCTGATCCCGAGCAAGTTGTTGGGCAAATCGTCAAAACCCAGGTGACAGAGGGTCAAGAGATCCTCCGGCCGATGATTGCCCTCAACCCAAGCGATATCGCCTCGATGGGTTCGGATCTTAGTCTTTACGTGGATCAAGGTGAGGTGGCAGTAGCTTTTCCGGTGGATCGCTTTAGTGGTGCGGCATACGCCATGCGCCCGGGGGATCTGGTTGACGCATTTATGACCCTTCAAATGGTTGACCTCGATCTCGAATTCCAAACCGAACTGCCGAATACGGTTCAGCGGGTGGACGACACCGCTTTGCAGAATGGCAGCGCCTTTCTATTCCCACCAACAAACGACGGGCGCCTGGAGTTAATACCCAATCTAAACTCGGTAGCCTTGATTGCTGCGGGTGAAGGAAAAAGTCCGATTCCGCGAAGGGTGACCCAACTAACCTTGCAACAGATGGAGGTCTTATGGGTTGGCAGTTGGCGTGATCCTAGACAGGCTATGGATCAGGAGTTCAATGCCGATGCCATACAGGATTCGCAGGTAATCCCGACTCCCGAGCCCAACACGATTCCGGAACCAGTGGATCCCCGAAGCGAAACGCAACCGGACGTCGTTATTCTCAGTATGTTAGCCCAGGATGCCCTGGCATTGAAGTGGGCTTTAGAAACAGGGATCAATGTTGATTTGGCTTTACGTGCCCAAGGGGATAACAGCGTATTCACGACGACCAGCGTTTCCCTACCGCAGATATTTGAACAAGGTTTTATGGTTGCGCCTGAGCCTAGTGAGGTTGGTTTGCAACCAAGAGTTGATGCAGTACCTACGCCCGGATTGCCGCCATCTCCTCCGTAGGCATCCGTTGCATTGAATCAATGAGCAGGATCAAGAACGGTCCCTACTCGCCAAGTAGGGACCGTTTTTTGTCGGAAGGCGACGACCGGATTCGAACCGGTGATGAGGGTTTTGCAGACCCTTGCCTTACCACTTGGCCACGTCGCCAAAGTCAAACCGGCAGGTTTACCGCCTGCCGGTCTATTTTTCAGAGCGGGCGAAGAGATTCGAACTCTCGACCTTCTCCTTGGCAAGGAGACGTTCTACCGCTGAACTACACCCGCACAGGTTATCGATTGAGTGCCAGGACCCAGACTCGAACTGGGGACACCTGCATTTTCAGTGCAGTGCTCTACCAACTGAGCTATCCCGGCAGGTGGTCTAGCGACTGCCGTAAAGCAATGTTGATTCTATCTAAACGGTATAGGGCTGTCAAGTTTGTTCCCGGTTGCTTAAGGCCCCTTATTTGGCTATAGTGGTAGCCGTATTAAGGGAGTGGTTGTGTCCCGGTGGATGCCCCGGTCTTCAAAACCGGTGGCCGGTCGCGCGGAGCGAGCGGTGGTGGGTTCGACTCCCATCCACTCCCGCTCATGACATCTCTTGTCGGCCGTCAAGGGCTCTCCCTAAAGTTATTTCATCTGTATATTCCAGATCACCGCCGACTGGTAGACCGCGGGCCAGTCTAGTCAATCGCACGTTATACGGTGAAAGGCGACGTTGTAGATATAAAGCGGTCGAATCACCTTCCAAGGTGGCGTTGGTGGCCAGGATGATCTCGTCGTACTTCTCTGTTTCTATCCGTCTGACGAGTTCGGCGATCTTTAAGTCATCCGGCCCGACCCCTTCGACTGGAGAGATAACACCGTGCAGGACGTGGTAGTGACCGACGAACGCTCGCGAGCGTTCAACGGCAACGACGTCCAGTGGCTCTTCTACCACGCACAATATTCGCTGGTTCCGGTCAAGGTCGGAACATACGGGACAGGGGTCATCCTCGGTGATGTTGAAGCAGATGGAACAAAGTTGGGTGGTGTTTTTGAGTGCCTCAAGCGCAGCAGCAAGCTCGACTGCCTGTTCGTCACCCGCTCTCAGCAAATAGAACGTCAGGCGCGAAGCCGTCTTGGGACCTATGCCGGGCAGCCTGGCAAATTCGTTGATCAACCTTTCGACCGGCTTGGGTAGGATGTTTCCATTCACCGCTAAAGTCCACCGAAGCCACCGAGGAGATCGTCAAGGCCAAGACCGCCGGTGAGTCCCTCCATTTTCTGGGCGGCCATTGCCTGAGATTGTTCGATGGCTGCGTTAACGGCCGCTACCAGTAAGTCTTGCAACATCTCGACCTCTTCTGGGTCAACCAGCTCGGGCTGGATCTCGATGGATTGAATGCGCTGGTGTCCGGTGATGACCACAGTGATTGCCCCGCCACCAGCCGTCACCGAGACCCTCTCGTGTTCAAGCGCCTCTTGCTGGGCAGCCATCTGCTCTTGCATCTCCTGGACCTGGGCCATCAGGTTGCTACCCTTTGGGCTCTTAGCTTTTTTTGGTTTACTGCGAAAACTTCTCTTAGCCATACTAATCTTCCTCACTCTCTCGTACAATGCCGCCTAGCTCTTCTGCAAGAGCAGCGAACTCTTCTTGGTCAATTTCCGTTGTTGCTGATGAAGGCCGGTATTGATCGGTCACAACGGTTCGAACGGAACAGCTGACGCCTACTAACTCGCCCAAAGCTTCAGACAGCACATCATTGGCTCGAGGCTTATTGTCAAATTTATCCTTGAGGATGGGGTAATCAAAACCGAGGATCAAGACATTGCCTTCGGTTGCCAGAGGTTTGCAGGAAGCTAACAAGGCCGGCAAACTTTTATCTATGCGAGCCACATATTCCCGAAGCCGAGGCCAATTACTGGTCACCTGCTTAAGTGTCAGAACATCTTGAGTCACTGGTCTGACTTGTGACGCTTCTTCCTCCGTTGGCACCACACTCTCTTGTTCCGTTGCTTCGATTTGAATGTTAGCGGGGGTGGGTTCGATAAATTCCACAGCTGGCGGTGGCTGGTCCGCTTCTTCCATTGGTCCCAGATCGGTCACTTCCATTAGCTTAGCTGGAGGAGGGGTATCTAGACCCGGAAGTAATTCGACGAAAGCCAACTCCAAGGGTAATTGAGGCTGCCAGCTGCCTGATTTGGTGGTGGCGGCCTCATTGAATTTTTTTACCGCTTCAATCAGGTTTTGGCGGCTGGCCTTTATGGCCTGGCGGACCATCACTTCCTTTTGTTCATCGGTGACGTCCAGTGCCAAATCGCCGCCGGCTGTCTTGAGAAGCAGCAAATGGCGCAGATAGGCTACTACCTGGCGGGCATATTGCCGGGCATCGGCACCGGATCCCAATGCCTGGTGAATGGTATTGAGCCCGGTTAGACCATCGCCATTTAGCCAGGCCTCTGTCAATGCGACGACGGCCGTATTGGAAGCAGTGCCCAGGACCATCTGGGCTCTTTCCAGGGTGATCGTATCGCCAGGGGCCGTTAACAGTTGATCCAAAAGACTCTCTGCATCTCGTAGGCTGCCAGTGGCATGTTGGGCAATCATGGTAACCGCTTGCGGTTCAATAGAGATGTTTTCCCGGTCGGCCATCCAGTTTAAACGGCCAATGATCTCCTGGGTCGTCAATAAACGAAAGCTGAACGGTTGGCAGCGCGACTTAATGGTCAGCGGCACCTTATGATCTTCTGTTGTGGCTAACACAAAGATGGCGTGCGGTGGTGGTTCCTCAAGGGTTTTCAATAAAGCGTTGAAAGCGGCCGGCGACAACATGTGTACCTCGTCGATGATATACACTTTGTATCGCCCTTCATTAGGGGAAAAGTTGATCTTTTCCCGCAAATCACGGATGTCATCTACGCCTGTATTCGAGGCAGCATCTATTTCAATCAGATCGAGATACCGTCCCTCGTTTACGGCCAGGCAAGGTGCACATTTGTTGCAGGGTCTTTGCGATAGATCTTCGTCAAGGCAATTGGCCGCTTTGGCTACTAGCCGGGCGATTGTGGTCTTGCCAGTGCCACGTGGACCGGAAAACAAATAGGCATGGCCGATACGGCCGGCGGTCACGGCATTCTGCAAAGTGTGGGTTACATGTTCCTGGCCGACAACCTCGCCAAAGCGGGCCGGCCGCCATTTGCGATAGAGGGCTTGAACCATTTCAATTTAGTTTAGCATCTAGGATCGGCTCAAGCAACCGGTTTCGAATATCCGAGCCAACCGCGGAAATTCGCACAAACTCGCACGAAGTTGCCAGGTTTTTGCATACGATACCTGGTATGGTTTCTTCATATGCATTTTATAATTCCACATTTCATTGACTTCATCGATCCAAATATATAGAATGAGCTTAGCTATCCGGTCGGTTAAACGGCCCAAATGAAAGGGGAGTACGATGCGTAGTTCGAAAAATCGGGACGCCTTTGCCGTATTGGTTTATTCAATTCTATTTCTGTTTTTCCTTCAATTAATCACCGATTTCATCGCCGGGATTTACGCCTATGGCGTCTTAGCCGGAAAAATCCCCCCCGAGATGGCGGCGATGATATTATTTCTGTCGCCATTTTTGTTGCTGTTCTTTCGCCGTGGCTTATCTACAACGATTCTCATTGTTTTCGGCGAATTATTGTTGTTCAGTCGGGCGGTGGAGGTTTTTTTGCCCACCACTCGCGGTCAATTGCTGGTAGCCGGGGTCGGCACCGGCCTTTTCCTATTTTTATTTCCGGCCCTGCTCTGGGATCGGGGGCGAAAGAGTGATAATCGGGCCGGACCATTGATGGCGGCTGGTCTCCTGCTGGCAGTGACCTCGTCCATTTTACTCCGCAGTCTTGGATCCACCATGGATTTGAGCAATGAGGGTATGTTCCGGGCCATTGCCTGGCTGTTGGCCGTCGTCGCGGCCGTGTTAATTCCAACGGTTTTTCGTCACGAGACCCAGATAGAGGGGGCAACGACATCTGAAAATCAAGGTGGCGGCTGGGGAAAGACCATCATGCTTGGCATCGGTATCTTCTCCGTTTTTACCTTGCTCTACTTCGCCTTCACCAGCCCAATAGTTATTTCGCGTTGGACGGAAGTTAACTATTCGTTGGTCCTGTCAGTGGCGACGGTAGCTTTGATGCTTTTTGCCTGGTTGCTTGCCAGCGGAAGAAACATGCTCGCCGGACTTACCCGGAAGGTAGCCCTGGCAGCAACGGCCGTCTTCGCCATTGCCCTGACCCTGACGTTGTGGGTTCACCAGGTAAACTTACCCAAGGAACCGACGCTTTACCCTATAGCCGATCCAGAAGTTAGCTCCTTCTGGATCATCTCCTTGTTGGTTATGTTGGCCTTGTTTCCGATTTTGTTCCTGGATTTTAGCCTGCTAGTGGAAGAGGTCATTCTTAGCCGGCCGACCTTGCGCAGGCTGGGGTTAGGATTCGGCCTGGCTTCCTTAATCATGTTATTGTTGGTCCTATCGAATGTTTTCACCAGTGTTTGGGCTTATATCGATCCCTTTTTAGAACCTTTCTTCCGTTATAAATTTTGGATTTACCATTTCATCGCCGCTATATTACTTGCCTTTTCGATATTGGCCGTGAGTAATAAAGCGGCTGAAATTGCCTCTGAAGTGGCTCAACAAAGCATCGGCCGAGGATTTGTGGTGCTGGTGATGGTAATTGGCCTCTTCGCTCTGGTGGCCGCCTTCCTGTTATCGCCCACCTCTGTCTCCCCGTCGGGGGCAACTGATCGTTTGAAGGTTGCCGGTTACAATATTCATCAAGGCTACGATATTAACGGCCAGCGTAGTCATCAGGCTCAGTGTGCACTTTTGGACCTAATTGACGCTGACATGATCGGCCTGAGCGAATCGGATACCGCCCGGATAGCCGGAGGAAACTTCGATGCGCCGCGTTATCTGGCCGAATGTCTACAAATGGACTCTTTCGTTGGTCCGAAAACCGTGGCCGGCACTTTTGGTTACGCATTGCTATCCAAGTATCCTGTCAAGGAAAATGAGACAGTTCATCTTTTCTCCGGCCCTGGATTTTCTGGCATAGGCGAACCAGAGAAAACAAGCGAGGGCGACCAGGTGGCGGTCATTAAATCACAAGTTAGCGCTGGTGATGAGACCTTCAACATTTTCGTCAACCACTTTGACAGCAATCCCCCCCGAGAA
>Ga0209536_100009158_pt1 | contig 14729 bp, 10 predicted proteins | sample DeeMarSeWOR28_12_FD_187461 | JGI IMG/M metagenome (GOLD analysis project Ga0209536, IMG submission 187461) | Marine sediment microbial communities from White Oak River estuary, North Carolina - WOR-2-8_12 (SPAdes) (version 2) | ecosystem: Environmental > Aquatic > Marine > Intertidal zone >...
CTCGAAATCCTCGACCTGGCGGGGATACCACTAAGAGCTGCAGAAAGGGACGACTCCCACCCTCTTGTCATCGCCGGCGGGAGTGGCGCTCTCAACCCGGAGCCAATGTCCGACTTCATCGACCTCTTCGTCATCGGTGACGGGGAAGAGGTGCTGCTGGAGTTGCTGGATATCTTCCGCGAGTGGAAGCAAAAAGGCAAAACGAAGGGGCAATTGCTCCACGAGACGACGGCCATCAATGGTATCTACATGCCCGTCTTCTACCGGACTGAATATCAACCGGACAGCACCATCAGCAGCGTCACCCCGACTGTACCAGAGGCCAGGCCCGTCATCAGGAAGCGGGTAGTGTCCAAGCTGCCACCCCCCGTCACCCGACCGATAGTCCCCAATATTGAGGTTACCCATGACCGGGGGGCAGTGGAGATTCAGCGGGGATGTACCCGTGGTTGCCGCTTCTGCCAGGCAGGCATCATCTACCGTCCGGTGCGGACACGGCCCCTGGCGGAGGTGGTGGAAGCCGCCGAAGAACTGGTTAACGATTGCGGTTATGGCGAGCTTTCTCTGGTCTCGCTGAGCACCAGTGACTACCCCGGCATCGACCAGGCGGTGATGCAGCTTTCCGACAGCCTCGATAACGTCACCCTATCACTACCGAGCCTTTACCTCAACACCTTCAACACACCGCTGATGGAAGCTCTGTCGAGACGCAAGAAAATCGGCCTCACCTTTGCCCCGGAGGCAGGCAGTGAAAGACTGCGGTGCATCATCAATAAGAATATCTCCGAGGACGAGATTCTGGAGACCTTCGCCGAAATTTTTACCCGGGGTTGGACCAGCCTCAAGCTTTACTTCATGCTCGGTCTGCCCGAGGAGACTATGGAGGACGTCGCGGAGATTGTCCGTCTGGTAGACAAGATCCGCTCTCTCGGTAGAAGCGTTACTAACCGGACCCCTCAGCTACGAATCAATCTCTCCACCTTCGTGCCCAAGCCCCACACCCCCTTCCAGTGGGTAGCGCAGATTGGAGAAGAGGAGCTTAACGCCAGGCAGGAACTACTCAGGGAGGGGCTGTACCGCAAAGGTACCAGAATATCGTGGCAGGACCCGGAAACGAGCCTGCTCGAGGCGGCACTGTCCCGGGGAGACCGCCGGTTGGGGCAGGTCATCCACCGCGCTTGGGCGATGGGTTCGACCTTCGATGCCTGGGATGAGCACTTTCAATTCAACAACTGGCGGCAGGCCTTTGAGGACGCCGGTCTGGATATCGATTTCTATGCCCGGAGGCAGCGCTCCCTCGATGAGACACTCCCCTGGGGACATATCGATACCGGTGTTACCACCAACTTTCTCAAGAGGGAATATCAACGTGCCCTGGAGGGTATCCAGACGCCGGACTGCCGTGGGGGTTCCTGCAACACCTGCGGCCTGGAACTCAGCGAGTCGGCCTGTCAGCAGAGAGGAGCATAACTCTCAGCACCGTCAGGTCTTCCTTCTCTCCCTCCGGGTCAATATCGGCAATGGCTTCAGTCCAACGGGGGTCATCCACCCGTTTAATCTCCCGAAAACCGTGTCTCTGGTATATCGTATACGGCATCTGACCGGCTCCCTGCAGAAGTTCGTTACGCCCGGGAACAAGTGCCCAGGATACCAGACCGTCAATGGCCGTCTGTCCTCGATACCAGTCGATTACCGTCTCCAGAAGGACCGTGCCGATTCCCTGACCATAGAGGGATTTATCTCTAGAACCATCTGGCATCCATCCCACATGGTAGCAGCCGAGTGTCAGCACTCGGCCATCGATACCGAGAGGCTCGGCCACCTGAAAATCTGCCCAAGCTCGATGTCCGAACCAGCCCCGGGGCTCGCTGAACTCTGGGGCATACTCCTGCAGGTACAGCTGGCCGAGGTACCTTTGGCCTGAGAACGCCAGCATCGAGGCAATCCCCTGGCGTTCGATGTACTCCGCTACCTGGTTGGCAGATAGCCAGTGCTGGGATTCCACGACTCCGTAGTCGCTAACCCTCATCGGACGGCACTGTATGTCCATGTACCATCATCCTCCAGAGAGGAATATCTGACAGAAGCACTTCAGTTGGTCAATCCACTTCCATCTGGGTAACAGCCACCACCTCATCGCCTTCGGCCGGTCGCATCAGCGTCACCCCCTGGGTGCTCCTGCCCTGAACAGTAATACCCTTCACCGGCGTACGGGTAACGATACCGTTAGCAGAGATAAACATGACCTCCTGGGACGGTACGACTATCCGGGCACTAACCAGCTCTCCCGTCTTCTCAACCGTTTTGAAGGTCCTGACCCCACCACCAGCGCGATGCTGTTTCGGGTAATCGGCTACCGGCGTAAGCTTGCCGAAGCCATTACTGGTAACCACCAGCAGGAAAGCCGTCGGATAAGCAGTACCCGCACCGACCACCTCATCGCCAGCCGAGAGACGGATACCTCTTACCCCGCCGCTGGTACGGGAACTCGCCCTGATACTGGATACGGCAAACCTGATGGACTGTCCTCTCCTGGTTATCAGCATGACATCATCCTTGTCAGTCGCCAAGCGGCCGGCCAGCAGTTCATCACTGAGCTCAACATCCATGCAAAGCAGCCCGCTGCTACGGACCGCGGCGAACTTGTCCAGTGATGTCTTCTTTACCTCCCCGAGACGGGTTGCCATAACCAGAAAGGTATCAGGTATGAATTCCGGTACCACAACAATATCGACGACCTTCTCACTTTCCGAGATGGAGAACAGGTTGACCACCGCCATTCCCTTGGCGACCCGGGAGCTATCTGCCGGCAGCTCGTAGCACTTGAGGCTAAAACACCTCCCGCGGTTGGTCAGCAACAAGAGGTTATCGTGAGTATCGGCCACCGCCAGCAGTCTGGCGGCATCCTCTTCCCGGGTGGTGATACCGATGATACCCTTACCACCACGGTGCTGTGTCCGGTAGGCGCGGGTTGGTACCCTCTTGATAAAGCCGCGTTTGCTAAGAATAACCGCTACTTCCTGGTGCGGTATCAGGTCTTCTTCGCTAAACTCGGCCACTCCTTCAACGCTTATCTCAGTGCGCCGCTCGTCACCATACTTGTCCTTTAGCTCGGTCAGTTCCTGCTTCACCACACCCAGAATCCTGGCCGTAGTAGACAGCAGGTCCTCCAGGTAAGAAATGGTCTTCAGCACATCGGCCAGCTCGTCGAGTATCCTGCTCCGCTCCATTCTGGCTAGTCGGCGCAACGGCATCTCCAGGATTGCATCCGCCTGGGCACGGCTCAGATTGAATTCACTCATCAGGTTCTGCCGGGCAAGTTCGGTATTTTGTGACTTTCGGATAGTGGCAATTATCTTATCGATATTATCCAGGGCCACCCTGAGCCCTTCCAGAATATGGGCACGGTCTCTGGCCTGCTTTAACTCATACTTGGAACGACGGGTGACAACCTCGCGCCGGAAATCAATAAAGTAACGCAATGCCTCCTTGAGACTGAGCACCCTCGGTTGACCATCGACCAGCGCCAGCATATTGGCGGCGAAGGTAGACTGCAAGGCAGTATACTTATACAGGCTGTTCAGCAGCGATTGCGGCTGCGCATCACGCTTCAACTGGATGACGATACGCATCCCCTGCCGGTCAGACTCGTCACGCAATTCACTGATACCGGTGACTTTCTTGTTAGTGACTAAGTCGGCTATCTTCTCAATAAGAGCGGCCTTATTGACCTGAAAGGGCAGCTCGGTAATAATTATCTGGCGCTGTCCACCCTCGGTACCATCCCCTACGAAAGCCTTGGCCCGCACTACTATCCGGCCGCGTCCGGTAGCATAGGCGCTCTTAATCCCCTCATCACCAAGAATCACCCCGCCGGTGGGGAAATCAGGCCCCTTGATAAAGGTAGTCAGTTCATCAACCGTAGCCCTGGGGTTATCAATCAAGAAAACAAGAGCGTCACAGACCTCGGACAGATTATGGGGGGGGATGCTGGTCGCCATACCGACGGCAATCCCGGAACTACCATTGACCAGAAGGTTGGGCACCCGTGCCGGCAGGACCAGCGGCTCCCGAAGACTGTCATCAAAGTTTGGTGTGAAATCAACCGTATTCTTGTCGATATCGACAAGAATCTGCTCGGCAATCGACGTTAACCGTGCCTCTGTATAGCGCATCGCCGCCGGCGGGTCGTTGTCAATGCTACCGAAGTTACCTTGTCCGTCTATCAGCACCGCCCGCATCGAGAAGTCCTGTGCCATCCGCACCATGGCGTCATAGACGGGACTGTCACCGTGTGGATGGTATTTCCCCAGCACCTCGCCAACGATACGAGCACTCTTCTTATAAGAGCTGGCGGCATTGATACCCATTTCATCCATGGCATAGAGAATGCGGCGCTGTACCGGCTTCAGCCCGTCCCGGACATCCGGCAAGGCACGCTGAACGATTACACTCATTGCGTAATCGAGATACGAACTCCGCATCTCTTCTTCAATGCTGACTGGCTTAATCTTCCCCAAAACCATTACTGCAAACTCTCCTATTCTTCTTCGCTCACCTCATAATCTTCATCCGGAGACTCGTCCATAAGCATTTCTGCATCATCACCACCAACCACAGTATAGCCGGGCTCATTGCGCATTTCCTCTACCATTTCGCGCCTGATAGCCCTTTCTCCGAAATCAGGTCGAGTCACACCCACTCCCTTGGACGGGAAGGAGGCCCTTCCTGCCTGACTGGGGTCACGATATACCTCCCTGACAATGACGCTGAGCGTGCCCTCCGCCAGACTGACAACGGCGGATGAATACTGGTTACCCCCTATCATCAATCGGGCAAGCCGCTGGCCGTGCTCAGTCTCAACCCGACCCAGGTAGACGTCACGGCTGTTCTCTGCTACAAGACCGTTGCCTTCAACCTTTAATTGCACCCTGTCACCGGCTACCACCCTGGCCAGTACTTCCGGAGGAGCGAGGTCAACCAGATGGACAACGCCCGTTTTACCCACTTCCTCAATGAAAGCCTGCGGCTCCAGCCGGTTAGCACTACCTTCAGCCACACCGGCTACTTCCCTAAGATAGGACAGCCGCTGAAGGTTCTTCATGGCAATGGCATTGTAAGGATCAATTTCGGTACTGCGGCGATAAGCTGCTTCCGCTTCCTTGTACTCGCCCAGCTCCAGATGGGCCCGGCCAAGGCGATTCCAGGCCTCCACATCCTCAGGAAACATCTCGAGTATACTCTGGTTGACGGCAATCGCCTCTCTCCAACCCCCCTCCATCGCCAGAGCTATCGCCTGCTTGGTTGACTGCCGCCTCAGTTTCGACCATTCCGCTTCCTGGTACGTCATCATCCTCCCTCTACCCAAGAATTTCAACATACATTAGCGAAAACATAACGACAAGTCAATAGCCCCGAAGGATGAAATTTGGCGCAATCCGGCTATTCCGCCTGAAATAGCCCTAATCTCCCACATCCAGTTCAAAGACCCGGTGCAGAGCACGGACCGCGTCTTTTACCTTGGTCTCGTCAATGATACACGTAATCCTTATCTCAGAAGTAGATATCAACTGAATATTTATCCCCTTTTCACTCAGGGCACTGAACATCCTGGCGGCAAAACCGGGCATATTCAGCATACCAGTACCGACAATGCTAACCTTCCCCAGAGAAGCATCGCTAACGCACTCTCTGGCACCAATCTCTGCTGCAATCGGCTTGATTACCCTCATTACCTCACCCAGCTGTTCCCTCGTCACCGTGAAAGTCAGGTCGGTGATGTTGTCGATGCTGGCGTTCTGGACAATGGTATCGACGCTGATATTAGCCGCTGCCAGGGGTTCGAATATCGCCGCCGCGATACCAGGACGGTCGGGCACACCAACCACCGTTACCTTGGCGACATCAAGGTCATGGGCAATTCCTCTCACCTTGTTACGTACTTCCATTGATACCCCTCCGTGAATCAGTGTCCCGGGATTATCGGTGAAGCTGGAGGCCACCAGAATAGGGATGTTGTACAGTTCGCCAAGCTCAACCGAACGTGGTTGCATCACTTTAGTCCCCTGAGCAGACAGCTCCAACATCTCTTCATAACTTATCTCAGTTAGCTGCCGGGCTTCTGGAACAATACGCGGATCAGCGGTGTAGACACCCTCGACATCTGTATACCGTTCGCATATCTCAGCCTCCAGACTGGCAGCCAGTGCCAGTGCAGTGATATCAGAGGCACCCCTCCCCAGGGTGGTGACATCCATGTCCTCGGTGATTCCCTGAAAACCGGCAACGATGACTACGTTACCGTTCTCCAACTCCCGGCGAATTCGTTTCGGTTCAACGTTAAGAATCCGCGCCCGGCGGTGGGCCGAGTCTGTACGGATGCCTGCCTGAGCGCCGCTGAGGCTGATTGCCTCATATCCCATGGCCTCGAGGGCCATCGCCAGCAGGGTACTCGAGACAAGCTCTCCGGTAGATACCAGCGCATCAAGCTCCCGCCCATCCGGGTGGTCATTGATCTGGTAGGCCAGATTAATCAACTCATCGGTGGTATCCCCCATCGCGGAAACAGCCACTACCACCTGATTACCCTTATCTTTGGTGGCGGCGATACGTCGGGCGACATTACGGATTTTTTCAGCATCTGCCACCGAGGAACCGCCGTACTTCTGAACAATTAATGCCATATCCTTACTTTCCTCAAGAATACAGTTGATGCGCACTTAAGATATGCTCTAATCAGGCTTGAGCAACAACTTCATAATATTATATCCGGGGTCGATGAGCAAACTTGTTGTGCCCGCTTCCGCCTCGGTAAATCGCCTAGCACCGTTAGCCTGAAAACCATTACCCCAGAGCATAAAGGGCACCGGGTCTCCGCTGTGCGTCCGGGTGACGATTGGCGTGGGGTGGTCGGGCAGGACCAGCAGTCGCAGACCGTCCTGTCCCCAGGCACGAAGCTGACCAATCACCTCCCGGTCTATCTGCTGGATAGCGTTAACCTTGTCTGTTACTGACCCGGAATGAGCGGCCTCATCCGGCGCCTCAATATGGACAACCACCAGGTCGTGGTCATCAAGGGCCCTCAGGGCACCGGCTGCCTGGGTCGAGTAGTCGTTGTCCAGGCCGTCGGTCACCCCCGGGATTTCAAGCAAATCGATTTTGGCCATCTGCGCTATCCCCCTGAGCAGGTCGACCCCGGAGGTTAAAGCCGCCTTTAGTCCGTAGACCTGACTGAAAGCAGGTACCTCTCTCGGCTGGCTGCTCCCCCAGAAGAGCCAGACCATCGTAGCCGGGATTTCACCGGCTACTGTCCGTGCTGCGTTCACCGGGTGCTCCCAGAGCACCTCCTGCGAATCCATCATCAGCTTTTTCAAAAAATCACTCCCCGGGCCTTTCGGGAGATAATCTTTTACGGGCCTGTCTGGTATATCATGGGGCGGGGTACAGGTCGCCTGGAGAGTCTCCTCGTGTCCCTTCAGCTTGCAGATGTGCCGGTAGCTGACGCCGGGATAGAAACTTACTTCATCGCTGCCGAGCTCCTTGTTGAGGGCGTCGATAATCTTCCGGGCATCGTCGCTGCTAATGTGTCCGGCGCCGTAGTCCCACATCCGGCCGTCACGGACCGCCACCAGGTTACAGCGGAAAACAACTTCATCCTCGTCGATTGGTATCCCCATGCTGGTGGCCTCAATGGCCGCCCGGCCCTGATAGTACCGCACCGGGTCATAGCCAAGCAGTGACATGCAGGCACAGGCACTGGAGGGCTCCATCCCCTCCGGCACAGTAAGAACAAGCCCCAGGGTGCCTTCCGATGCCATCGCATCCAGGTTAGGCGTCTCCGCCAACTCCAGACTGGTCTTGCCACCATGTTCGGGCAGGGGCAGGCCGGCAGCACCATCCATTATTAAAACGCAGTATTTCATCAGTTTTCCTTGCTCAACAGGTCAAATCCACCTATAATATGGATTGCCGGGGCGTAGCGCAGTAGGTTAGCGCGCAGTGTTCGGGACGCTGAGGTCGGCGGTTCGAGTCCGCCCGCCCCGACCATTCCAGCCACTTCTCAGGCCAACCGGACAGCCTATATTAGCATACTGGTGGCCTATATTCATCTCTTTTTAGAGGTGACCCCATCCCCTTAATCCCCTTCCCCTTGTTAAGGGGAAGGGGAAATTAGAAAAGAGGGGCTCCGCCCCTCTTAAACGCCCCGATCGTTAAACCCTTTTACATGGCAGGGCTAAGTACCCGATAAAATGGTTTTAATCCCCCACCCCCCGCTTGGCCTCCTCCCAGAGGGCGTTTTGCTCGTCGAAAGAGAGGTCACCGATGTTTACACCGCGTTTACGGCAGGCCTCCTCCATGTGGGCAAAGCGCCGGTAGAAACGCTGGTTGGCTCCCCGCAGGGCCGCCTCCAGGTCTACGTCCCACCGACGGGCGATATTAGCCAAGGTAAAGAGCAAATCGCCGAACTCTTCCGCCTGGCGCTGGTGGCTTTCTGTCCTGCGGAGCTCATCGACCTCCTCGGCCAGCTTGTCGATAACACCCTCATCATCCTCCCAGTCGAACCCGACCCGCGCTACCCGTCCCTGTATCTCCTGACTGTATCCAAGGGCCGGCATCTCTTTAGGCACACCGGCCAGCATGGATTCGTCCGTGCCCTTCTCCGCCTGCTTGAGCTGTACCCAGTTATATGTCACCTCTTCGGCACTCCCGACCTCTGTGGAGCCGAAGACGTGGGGATGACGGAAAATCAGTTTCGTGCTGATGCTGCACAGCGAGTCCTCTATGGAAAACTCTCCGGCCTCGGCGGCAATCTGTGCCTGGAGGACAATATGCAGCATCAGATCACCGAGTTCCTCACAGAGCGCCACCATATCCTCTGAGTCAAGGGCTTCCAGCACCTCGTAGCACTCCTGCATAAAGGTCGCCCGCAAAGACTGGTGAGTCTGTTCCCTGTCCCAGGGACAACCATCGGGTGCCCGCAGCTTAGCAACGATGTCCATCAGATTTCTAAATTCATCCACATTCTCAGCCAAAATTACGTCTCCTGAAACACTCTATTCTGACGGCAGCACCATGCCTGCCCAGTCCCGCTGCCCCCGCAGGAATTCAGCGGCAGGCATTACCCGCTTCCCCTCAAGTTGGACCCTCAGTACAATTAATATTCCATCTCCAGTAGAAATACCGAAAGCCGTGCCCTTATTGCCCAGGGTTACCACATGCCCCGCTTCACCGGTCGTCTGCTCGCCCAGTGGCGCCGCCTCGTGAATCTTCAACTGCCGTCCCTGCCACCGGGTATAACATCCGGGCCACGGCTGGTAAGCCCGTATCCGCCGCCAGATATCGACCGCCGGCAAGTGCCAGTCAATCTCTCCATCCTCTTTGTGGATGATACCGCTGTAGGTCACACCCTCCTCGTCCTGAGGCTGGGGGACGAGTTTGCCCCCGGCCAGCTGGGGCAGCACATCCAGGAGTAGCTGAGCACCGATAAGCGATAGCTTGTCCATGAGCGAACCGGTGGTATCACGCTTCAAGATAGGAACCTGTGCCCGGCTCAGCACCGGACCGGTATCCCAGCCCTCGTCCATCAGCATGACGCTGACGCCGGTGAAACTGTCCCCACTCAATATTGCCGTCGGTACTGGCGAGACTCCCCGGTACTGCGGTAGCAGGGAGGGATGAATATTAACACACCCGAAGACAGGGATATTCAGGACTGCCTTTGGCAGTTTCTGGGCATAGGCGGCCACCACGATTACATCGGGGTAGAGTTTGGCAATATCGGTAATCACGTCAGTACCCCGGAGCTTGGCCGGCTGCATGACGGTCAGGCCAAACGCCAGGGCAGCCTTCTTTACCGCAGGTGACACCTGAGAGCGTCCCCTCCCAGCGACGCTGTCAGGCTGTGTATAGACAGCTGCTATCTCGTACCTGCTGGTGACAAGCTTCTCCAGGACAGGAACGGCAAACTCGGGAGTTCCCATAAAAACAACCCGCACTGCAGTCCTCCACGTAAGGAATTGTAACATTTAAATCCCCACCCAACAACTGTGCCTGCGGGTTCTGCCGCGAGTAAGTTGTTTGGCCAACCGGCAAGATTCACCCCTTCTGACACGCCAAAATCTGAGCCTGCACACAGGGGTACGCACGAAAATAACGGCCAAAAAATAGACAACTGACCATTCGTACCTGCGTGGGAGAAATCACGACAAAAAGTAAGCAAGACAGACCTTTCAAAGGGGAACGGCGGAGAAAATAAATTCCCGCAACCACTGGGAACCGCCCTAAAAAGCCTTGCCAACCGCTATAACCCCCTTTATGCTAGTGGATGTTGCGTTCTCCCTCTGACCTATAGCCCGACATGCTAATCCTCGCACCCTCACAGGGCGTCCTATATGTAACCTGGGAATGCTGCGATATAAGAATTGTGAGTAGATGAGCATTAAGTCTGCACAGCAAATATGGGAAACCGCCCTGGGTGAGTTACAAATAGAAGTTAACAGGTCTAACTACCGGACCTGGCTGGGAAATACAGTCGGCCTCAGTTTCAATAACGGTGATTTCGTGGTCGGGGTGCCCAATGCCTTTGTGGCCGAATACCTCGATAAAAACCTCCGCTCTCTCATTGAGAAGGTCCTGACCGGACACTCCCAGAGCAAGGTGAAAGTAAATTTCCACGTCGGTACGCGCGACGAAAGCCCTAAACCCCAAAAAGAAACCCTCCCTCTGTTTAATCCCAGGTATACGTTCGATTCATTTATCGTTGGCAGGACCAACGAGATGGCTCACGCCGCTGCCTTGAAGGTGATCGAGCAGCCAGGGCAGGCTTATAATCCACTCTATATCCATGGGCCGGCCGGACTGGGCAAGACCCACCTGTTACATGCTATCGGGCATTCAGCGATGGCCAACGGACTGAACACCCTCTACGTTAGTGCCGAGCAGTTCACCAACGAAGTGGTCAGCGCTATTCGGGAAGGCAGAACAGAGGAGTTCCGCAAAAAGTACCGCAGTGTTGATATACTCCTTGTCGACGACATCCAGTTCTTCAGCGGTAAGGAACGTACCAAAGAAAACTTCTTCCACACCTTCAACACCCTTCATGCTGCCAACCGGCAGATTGCTGTCACCAGCGACCGCCCGCCGCGTGAGATACCTCATATCCGCGCCCAGCTACGTTCTCGCCTGGAATGGGGTCTGGTCGCTGACTTGCAGCCACCCGACTTCGAGACACGCCTGGCCATCCTGCAGGCCAAGGCCAGGCAGGACGGTGCTGACATCACACCCGATGTCCTGGAGTTCATCGCTCTCCAGATTAAGGAGAATATTCGGGCGCTTGAGGGCTCTCTGAACCGCGTTATTGCCTACTCGAAATTACTAAAGACGACGATTACACCGGAATACGCTGCCCGCGCTATGGAGGATATTGCCAGTAAGAAGCTCGAACCTGCCCCGGTACAACCGGCCCTGATTGCCGAAGCAGTAGCGACCAACTTCCAGATAACGCTTTCTGACCTGAAGGGGCGGAAGAGAGATGAGGCTACTGTGCTCGCCCGGCAGGTAAGTATGTATCTGATGAGACAGGAGACTGAATGCTCACTGTCTGAGATAGGTCGGGAACTGGGGGGACGCAGTCCGGCGACTATCAGCTACGCTTATGATAAAATTGCCAACAGTATCAACAACGACCCCCACCTGAGGCGTCAGGTATTCAACATTCAGCAAAAGCTCCACGCAGCCACGGCGTAGACTATCCAAAAAAGACCGGAAGTTTTTAAAGACCCGTCATCATTTTTTCAATAAGTCCTTCTTCCTTTTGATAAACCCTTTTGGATTTACCCTCGCCTCTGTCCCGCTTAAGTTATCCGGCCGGATAATTTAAAGTCTGGTCAATACCTGATACTATTAGTGATAATAGTAAACCCTAATACCCAAGAATAAGGGAAGTTTGCTGAGAATTATTTATTACTAGCTCTAGACTAGTTAGTGGCAAAACCTGTGTTTGATATTGTTGAGATAAGGGTCAAGACTGGTGATGGTGGTGATGGGGCAATCAGCTTCCGCCACGAGAAGTTCGTACCCCTCGGAGGGCCGGATGGTGGTGACGGGGGCGATGGTGGTGACGTAATCATTGAAGCAGATGCTGCGATTACCAATCTGCTGAGATTTCGAAGAGATATTATCTATAAGGCAGAGCGTGGTCATAATGGGCAGGGTAGTAAGAAGCATGGTAAGCGAGGGAAAGACCTCGTACTGAAGGTCCCGGTAGGAACGCTTGTTACCGGCACAGGACAAAACGGTGAGACTATCGCTGTTGCTGATCTGGAGCAGGCGGGACAGCGGGAGGTAGTCGCCACGGGGGGGAAGGGGGGACTGGGTAACGTCCACTTTGCCTCGTCTACAAACCAGGCACCGCGGCTTGCACAAAAGGGAGAGCCGGGTGAGGAAAGGACACTGCTGCTGGAGCTGCGGCTTATCGCTGATGTCGGCATCATCGGCTATCCTAATGTCGGGAAATCCACTCTGCTGGCCGCCACCTCGGCGGCTAAACCTGAGATTGCCGATTACCCATTCACGACGCGGGCACCGGTAGTCGGGGTAGTCGAAGTCGGGCTCGATACCTTTGTCCTTGCGGAGGTACCGGGGCTGATTGAGGGTGCTCATCTTGGCCGTGGCCTAGGGCATGAGTTCCTGCGTCACGCTACCCGCACCAGGATGTTTCTGCATATGGTCGATGGCAGCTCACCGTCACCAACTGAGGACATGACCAGGGTGAATTCTGAACTCGGTATGTATGATACCAATCTGGCGCGCAAGCCTCAGATTGTAGTGGTGAGCAAGGTTGACCTGCCGGAGGTGAGGGATAGGCTGGCGGAGATAACAGAGAGCTTTCGAGGCATCGGCATCACCCCGCTGGTAATATCGGCGGTAACCGGAGAAGGCGTTGCCGAACTGATGGCACAAGCCTGGAGTACGCTAAAGCAGATTGGCGATACCCGTGAGGATGTCCCGGAGAAGGTCTTTCGTCCGAAGCCGCGAAGCCCGCGTGTTACGGTATACAAAGAGGGAGCTACCTTTGTTATCGAGGCACCGGCGCTGGAGCGTATCATTGCCCGGTCGGACGTGGCTGATGCCGAAGTACGCTGGCAGCTCAACCAGCAGATTGATAGAATGGGTGTCAGCCGGGCACTGAAGAAGGCCGGGGTGGTACCCGGTGACAAAGTTCGCTGCGGTGAACTCGAATGGGAGTGGTGACCGTATGAAAACAGGTATACTTGGGGGGACCTTCAACCCGATTCACAACGGACACCTCGCCGTAGCCGAGGAAGTGAAGTCACGGCTAAGTCTCGATGAAATTCTCTTTGTCCCTGCCGGCCAACCCTGGCGCAAATGGGGTAATCTGGTTCTGCCAGCCGAACATCGCGTTGAGATGTTGCGCCTTGCCATTGCGGATAAGTCTTACTATCGGCTGTCTCTCATCGAGGTGGAGCGAGAGGGGCCGTCATATACCCTCGACACCCTGACGGAACTGTCGTCCGGATCAGGTGCGGAGAGCGAAATCTTCTTTATTGTGGGTTGGGATAGCCTGACCGACCTGCCGTACTGGAAGTCGCCGGAGCAGATAATACAGCTCTGCCGACTGGTGGCGGTGCACCGTCCCGGCTATTCGCGTCCCGCCCTTGAATCTTTAGAAATGCAAGTCCCCGGAATATCGGGGCGGGTAGTCCTGCTCGATGGGCCTGTGGTGGATATCAGCGCCTCTGAGATAAGGGAACGAGTAGCCCGCGGGCTTCCGATAAGTGGTCTTGTCCCCGAGGAGGTAGAGCAGTACATCCGGGAAAACGGATTATACACAACAGCGGAAGGCACGTAATCAGGCAGGTTGACCTGCTTAGACGTCCAGGTTCTTGACGCTCTTGGCGTGGGCCTGGATGAAGGTCTTGCGGGGCAGGACTTCCTCTCCCATCAGGGTAGAAAACGTCTGGTCGGCCCGGGCGGCATCCTCCACCTCCACCTGTAGCAGGGTGCGGGTGGCTGGGTCCATGGTAGATTCCCAGAGCTGCCCGGAGTTCATCTCGCCGAGACCCTTGTAGCGCTGGACATTCACCCGCTTGGACCCTTTAAGCTCCTGCAGGGCTTCTTCCTTCTCACTTTCGGTGTATATCCACTGCCCGCCCTTCGAAGCCGTGATGCGGTACAGTGGCGGCTGAGCAATAAACAGGTGCCCGTTCCTGATTAGCTCCGGCATGTGACGGAAGAAGAATGTCAGCAGCAGGGTACGGATATGAGAGCCGTCGACGTCGGCGTCGGCCATGAGGATGACCTTGTGATAGCGCAGCCTGTTCAGGTCGAAGTCCTCGTCGATACCGGCCCCGAGAGCGGTGATGATGGCACGGATTTCCTCGCTGGACAGCATCTTGTCCGGCGGGGCTTTTTCCACGTTGAGGATTTTGCCTCTAAGTGGCAGTATCGCCTGGAAGCGCCGCTCTCTTCCCTCCTTGGCGGAGCCGCCGGCCGAGGGTCCCTCTACCAGGTATATCTCGCAGAGGGTGGGGTCTTTTTCCGAGCAGTCCGCCAGTTTCCCGGGTAGTGTGCCCGTATCCAGGCTGTTTTTCCGGACAATCAGGTCGCGGGCCCGGCGTGCCGCTTCCCGTGCCTTGGCCGAGAGTAGACATTTATCAATAATCTTCTTAACGTCGTCGGGGTGTTCCTCGAAGTAAAGCGACAGGCCT
>Ga0209536_100009159_pt1 | contig 14728 bp, 10 predicted proteins | sample DeeMarSeWOR28_12_FD_187461 | JGI IMG/M metagenome (GOLD analysis project Ga0209536, IMG submission 187461) | Marine sediment microbial communities from White Oak River estuary, North Carolina - WOR-2-8_12 (SPAdes) (version 2) | ecosystem: Environmental > Aquatic > Marine > Intertidal zone >...
GTAGAAGGCAGGAACAAGATCAATTGATTTTTTATTCTGTGGATATACGATCTGATCCTACAGGTCCGTTATAATGTATAGATTGTATTTTTCAACTAATCTTCTGGCTATGAAATATGTTTTAATCGTCTTCCTGATCCTTTTTTCCTATGCACTGAAAGCACAGCATTATTCCAACGACCCGGAATTGAACCAGTCCATGGTTAGACTGGATGCAAATGCACAACTTGATTTCGGAGCATTCAGATCCGACATTTGTGTAGGATATAACATTACTGAAAAGAAATTCGACTACCTGCATGCCGAGGTCGGCATGAGTGCCGGGGACATTTATCTGACCGCGGAAATCGCAAAGATCAATCGTATAAGTATTGACCGGGTGGTCGAAGTATACTCTGTTCATAAGGACAGGGGATGGGGTGTGATCGCCAAAGAACTTGGCATCAAACCCGGATCACCCGAATTTCATGCCTTGAAGAATAATGCCAAAGGTAAAGGCAATTCAAACGGAAAAGGTAACGGAAAGGGCAATGGCAAGGGTAACGGGAAAGCCAAAAGTAAGAAATAGATCAGACATTCCTTAATCCCATCCAAAACGGATGTTGTGTATCACGGAACTTTATCTTTAGAAAAAGGATTAAAACCAACCCACAGCCTGTAATTGAATAATTTTCTTTTTTTAAGTATTTTGGTGAAAATACTTGAAAAGGATGGTTTTATTTACACCGTTTAAATAATGAACAGGCGTCAATTAATTAAAAATTCCCTGGTCCTGGGATCGGGATTTCTGCTTCCTTCAATACCCGTACAATCCAAAAAAAAATCAACCCTCATCGATGAGATCCGGGCACACAAGAAAGGAATAGCTGTATGGTGGGTCGGTCATAATGGCTGGCTGGTCAAATCGGATAATACTTTAATCGGGACGGATTTGCCGCTGGTAACAAAAGCCAGGGCCATGCCTTCCCCGGTAACTGCCGAGGAACTTGCGGGAGAACTGGATATATCTTTCGTTACACACGAACACAGTGACCATTTTGAACGGGAAACTTCACGAATTCTGCTTGAAAATGGAAACTGCACTTTTGTACTTCCCGAAAGTTGTCTGAAAGCGGCAAAAGAAGAAATCGGGATCCCGGATGATCGGATAAAGGTAGCCAGACCGCGAACTACATTCAATGTAGGCGATGTAAAGATTGAAGCCGTTCGGGCCATACACGGGAATAAAAACTACGCAGTCTATTATGAGGCCAACATGCAGGACTGCGGCTACGTGATCAACCTGGGTGGGAAGCGATTTTATCAGGTCGGAGATTCCGTGCTACTGGAGGATCAACTGTTCCTGGAAGACATCGATGTGCTGTTCTTTTCTCCAACAGAACACAACACCTATATTGAACGCTCGGTTATTCTGATCAATGCCCTTGAACCGGCTTACATATTCCCCCAACACCGGGATACGTTCACGGTTACACCTGAAAATCGTTTCTGGACCAATGCGTATCCTTATGAAGTAAAACTAAGACTTTCGAAATCCCTGCAGGAAAGGTACCATATTCTCGAAATGGGCAAAAAAATGCCCATTATTTAGGAAATACATATTCCAGGATGATTTTGCATTGACAATTATCCTGTAAAGTATTATGACCATTCCAGGGCGATCACTTCATGGTCCAGGATGCGAGGTACTTCAATATGAAGCAATCCATTGTCCATTGTATGATCAGGAACCGTGCCGGAAACCAATAATTTGATATTTTTAAAACGCCTGTTCAGGGGCATCCTTATGTGAATCCTCTGCATACCCACAGGAAGCAGCTCCCTGTAAGGGCCCTTCATCATCATCGGGTTGGTAAAGTTCACCAGGTGCACAGTCCAGGATCCTTTCTGTTCCCACACGGTGACGTCCAGGATCCCTTCTCCTTCAACCTCAACCAGGGAATCTTCCTTCAAAGCCCACTTGAAGACGTTGTTAAGCAATCTTCCATGGTCTACATTCAGTATATTCCAGAACGTCCTGTCAATGTCCCAGGGAATATAAACTACCCTGCCTTCACCCATTTCCTGCAAGTAAATTTCTCGGATGTCCGTTTCCGGCTGCCTGGGGTATACGTGTTCCATAGGCAAATCGGGATACATTGGGATCAGGGTAAGCGGAGAAGGAAAATCTACTTGAGGATGAACATTCAGGCGCCATACCCCATTGATGATCCGGTAGGCATCCTCCAGCCCTTTCAGTATCTCATGATAGTTGTCGGAGTTTTCTAAAGGATTAATTTTCAGATAAGAATTCTTCATGGGTCCTTCCACATTACCTTCGAAGTCAACACCAAATAAATCCGCCATTCCGAAATTCTTTCTTTGTTCCCCATTCTCATCATACAATGAAGTCTCAAAAGTAGCCACAATACTGCCGCCCTTTTGAACAAATTCCTTCAATTGATTACATTGTGCATCAGAAAGTGCTGCCACATTCGGTAATACCAACAACTTATAATCGGCCAGATGTTGTGCATCCATCAGCCGGTCATTGACCATATCAAACGGAATACGGGATTCTATCAGTGCCTGGTACATGCCTAGCTCATGCCAGCGGATGTTCCTTTGCCACGTTTGCCCTCCATAATTTCGCTCTGTCTGTTCCGAATAGACCATCCCCGTCCTGGCAAGTGACCTGGTATTTCTGAGGTACTGCTCGTTTCTGTAATGCCAATCATATATTCTTTCTACAATTCCCAGCCAGCGTTTGTCATAGATCACACCTGAAAATTTCACAAACCAGGGCCGCATATTGTTGGCTGTTCCTTCAGCGACCCATATCCTGACCTCTGCCTCATTCTGCACGGAATCTTTCCAGCGGTACTGCTCCTCTACCCCAACGCTGAATATCCCTCCCAGGGGTTTCATGCCCATAGTAGCCTGCAATTCCTTGGCCCTTTTCCCGTTGGACCATGGAGGGATCATCCCGCTCCTGGCCTGATGGTCGGTAAAAAAGATATCGGATTGCGCTCCTGTTACTACCTTATCAGGGAACCCGTTGGGGATAAACCTGGATGTAGATTTTACATTTCGAATCGTTTCGTCCCACAGCAACCAGAGTTCCTTAAGCCTTTGTATTTTCCATTCGGCCCACTTCTGATATACCGGATCAAGCCGTTCAGCCTCTGTGGGCAGATCCAATCCTGAGTAATCCTTAAAATTCTTCCTGCAATGTTCGCAATAGCAGATGCCATGACCTGCCCAGCGGTTGGAGAAGATCCCGTCGATCTCATACAAAGCCATGATCTCATGGTGTACATCATTCATGAATTCGAAGTTATAAGGCCCCAGGGCACAGGTAACCCATAGATCAGGATTAGACCAATGACGCCGTTTCTGTCCGTCCCCCATTACCTGTATCCATTCCGGATGTTGCTGATACACGTTATCCCAGGTAGCGTGGGGATCGGTTCTCGCGATGACCGACATATTCATATCCCTGCAGCCCTTTACGAGGTATCCGAAGGGATCGGTATCTTCAAGCCAGTCGCTGCGATGATGCAAGGGAACTTCGGTCGGATAGTATGCCACGATCCCCCCGGCACTCAGACAGGCCGCGTCGGCATGAACTTTCCTGAAATAATCCAGCCAGAAGTCAGGATCGAAATTGCCGGGGTCGTTTTCCACCAGCACAAGCTGGGCCCACCGCATGGGTCGGTCGAACCAAGTCTGCTCCGACTCAGGAAATTTTATTCCAGCCATTACGGGTTTTGTTGAAAGCACAGCATAGGCTCCGCCCATTACCGAGGTTTTTACAAAAGTTCTGCGTTCCATGCTCTGAGTTATTTTAGTATTGAATGATCATCAGTCTGTAGATATTAGGGTAGTATTCTAAATCAGAAACGATAATTTGGAGGTTCGATGCCTTTTAATCTTAAATAAACAATTGCCTGGCCCCGATGATGTGCCGTGTGGTGATAGGCAAGCAGCAATATATCAGCTATGGAGAAATCCTTCCACATATCTTCCTCCTTATACTTGTGCTCCTTAGAATTTAATTGTTCCTCATCCAGACCATCCAACATGCTTCTGAATCCGGCAGAACAGTTTTCCATATAGTTGAACAGGACCTTGCGATCTATAATACCCGGTTCTTCCAATCCGTCTTCTCCCTGGATTATGGCAGCATATCCCGAAATACCCATGGCCAGATGGGAGAATTGCTTGCCGAATGACATGATCTCAGGAACGGGTTTATAATCCAGGTCTTTTTCAGGCATGGCCATGAAAACTTCCTGGTTATACAATTCCGACACTTCCCATCGCTCGGAGAATTCCTGCAGCCATCCATTCTGAACATTGGTATTTGAAAAATTAAGGGTTGGAAGAAAAACTGAAGGACTCGCCAAACCAAATGTTCTAAGTATTGCTCTTCGTTTCATGATATAGCCTTTTTGTGCTTAGGTTGGAAGATTTACTTTTTCCGACATTCCCCTGATCCTGGGATCAGATTTTATATTATCAAACTCCCTGGTGACAAAAAAATAGGGCACATCCGAATCGTGATTCTCATACGCTCTTTCCATCCATAGAATTGCCTTTTCAGATTTACCGGCCCTGTTAAAAAATGCGGCAATATAGAAATCCTGTCCCTTCGAATGCTTTCCCAGCGAGAGGGCAAGTTTTTCAATCATAGGTGCATAACCCTTCTCGGCATATTCCTTTTCAATATCCATTTGTATTGGAAATACACTGGAATAGATCAGGGTCAGCATTTGAACTGATGTTTCCAGGTCTACTTTAGCATAACTTGCAAACTCCAGAAGTCGTATTGTTAGAATATTCCGGGGATTGATTTTCAGGGATTCCCTGGCTATCATTACGGCCTTATCAAATTGTCCGCTATGGGCTAAAACCACACCATACAAGGACAGGACAAGGTCGTTCAGAGGGTCCAGTTCCACCGCCTTACTGCCGTAGGTCACTGCAAGAGGCATCCGGCCAGTCAACATTAACAAATGGGCATAAAATGCGTTAGCTTGTACATGGTTCGGATTTGTCTCCAGGACTTTCAGAAATCCCTTTTCACTGGCTTTCCAATCCCATTCGAACCAACTTACAAACGCCATGGAAAGGTTTGCCTGGTCATGATTGGGATCGATTGCGAGCGCCTTGCGTATGTTATGAAATATCTTGGGAAAGGCTTCCGTTACAGATATCAACCTCATTTGTAACATATACATGTAATAATTGGCCAACTCAGCATACGCGGGAGCGAAGGAATCATCTATAGCAATGGATTGCTCCAGATATTCTTTTCCTTTCCCAAAAGCTTCAGGGGATAATTTCTCCATGATATGTTTCCCATTCAGGAAGGTCTTATACGCATCCGGATGGACAGTTACAGGTTCGTTAAGGTGGGATCTTTCACCGGGCGTTAGTTTGACCTTAATTTTGTCCGTTACTTCTTTTACCACCGCACCATGCACATCAAATATATTCTCGATATTCCGGTCATACGAATCTGCCCAGATATGTTCTTCATCGGGGAAGGCCTTGATCAGCTGTACCTGTATCCTGATCTTATCATCCGTCATCATTACGGATGCTTCTATGAGTCCATCCACATCGAGCTCAGAGGCTATTTGCGGTATTGATTTATCACTGCCCCTGTATCGAAGGGTCGAGGTTCTTGATATAACCCGTAACGACCCAATTTTTGAGATCTCTGTGATCAGCGCATCATGCATTCCATCCACAAAATATTGCTGCTCTGTATTACCTGACAAGTTCGCAAAAGGTAAAATGGCAATGGACCTGATTTTATCGCTGGCAAGTTGTCTTTTTATCCGCTCACTGATCGGCGCAGGCATTCCCTCATGCTGAAGGCAATACATTTTTACCGGCAGAACGACATTTTTCAAACGAATGTCACCAATTTGGAATACCTCGAATTCTCCGGATCTTTCAATAGCTGCTTTCACATCCTCCGAAAAGTATACACCACCCGGATTCCCCATCCCTTCCAACCTGGAAGCAATATTGACACCATCACCAAATACATCATTGTTTTCTAAAGTAACTTCTCCAAGGTGGATGCCGATCCGGATTTTATTTTTCAATTCTGGTCCTGCAGCCATCTGAATCTCTAATCCGCATTTCACCGCTGAATGTGCACCCGTAAACATGGCCAGCACACCATCCCCCATTTCCTTCAGCCACTTCCCTTTATATTTTTCGATGAGGGGTTTTTGCAATGCGCGGTTCTTTTGGATCAGTTTCAGTGTATTCTCTTCATCCCGTCCCATCAACGCGGTGTAACCCGCTATGTCCGTAAACATGATAACCGCTAATTTGCGGACAGAGTAGCTATCCTCACTGGTGTTATCAGTTGGGCCCTGATCAGACATCATAGTTGAATATATCAATATTGGCAATAAAAATCAAATCCAATTTTTAAGTTGAAATTTTATAGAACCGGACATATACTGTAATTCTAAGCCATATACTTTTTATTTACTGGATAAAAACCATAATTTCAATTTTATATTTTTTTAATTAATTTAATCATGGATCTAAAATTAAAAGGAAAAAATGTAGTGGTCACTGGAGGCAGCAAAGGAATTGGCCGTTCAATTGCCATCACATTTGCAGAGGAAGGGGCTAATGTTGCTACCTGCGCTCGAACTGAAGAACCTTTGAACGAGGTTGCAGATATTATTAAATCAAAAGCTGTAATTGCCTATACAGAAAAATGTGATATCAGCGACCATGAAGCCCTTGGGAAATTTCTCGAATCCGCCAGAAATGAATTGGGGAGTATTGACATTCTGGTAAATAATGCGTCAGCCATAGCCCTGGGTGACGATGATGCTTCCTGGCAGGCTTGTATCAATGTTGATCTGCTGGCAACAGTTAAAGCAAGTGATAAGGTGATACCCTGGATGATTGAATCCGGAGGAGGAAATATCATCCACATATCTTCTATATCCGGGCTTGAGGCAACACAATCAAGGGATTTTGCTTATGCTCCTATCAAATCTGCTATTATAAGTCATGCCAACAAAATAGCTGTTAATTATGGGGCTGATGGTATAAGAGCAAATTCAGTGGCTCCGGGGGCGGTATTTTTTGAAAATGGTGTCTGGGATTACGTTAAGCAAAACAATCCGGAAATGTATAATGCTATGAAGATGATCACACCACGGGGGGAACTGGGCACACCGGAGGAGATCGCCAATGTAGTGGTATTCCTGGCTTCCGATAAGGCGAGCTATATTAACGGGGCCTGTATTGGAGTTGATGGGGGCCAACATAAGGCTAATTGATCTAGGAAAAGATGTAATTTTTGTAAAAAATGTCCTCCGGGTATAAGCAATCGAGACGATTATTTATCAGAAACTCAGTGCTGGCATCGGGTCTTGTCCTTAGTTCCGGAAACACCGGTCAGGGGATTATCCCGGAAAATAGTCAGGCAAAACCTCCAAAGGTCTCTGACCTGAAAAAACCTGTTGCAATAGCCATGTGGGATTACAGCTGGATCCTGCGCCACCATCGATATGGTGAGTTTGAGGACTGGAACAAGGTACTTGGGGAATTGGCTGAAAGAGGGTATGATGCCATCCGCATTGATGCGATGCCACAGTTTGTTGCAGCAGATGCGGATGGACATATTATCCATACTTTCCGAAGTGTGAAAACTGACTGGACACCTTCTCTATGGGGCAATGACTATACCATGACTTTCAATCCAAGGGAAGCTTTACAGGAGTTCTTGGCCAAATGTCAGCAGTATGGGATTAAGGTCGGACTAGCTTCCTGGTTTTTACGACATGGAACCTCAAGAAAAGATGTATTTATGGAAGAGGGTGGTCTATTGCGCGCGTGGACAGAAACACTGGATTTCCTATCTGAAAATAATCTTTTAGATAACGTGATGTATGTTGACCTGCTCAATGAATACCCGAACTGGCATGGTTATGATTGGTTCAAAGATGAAATGAACAAACGATCTGACATGAATAAGTTTCTCCTGGATAACCCGGAGGCGAATGCCCCCCCTGAGGATGCCAACTATGGAAAGTCCAGGACCAATCCATTGCAACAACAATTTTACAATGAATTTATACAATCAACCATAAGTGCTTTAAAAAATAAGTTTCCGGATCTTGATTTTTTCGCTTCCCTGGATTCTGCCATGGACCTGGCCATGATAGATCTTTCCCGTTTTGATGCATTGGATTATCATATCTGGTTCGAACATACCGGCAGTATACCCGGGCTGGATACCATCAGGTCGCGTAATCCAGAATCTGATTACAGTAAAACCTATTCCGAATTGATCGCCTATTGGAAGAATAATAAAGAATCACTTATACAATGGATGGATGAAAGGATCGGCAATATTTCCAAAACGGCAAGAGAGAATAATATTGTCTGTGGTAATACGGAAGGCTGGGGACCTATATTCTGGTTTGATCACCCGGATCTGGATTGGAGGTGGGTCAAGGAAAGTGCTGAGATATGCGTTGATCTGGCCCTGAAACATGACAATTATAAATTCATCTGCACTTCAAATTTCACCCATCCGCAATTTAAAGGAATGTGGGAGGATTTGAAGTGGCATAAAGAGATAACAGGTAAAATTAAATAAGGTGCCTGATCGGCAATTTTCAGGTTTCCACAACTAAATCTAGATATCTAGGATCCAATCCGTTTTTTGACTGAATCTTAATTCATAATATATTCTATATCAATTGATTTGAAAAAGGTATTGTCTGATTAAAAATTCCAGGGGTTGCTATAATCTTTTTAAGTTTATATATTGTATATATATCCTTATTCCAGGGCGTCAGAATTTCCGGATCGACTTTCATTCAAAAAATATTAAATGGAAAAAAGGCAATTAGCAGCGATCATGTTCACGGACATCGTTGGTTATACTGCCCTGATGGGTAAGGATGAGGAGAAAACACTTGAGCTTCTTCATAAGTACCACCAAATCCAAAAATCAATTCTCAAAAAGTTTGAGGGAATATTTGTAAAAGAGATCGGAGATGGCATGCTTGCCTACTTTACGGAAGCCCGGAAAGCGCTGGAATGCAGTATTGAAATACAAAAAAACCTTTCGGAAACTTCTGAAGCAAATATACGAATCGGTCTTCACTGGGCTGAAATATTTATTGAGGAAGATGATATATACGGAGACGGGGTAAATATTGCATCCAGGATCGAATCCCTGGCTGATCCGGGAGGAATATACATTTCTGAATCCCTGCATCATGCACTGGAAGATGAAGGCCTGACAAACCGGAAATTGCTTGGATCAGCAAAACTTAAAAATGTACAAAAGAAAGTTAATATATATGCTGTTCAAGGGGATCATTTGCCTGCACCTTCTCTGCAACGATTCCAAGCTCTGGCTAACCCACGGAAAAAACTTGCCATTGTACCTACAGCAATTACATTCCTGGTCATTGTGTTTATTTCAATCTTTCTGGTTAAATATCTCAATGACCGGACGAAAACGATAAAGGCAGAAGCATCGCTTGAAGAAATTGACGATATTCTTGAAACAAACTGGAATAACTATGCAGATGCCTATTACCTAGCTAAGGAAGTAGAATTAATTATCCCGGAAAATGAAAGACTCAAAAGTCTGATCAAACAAACTTCGGTAGAAATAGATATAACAACCGATCCTCCCGGAGCAGATATTTTCTATAAGATATACAGCAAACCTGAGGAGGAATGGAAAAGTCTAGGCAAAACACCACTCAAAGCCGTTCAAATTCCCGTTGCAGCTATCCGCTGGAAAATTGAAAAGGAAGGATTTGAAACGGTTATGGCCGCGTCTTTAACTTATACTTTCACTGATCTGAATCGGATGAATAGAACTGAAATGTACTCAGGACAGAATTTTCACAGGATTTTAGACAAAAAAGGGGTAATACCTCCTGATATGGTTCGTGTAACCGGGGGAAATACCCCATATGGGCGTATAGATGATTTTTATTTGGATAAGTTTGAGGTAAGGAATAAAGATTATAAGTTATTTATTAATGAAGGCGGTTATGAAAATCCGTCATATTGGGAAGAATTGATATCTCAGAATAAAGGATCACTCAGCTGGCAGGTAACAGTAAAATCATTCGTTGACGGATCCGGCCTTCCCGGACCATCTACGTGGACAGATCAGAACTATCCAGAAGGAGAGGATAATTACCCGGTTACAGGGATTAACTGGTTTGAAGCCAATGCTTACGCTAAGTACATTGGGAAATCCATCCCAACAAAGGATCATTGGGGACTGGGACGCGGGGAAGGCACTTTCCTTATCAGGATCCCGCAGGTTGGAGGCAATGCGCATTTTGCCCCTTTCAGTAATTTCCATGGTGGCGGACCGGTAGAAACAGGATTATTCAATGGTATTACTTCTTTTGGCGCATATGATATGCCGGGAAATGCCCGGGAATGGTGCTGGAATGAATCCGACCAGGGCCGGTGGGTTCGCGGAGGGGCCTGGAATGATAATCCTTACATGTTCGGGGCGCCAAGCCAGGCTGATCCCTTTGACCGGTCAGAGAGGAACGGATTCCGTTGTGCTTTGTATCTGGAACCCGATTCGATCCCCGAGGTGATGTTTGCTTATGCAGAACCCCCAACAAGAGAAGTATTCGTAAATCTTCCGGAATCCATATCCGAATCTCAATTTGAAGTATATAAAACCTTTTATGAATACGATCAGCTGGAATTACATGATACAATAGTACAAAGAACCGAAAATGAAAAAGGCTGGATACTTGAAAAGGTATTAATCGATGCGGCCTATGATTTCGAAAGGATCATTACCTACCTGTTTCTTCCCACAAATACCGACCCTCCCTATCAGTCCGTGATCTATGGACCCGGAACAAACGTTCTGAATGTTGAAAGCAGTGATGATATTGAGAATTTCTTTGAATTTTCCGCATTTTGTGAATTCCTGGTCAGAAATGGCCGTGTTGTCGTATTTCCAGTATTTAAGGGCTCCTTTGAACGTCGCGAAGAAGAAGCATTTTTGAATGCTCCTGGAACCCACCAATATACAACAAAACTATCCCGAATTATCAAGGATTATAGAAGATGCCTGGATTACATGGAATCCAGGGAAGAATTTGATCTGGATAAAATCGCTTTCTATGGAATGAGTATGGGACCAATTATAGGGTCCTATCTGACCGCACTTGATCCCCGTATTAAGGCAAATGTATTCTATGCGGGTGGATTGAACCGTATGGGAAGACCGGAAGCTGATATGGTATATTTTCTTCCAAGGGTAAAAATTCCTACTTTAATGATCAATGGAAGATTCGATTCTATCTGGGGCCTTGATGCCATTATGAGTATGTACAATTTACTGGGCTCCCCTGATGATCAGAAAAAACTCGTTTTATTTGATAGTGATCACCTCTCCCCCATGGCGGATGTGATCAGTGAAACCACCCTGTGGCTTGACCAGCATTTTGGGGAAGTAGACTATACCATAGATATTGAACCCGCACTAGGTTCCATCATCATGACACCTTATATCGATCTTCGTTGAGCTATTGAAACAGTCGAACAGACATCTTTTGCGATACAATCCTGGTCTTTCTACCGGATATAGTTGGCAGGTTTTTATTTACAGTATCCGTTTACCAGACATGTCGGAAATCAGATCTTATTGGGCAAGACCCACGGTTCCCTGTAATCACGCGTGAGATACCCATTCGCTTCTTTGTCATTGATGAATTTTTCCGATGCTCCATCAAAAACCAGTTTTCTCCCCGTTCTATAGGCAATATTACCCAGCAGCATCATAGAGGTAGACATATGCCCTTGCTCTATATCTGCATTAAGTTCCTGCCAATTTCTCGATCTCATGCCTTCAAGGAAATTAACGAAATGGTATTCAATGCTTGCCTTTTCAAATTCAGTGGGCTCCAAATCCTTGCGGGTCACTTTCGGTCCAGGTTCATTGTCCTTCCCAAGATATACCTCATACCCATCCCCCGTCAGGTGCATCCAACCCTCTGAACCATAAAAGAAACATCCGGTGGTACTACCCTCTTCGTAATTCGTAAAAAGACTCCTGACTTCAATCTCCAGTATTCTTCCATCCCCGAATTCAAAGGTTCCGACCTGCAGGTTAGGGATATCCTGGTCTGAATCCCAGACATAAAACCCACCACAACAGCTCATTTTCCGGGGATGTTCTTTAATCTTCATACCCCACCTTAACTCATCCATAACATGTACACCATTGTTACCGAACTCGGAAGTACTGGTATCCCAGTACCAGTGCCAGTTGTAGTGAAAATGATTTTCATTGAACGGGATCATAGGTGCAGGACCCCGGTACAATTCCCAATTGACACCTTCAGGAACAGGTCCATCGGCAAGACGCCCTATATTCGGCCGATGTCCGAAGACCACTCCCCTGCCCATATACACATCCCCAATGATGCCATCATGAATGGCCTTTATGGCCTTCTGTACCAATTGACTGCTTCTGTATTGCGTACCCACCTGAACGATGCGGTCATATTTCCTTGCCGCTTCAACCATTTTTCGCCCCTCTTCCACAGTGTAGGATATGGGCTTCTCAAGATATACATCCTTGCCTGCCTGGCAGGCCCAGATCATCTGAAGGGCATGCCAGTAATCAGGAGTTGATATGGCTATTGCATCTATTTCTTTATCCTCCAGAAGATCCCTGTAATCTATCACTGTCCTGGGTTTTGTTCCTCCCAGTTTCTCGATATCAGCTATCGCCTGTGGGAAAAGATTTTCATCCACATCACAGATTACAGCCACACGGGAATTGTTGATCTTGGTAAAATTGGCAGTATGTCCGGTACCTCCATAATAAAAGCCTCCCCGGCTTCTTATGCCCGCAACAGCTACCTGTACGGTCTCATTGGGTTTGTTCCTTGCATACCCTTTGATGTAAGCAGGTGCCCCGGCCACAATGCCGGCTGAAGCTGCCAGTGATTTTGAGACGAATCGACGACGGTTTAATGATCCCATGATTGTTGAATTTTATAGTTTAATTTCATAAAAATATAAGCATAAATTATTGTTTTCTGATCCTGTCAAGAAATCCTGCAGCCCGCTCATCCCGTTGGCGCTGGTGATCGGTAGAAGTCCCCACGAATTCAAAATAGGCTACAAGGTAGTCCACTTCTGACTCCATCAATCCTCTCCCCTGAAATGCCTCCTGCATGGTGAGATGATAGGGTTTTGTAATGACCTTATAAAGCGTTGGCTGATCCAGTCGCGTATACACATTGGTAAGGTCGGGAGCGATCAGCGCTCCTTTGGGCAAAATTTCTTCGGTAACATTATGACAGGTAATGCACGCTGGTCCACCTTCTGAAAAACGGATAGACCCACTGAACAATCCCCTGCCTATCTCCACATTATCGAGGGAGTCTACGACTGATTCTATACCTGGCCGGTCATCCGTAAGGGCACTGCCCGGATTCTCCACTTCGACCGTATCAATATACAGTTCCCCTTGCGCCGCTTTGGGATTCACTGGTGAGGTACCTTGCAGAGTCAAAATATAGGATGCCACGTCACGAATATCTTCCGGGCTCAATTGATTCTCCCATGAAATCATTCCCTTGGCAGGTACCCCATTTTTTATTACCCAAAACAGGTTTTTTATTGAACCCCCATGTATCCAGTATGCATCGGTCATATTTGGGCCGACCCCACCCCCCCCGTCATCCGCATGACACACTACGCAATGGGTTTTAAATATTGACGCCCCATTGGCCAATAGCAAGGGATCCTCGGTGCTTTCAACCGTATTTTCATCAATCACATGGCCGGTTCCCAGCATCCGGATCTCACTTTCTCTGTCAGCCTGTGCTATTTCCTGAGTGAATTCTTCATCGGAGAGGGGCATCCAATGTAAAACATGATACACCATCAGATACAATGCACCCCAAATCATGGTGATATAAAACAATGCCTTCCACCAGGGCGGCAGATGATTGTCCAACTCTTTTATCCCATCATAATTATGATCCATAAGTATGTCTGCTTCCTGCGATATAGGAGTTGATCTGATAAGCAGATTGTTCAGGATGTTCCCAAATACAAGTGATCTAAAATTTTCGGCAGCTTTTTCGGATGGGGCTTTCCTTGTCTCCTTCAGAAGCAATGTTTTCATTAGATTCAGGATGTATAGGATCACAATGAGGATTATGATCAACAGAATGGATAGCAGGACGATCAGTATTGCAAGGAAAATTTCCAGGTTACCGCTGATTGAAGTGCTGTGTTGAGCACGCGCCAGGAAAGGCGGGAATAATAAGGTGATCGATAGAATGCCTTTTCTAAACAACTGACTAATAGACACCATCATAATTGCTCCCCATATACGCTCCCCATTTTATGGCTTTCTCAATAGGGATCTCTGTAACGATCCGGTTGATCTGCATGCCATCAAATGCATAGGTTTTCTTAACATTTGTACTGTGGCAGAAGATAATGTCCATTTTACCGTTTCCATCCAGGTCGCCAATCCATGGAGTGGAAGCCATGTTATGTCCCTCATGGTTGATTCCGAGTTCAATAAGATCGCCTGAGGAAAAATCAATCACCAGCAGCATATTATAAAAGAATTTCCTGTTGTTTTCATCGATTACCTGATAATCCACAACGACAAGTGCTTCATCCAGCCCGTCCACATCAAAATCAGCGATAACCGGCGAAA
>Ga0209536_100009160_pt1 | contig 14728 bp, 11 predicted proteins | sample DeeMarSeWOR28_12_FD_187461 | JGI IMG/M metagenome (GOLD analysis project Ga0209536, IMG submission 187461) | Marine sediment microbial communities from White Oak River estuary, North Carolina - WOR-2-8_12 (SPAdes) (version 2) | ecosystem: Environmental > Aquatic > Marine > Intertidal zone >...
AGGGCGTCGAGGTATTCGGGGAAGCTCTCCCACTGCCAGTCGATGCCCTCTGTGAGGGCGGTGCCCGGGATGTCCTCGACGCCTTCCATCAGCTGGATCAGGAAATCCTCTTCGCCCGGCCGGACGGGCGCGAAGCCCACCCCGCAATTGCCCATGACCAGGGTGGTCACGCCGTTCCAGCCCGACGGCGTCAGATGTGGATCCCAGGTGACCTGTCCGTCGTAGTGCGTATGGATGTCGACCCAGCCGGGCGTCACGAGCAGCCCGCTCGCATCGATCACACGCTCGGCCTCGCCAAGATCCTGCCCGACGGCAACGATGCGGTCGCCCTGTATGGCGACGTCCGCCTGGCGCGCCTTTGCGCCGGTTCCGTCCACCAGGGTGCCACCGCGAATGATCAGGTCGTACATTGGGATCTCCAGTCGAGAGGGGGCTCTCGGATCGGGGCGGCGAAGTTCGTCAGCGCGAGCCGCGGTCGAGAGCTGTCGACGATATCAGAGTTGCAGGAGCTCGACTCGACCCGTGGGTCAGTCCGTCGGCGGCCTAGCGAGGCGCTTCCGGCTTTCGCCGCGAGTAGGCGACGATCTCCCCGCCCGCCGCCTTCCAGGCGCTGAATCCGCCCTCCAGATGGCTGGCGCCTTCGAGACCCAGACGTCCGGCCACCTGACACGCAAGTGCGGAGCGCCAGCCGGACTGGCAGTAGAAGACGAAGCGTTTGTCTTCCTGGAAGATGGGCCTGGCGTAGGGGCTCTCGGGGTCGATCCAGAATTCGAGCATGCCTCGGGGCGTATGCACCGCGCCTGGCAGATGACCCTCGCGCTCGAGCTCGCGAATATCACGCAGGTCGATCAATACGAGATCATCCGCGTCGATCTCGCTGCGCAGCGCCTCGGCCGTCGTCACCTCGACCTCGGCGTTGGCCTCCTCGAGCAGTGTGCGGTAGCCGATGCCGTTGCGAATCGTCATGTTGTCTCCGTTCTACGCCTGCGAGGGATCTGTGACAGGAAAGCGCGGCGCGAGGTCCGAGTCCATGCCAGCCCGGAACGAAGGTGCCGGGGACTCCGCTGCTGGCGGGCGGCGCCTGGCGCGGCTTGCGACGGGGGAGCCGATGTCCCTAGCCTTGCGAGTCCCCGCCCCTGGCGCGCGGGCGAAGGAGGAATCCATGCATCGCTCCAACGCACTCGCCGCGGCGCTCCACCCAGCCGCGGCGCTCCACCCGGCCGCGGCGCTCGACCCGGCCGCGGCGCCCCGGCCGGGCCCGGTATCCCGTCGGGCGCCGGCGCGTGCGCGAACGAGCTGGATCGGTCGTGTCCTCGCCCGAGCTCTCGCCCTGGCTGGCGCGCTCTGCGCCCCGGCGTCGGCGGGCGCTGTCGACGAGATCCTGCCCGAGCTCTACTGGGGCGATACGCACGTCCACAGCTCGTACTCGCTCGACGCCAACCTGTTCAACAACTTCACGCTCGGACCGGAGGTCGCCTATCGCTTCGCTCGCGGAGAGCAGGTCGAGACCGGCGCGGGGATGAAGGCAAAGCTGTCGCGCCCCCTCGATTTCCTGGTCGTCTCGGATCACGCGGAGTATCTCGGCGTGTTCTCGATGATCCGCAACGGCCACCCGGCGGTCGCGGGCTCCGAGACGGCGCGCAAGGTCAAGAAGCTGATGGACGAGAACCCGATCTTCGGGCCCGAGGACATCAACGCGCTCAACGCCCTGCTGGACGGCGATCCGATGGCGACGGACGAGAAGCTGCAGCGGGTCGTCTGGGACGACGTGGTCGACATCGCCGAGCGGATGAACGAGCCGGGTCGCTTCACGACGATCGTCGGCTACGAGTGGGGCTCCACGCCCGGCGGAAACAACCTGCATCGAAACGTGCTGTTCCGAGACGGTCCCGATCGCACCAAACAGATCCTGCCCTTCTCGGCCGTGCATAGCAACGAGCCCGAGAAGCTATGGGCCTTCCTCGCGGAGTACGAGCGGAAGACCGGCGGGCAGGCCTTCGCGATCCCGCATAACTCGAATCTGAGCAACGGACTGATGTTCGCCATCGAAGACTCCTCGGGCGCACCGATCGATGCGGCCTACGCGACCGCCCGCGCCCGCTACGAGCCCGTGGTCGAGGTGACGCAGATCAAGGGCGACAGCGAGACCCATCCCTTCCTGTCCCCCGACGACGAGTTCGCGGACTACGAGCGCTGGGACAAGACGAACATCTTCGGCCTCGCGCGTACCGAGCCCGAGATGTTCTCGGGCAGCTACGTCCGCTCGGCGCTGAAGAACGGTCTCGTCGTCCAGTCGAGGATCGGCGTGAACCCCTTTCGCTTCGGCCTGATCGGAAGCACCGACGCGCATACCTCGCTCGCGACCGCCGACGAGGACAACTACTGGGGCAAGACCGCGAACATGCCCCCCGGCAGTGACCGGATGCTCGGCGAGTTCATTCACCCGGTGAATCCAGAAGACGAGGCGACCATGAACTGGGAGCAGGCCGCGGCGGGCTATGCCGGGGTCTGGGCGATCGCGAATACGCGCGAGGCGATCTTCGACGCGATGCGCCGGGGTGAGGTCTACGCGACGACCGGACCGCGCATGAACGTGCGCTTCTTCGGCGGCTGGCGCTTCAAGGAGGTCGACGCGCGTTCGAGCAACCCCGCGCGCGCGGGCTACGTGAAGGGCGTGCCGATGGGATCCGACCTGCCGGCGCCGAGTCCCAGTCAGGGGGCGCCGTCCTTCCTGATCGTGGCGGCGCGCGATCCGGAGAGCGGCGGTCTGCAGCGCGTGCAGATCGTGAAGGGCTTTCTCGACGAGGCCGGCGCGGCGCAGGAGAAGGTCTACGACGTCCACGTGGCGGAGTCGGGGGTCGATGGAGAGTCGGAGATCTCGGTCGTGTGGGTGGATCCGGACTTCGACCCGGCGGCGCTTGCCTTCTACTACGCGCGGGTGCTGGAGGTGCCGACGCCGCGCTGGACCGCGATCGACGCCGCGCGCTACGGCAAGCCGATCGCGGGGATGCGCGTTCAGCACCAGGAGCGCGCCTATACGTCCCCGATCTGGTATTCGCCGCCGACTCCTCCCGAGCCCCAAGCGGCGGCGCCGCCCGTGGTCCCACCCCCGGATCCGACGGCGGGCGCTCGGGGCGGCGAGACCCCGAACGACGAGGCGAACGCGGAATGATCCGATCGACCGGCGCGCGCTAGAGCGCGGCCTCGATCAGGCACGGCCCCGGCTCGGCGTAGGCGGCCTCGAGGGCCCGGACGAGCGCGTCGGCGTCTTCGACCCGCGAGGCCGGAACGCCCATGCCCCGCGCCAGGCTCACGAAGTCGAGATCGGGGCGACCGAGATCGAAGAGCTTCTGGGCCTCGACGCTCGGAGCCGCCCCGGTGCGCGCGAGCTCGAGGTTGAGGATCGCGTAGCTGCCGTTCGCGAGGATCACGGTCGTCACGTCGAGGCCTTCGCGCGCCTGTGTCCAGAGCGCCTGCAGCGTGTACATCGCCGAGCCATCCGACTCGACGTTCAGGACTCGGCGGTCGGGGCAGGCGATCGCGGCTCCGGTCGCGGCGGGCATGCCCATGCCGATCGCGCCGCCCGTGAGTGAGAGCCAATCGTGGGCGGGCGCTGCCTGGCTGGCGCCCAGCAGGAAGACGCCGCCCGTCGTGGACTCGTCGACGACGATGGCCTGCTCGGGGAGCGTGACTGCGACCGCCTGGGCCAGCGTCATCGGGTCGAGCGCTCCGGTCGGCCGCACGAGCGCCGGTGCCGCCGCGCGTGCCCCGCGCGTCGACCCGGGCTTGACGCCCAGCCGTTCGGCGAGCGCGCGCAGCGCCCCGAGCGCGTCCTCCTCGAGCTCGGCCAGCGTCGAGATGCGGGTCGCCGGATCGGCGATCAGGCTCGGCTTGTCGGGGTAGGCGAAGAAGCCGACCGGCGGCTTCGTGTGGACCAGCACGAGGTCCGTCACTCCGGCCAGCGCATCGACGGCCTGCTCCGTGAAATAGGGCAGGCGCTCGATCGTCGCTCGGTCGCCTCCGCGCTCGAGTCGCGCGTAGAAGGTGTCCGAGACGAGTCGCGCGCCCGTCGCCTCGGCGATCGCGGAGGCGAGTGCGAGCGCCTCTGCGCGCAACGCCTTGCCGCTCATCAGCAGCGCCGGTCGTGGACTCCCCTGCAGGCGCTTCGCGATCTCTTCGATCGTCTCGTCCGGTGGCATCGCTGCGGCGACCGATGCCCATGCAGGTGCCGGTGCTCCCGGCTCGTTCCAGGACGCGTCGGCCGGAAGGATCAACGACGCGATCCGGCCCGGTGGGCAGGCTGCTGCGGCGACCGCCTCGGCTGCGTCGCGGCCGACGCGGCGCGCGCTCTTCGACGTGCGAACCCAATCGGAGAAGGGCGCCGCGATCGCCTCGACGTCGGAGCTGAGCGGCGCGTCGAGATGCCGATGATCGACGGCGTGATCACCGATCACGTTCACGATCGGCGTATGGGCTCGCCGGGCGTTGTGCAGGTTGGCCAGTCCGTTCGCGAGACCCGGACCGAGATGCAGGAGCGTGGAGGCGGGCTTGTCCGCCATGCGTCCGTAGCCATCGGCCGCGCCGGTGACGACGTTCTCCTGCAGCCCGAGCACGGCGCGCATGCCGGGCACGCGATCGAGCGCCGCCACGAAATGCATCTCCGATGTCCCGGGGTTGGTGAAGCAGACCTCGACCCCGCCCGCGACCAGGGAGCGCAGCAGGCTTTCGGCACCATTCATGATTCGACCCCGCTACCGCCCCTTCCATTCGGGCGCGCGCTTCTGCATGAACGCGCGGATGCCCTCCCGGGCGTCTTCGCTGTCGCTGCAGATCATCTGGAGCTCGACCTCGCGGTCGTAGGTTCGCGGCAGATCGCTGGTGACGGCGACGCGGACGGCCTCCTTCGCGTAGCGAAGGGAGAGCGGCGCACGCTCGGCCAGCTCCCGGGCCCAGCTCCGGGTCGCGGTCATCAGCTCGTCGCGTGGAACGACGCGATTGCAGAGGCCCCACTCGAGGCATCGCAGGGCCGGCAGCTTCTCCCCCGTCGCGATCAGCTCGTAGGCCCGTTTGCGCCCCAGGGTATTGGCGAGATGCCAGGTCGCGCCGCCGTCCGGGATCAAGCCGATCGCAGCGAAGGCCTGGTAGATATAGGCATCGTCGGCCATCACGGTCAGGTCGCAGTTCATCGCGTAGGCGCTGCCGATGCCGGCGGCGGCGCCCTGGACGGCGCTGATCCAGGGCTTCGGGGCCTCGGCGATCGCGAGCAGGACCGGTCGATGGTCCTCGTTGAGGTGGTCGGCGGTCGTGCGTCCGGGGCCGAGCTCGCTGCGCAGATCCGCCCCCGCGCAGAAGCTGCGCCCGTTGGCGGCGAGGATCGCTATGCGAATCGCCTGGTCTTCGTTGATCCGGGTCACGGCGTCCTGCATCTCGCAGAGCATCGCGACGTCCATGGCGTTCAGCTTCCCGGGCTCGTCGAGCGTCAGGGTCGCCAGGGCGCCGTCGATCTCGAGCTGGATGTGGTCGTAAATGGACAAGGGCGCGCTCCTTCGGCGTGGGGGTGGCTCTGCGTCAGACGCGGAAGTCGGGGATCGGGTTGTGGCGTGCGATCGCCGAGCCCTTCGGTCCGCAGAGCATCAGGTATCGCCAGGTTCGCTTGTGGAAGAGCCGCACGAGCGCTTCGTCGTGGGTCCCGTCGTCGTCGCAGACGAAGCGTTCGAGCGCGGCGTCGCCCTCTTGCCAGGTCGCGGGCCGGAAGCCCAGGAGCTCCGCCATGTCGTCGAGATTCGCTTCGTCGACCGCCGCACCGATTTCGTCCGAGCGCGCGAGATGTCTGGCGAGGCGGAAGAAGATCCGGAACTGGTGCTGCGTGTAGTCGTCGTCGGCCTCGAAGTTGCGCAGCCAGTCGATCATGTGCGCGTGCGCGACGGCGGCGGTCGAGATCCTCGCCTCGGGCATGGGGACCTCCTCGCCCTGCTCGATCCCGAGGATCTCCGCGAGCGCCTCCATCGCGTAGATGTTGGTCTCGGCGCACCACTGCATGTTCGTCATGTAGTCCGAGCCCGGCGGTGGCTCGGCCAGGGCCGCGTGGAATGCCAGCTGATTGCTGAGCGTGAAGCCGAAGTGGTAGTACTGGATCGCCTTGCGATCGACGGGCAGACCGCTGTAGGCGGCGTAGTGATCGTAGAGCGCGTTGAAGTCGCCGAAGCCGAGCACGCTCGTGCGCATGCGAAAGCCGGCGAGGTCCATCATCGGATCGCCGATATGTCCGATCTCGAGATCGATCGCCGCGGTGACGCGTCCGTTCTCGTGCATCAGCTGCCCCGAGTCCCAGACGATGACGCTCTCCCGCACGGGTCCGCCCAGCGGATTCCGCTTCAGCCAGGCCAGGCAGAACTCCAGGAACGGGTCCGGTCGCTTCTTCGCGGCGCGATAGGCGTCCTCGTAGATCTTCATCCCGAGCCGCCCCGACTCTTCCGGCGTGTCCGCGCGCAGGATGCCGGCTCGCACGAAGGGCTCGATGTCGAGGCGATGGATGTCCGCGAGGATCTCCATGTAATGCTTCATCACGGCGTCGCGCTCGGCGTCATCGGTCTGGTGGAAATGCTCGACGCCGCGCACGCGATCCATCACGTAGGCGCGCGGGTCGTCACACCAGCCGTAGACCTTCGCGACCGGAATGCCGGCGGCGTGCAGCTGCTCCTGCAGACGCATCTCGTGCTCGAGCGGGAAGCCGTGGCGGCAGTCGAGCCGATCGCCGCGGACGCAGAGCTCGAGCTTCTCGCCCGCCTGCGCGCCGCAGAGCTCGACCTCCGCGAACCACACGGGCCGCCAACGCGCCTGGGGGTCGATATGGGTGACCCGCCCGCCGATGTTCTGCTCGATCCAACGGATCACCTTCTCGGTGCGCTGCTCCATTGGCTCGAGGGCATTGGTCTCTGCGGTCGGGCGGGATTCCTGGGCCATCGGCAGTCTCCAGTGATTCGGATCTCGCTCTCCAGTCTCGCATAAGTCCGATCGGAGTGGAGCGCCGCCTCGAGACGGCCGGGGAGAGCGTTTGATGCGGCCCGCCGGAACTTCTAGCCTTCCCGGGACCGATCGCGGTCCTTCGATCGCCGGATCGAATGAAACGACTTGCAGACAGCGCCGAGAGCGCCCGGGTGCCGAGGAGTGGAGCGATGAGCAGCGGATCGAGCGGGTCGGCCGAGAACAGGGCCGCCTTCGATGAAGCCTCCCTGGTTTCCGAGGCGCAGGCGAACACGGGCCTCACGGATTTCGGCGGCGACGATTTCCGGGAGCCGCTCGGCGTGCTGCTCGAGTCGTTGCGCGAAGAGGCGCCGCTGAACGAGCTCGGCCGCACGATCATGCGTTCGCGCATCATCGAAAGCCTCGAGACGCGGCTCAAGACCCAGGACTGGATCACGCGACACCCGGAAATCCTCGAGGAGGAGATCGTGGCGCCTCTGGTCGTGATCGGCCTGATGCGAACCGGGACGACGATGCTCCAGCGGATCATCGCGAGCGATCCCCGCAACCACGCCTGCATGTGGTGGGAGACGCGCTTCCCGGCGCCCTTTCCGGATACCGACTGGAGTCAGCCCGATCCGCGGATTCCGATCGCCGAGGCCGAGGTCGCGGCCATCCTCGAAGCCGATCCGCGTCAGGCTTCGATCCATCCCTGGGACGCGCAGGCGCCCGACGAAGAGATCATGCTGCTCGAGCACACTTTCTACTCCCACGTGCCCGAGGCCTTCGTCAACATCCCCACCTACCGCAGCTGGCTGACGGAGCAGGACTGGACGCCGGCCTACCTCTATCTGAAGAAGCTGCTTCAGTCGCTGCAATGGCAGAAGCGACAGCGTGGCGACGTGCGCGAGCGCTGGGTGCTCAAGACGCCCGGCCATCTCGGCTACATCGATACGCTCTTCGAGGTCTTTCCCGGCGCGAACGTGATTCAGACCCATCGCGACCCGATCGATACGGTGCCTTCCGCCGCCTCCATGAATCACGCGATGTGGGCGCTCTACAGCGACGATCACGCTGCGAACGTCGCGGGCGCCCAGTGGCAGGAGCGTCTCGCCTGGGGCACGAAGCGGTCGATGGAGTCGCGCAAGCGCTACGACGCGAGCCGCTTCGTCGACGTCTGGTTTCGGGACGCCATGAAGGATCCGATCGCGGAGATCGAGCGCGCCTACGGCGTGTTCGGGATCGAGATGACGCCGGAAGCGCGGGCGGGCATGGAGCAGTGGCGCAAGGACAATCCCCGGGACAACCGGCCCCCCCACGAGTACTCGCTCGCCGAGTACGGCCTCAGCGAAGAGGGGATCAAGGCGGCGTTCGCCGAGTATCGGGCGCAGTACATCGAGCCGCGGAGCGGTTAGGCCAGCGCGCTACTGGGGGATTTCGTAGCCCTCGGGCAGCGCGCCCTGCATGAGGGTCTGCTCGCAGACGCGTTCCACGATTCGCCAGCCGTCGGCCGTGCGCACGAGCTTGTCGAGATATCGCCCGCCGTTGTTGATGACGTACTGACCCCCGTCGGGCGCGTTCCGGCCCATCGGCGCGTGGTAGTAGCAGCGACTCTCGGCGGTGTCGCCGTTGAACTCGATCTGGATGTTCGAGACCACGTGGAGGTTGATCGGCCAGCTCTCGAGCGCTCGATCGAGCCAGGCGAGCGTCTCCCGGAAGGGGCCCTTCTGCCCGCCGGCGGAGGTGTAGTCGATCGTGGCTTCGAGGGCGAAGACGCTGTCCATCTTGTTCCACTGCCGGAAGTCGACCATCTCGGCATAGCGGGCGAGCAGCTCTTCGATTTCGATCCGGTCCTGGATGGCCTGGAGGGTGGCTTCCTGCATCGGGTTCTCCTTCTGGTTTCGACGGGGACACCGAATGCTATCACGCCGGAATCGAGTCGTGTCGACCCCTTCGTCCACTGCTGGCACCGAGCAGGAGCGGGCGCCCGCCCGACCTCAGGACTCGAAGCCCGCGCGTCGGCTGGCGGCGAGGGCCACGATGATGTCGGCGCGGCGAACGGCGTCGCGGATCTCGGCGCTGAAATCGAGGCGTGCCTGGGTCCCCTCGGCTGCGCTGAAATCGAGGAGGCCGCGATTGGCGGCCAGCTTGAGGGCCGATTGGAAGAGCACCTTCGAGATCGAGTCGGCCGCGTGGATCCGCTTCTGCAGTGAATACTGCTTCCCGAGTCCGAGGCAGTCCTTCAGGAAGCGCTTCTCGTCGAACTCGACGTTTGGAGGGATCGTCGTCAGCTGGTCCGCGACGACGCGATAGCTCTCGAGGAAGGGCCGTAGGACGCGATGAGAGAGGAAGGGGCGCATGCGACGGACCATCTCTTCGGGGTCGAGCTCGAAGGTGTCGATGCGCTGCTCCCACTTGCGGTGGTTCAGCTCGAGCAGGTCCCGGATCTCGTCTCGGAAGGCTTCCTTCTCGGCGAAGAAGAACTCGAACTTCAACAGGTCACGGAGTCGCATCACCTCCTCCCAGAACCGTGACAGCACCTCGCGCCGATCTCCCTGGATCGCATGCAACATCGCGAGCTCGGCGATTGCACCGCCGACGAAGAAGTGCACGATGGTGTTCCGGTAGTAGGCCGCTGACAGCTGCTGGTCTTCGCCGATCCCGTAGACCGGCTCGAGCCCTTCGTCGAAGCGCGTGACGACGTCGTTCTCGACCAACGCATTCAGCGTGAACGCGACGCCCTCGTCGTTCTCGAGATGGTCGAAGTCGGCGGTAGTCGGAAGCTTTCGGAGCCGCACGTTCTCGAGCAGGTTGGCCACCGACTGCCGGGTCTCACCAACGGTCAGTGCCTGCCCCGTCGTTCCCAGCAGGGCCAGCGTGACGAGCGAGGTCGGTGTGATCGGGGTGACGCGATTGATCCGGACCGACACCTCGAAGGCGAGCTTCTCGAGATCGAAGCGTCCCGCCCTCGATCCTGCGCCGTCTCCGGAGGGCGTCGGCTCCGACTCATTCGCGCCGAGCTGCTCTCGAAGCGAGAGGGGCTCGCCGAAAGCCAGGTGGATCTTGCCGTAGCGGCGGTTCAGCTGACGGATCACGCCGAGCGCCCAGGAGAAGCTCTCGTCCTGCTTGGCGCCTCCCTTCTGCTCCTCGACGTAGCTGCCGAGGCCCTGGATCTGATCGTACGCGATCGAGACCGGAACGAAGTAGACGTCGTCACTCTTCCCGCGACGGTAGGCATCGACGACATTGGCGAGCAGACCGAAGCGCGGCGGCAAGAGCTTTCCCGATCGCGAGCGCCCACCTTCGATGTACCACTCGAGCGGGAAGCGCTTCTCGATCAGGTAGTCGATGTAGTGGGAGAGGGTGTGTTTGTAGACCGGGTCGTCGCGAAACGATCTTCGAATGAAGAACACGCCCCCTCGGCGAACGAGCTGGCCGACGGGAAAGAAGTTCATGTTGATCCCGCCGGCCGTGTGATTGGGCGGCAGGCCGTGCTCGTGGAGCGTGTACTGCAGGACCAGATGGTCGAGATTGTGCTTGTGCGTCGGCAGGAAGACGACGGGGAAACGCTCCTCGAGCGCTGCGATGCCCTTGATCTTCTCGGCGTCGTAGACGAGCTCTTCGTCGTAGCCTCGGGTGTAGAGCCAGCGGATGGCGCTGATCAGGAGATCGATCACGAACGGGCTGTGGGTCGCCGCGATCTCCTTCAGATCGCGCATCGCCTCGGAGGCGAGCGCGGTGACCGAGGCATCGCTCTTGCCCTCGCTGCGTTGCTGCGTCGCGATCCGGGCGAGTCCACCGCGGAAGGCCGGTCGTCGGAGGATCTGTTCGTGCACGAGGCGGGGCACCTTGTAGCGCGCGCCGCGAATGCTTCGTTCCGCGCGTTCGAGCGCGAGCGTGGCCTGCTGGGTCACGAACTCCGCGAAGCCCGCCGTCTCGGCCGACTCGGGCCCCGACGATGCGATCCAGCGTTCGCGCAGCTCCGAGGCCGTCGCGGGCTCGGCGGCGACGATCACGCAGCGATCGGGCGATCGTCGCAGCACCCAGGCCTGCCGGAGCCAGTTGGGGTCCCTCGGGTCGCCGAGCATCAGAAGACTCCACGCGCTCGTGGTGCGGCGGCCGTCCCGCAGAGGGCCGCGCCAGATCACGCGCAGCGGACACATCAGGGGGTCGCCCGAGATCGCGAGCGCGGCCTCGAGCTCCGAGCCGACGGGTCGCCGGCGTCCGCGGCGCGAAGATGGAATCGCGATCACTTCGACCGCGTCCTTCGCGGTGGCTGCGGGGCGCGCGTGCTCGATCCAGCGCTCGATCAGTCGCCTCTCGAGGCGACTCGATGCGTCGACCAGGAAGACCAGCCGGGGGCTCGGCGCGACGTCCGGCCATCGCGGGCCATCCGTCACTGGATCCGGAGGTCGGGGAGTCGCTTCGCCCATCGCTTCATTCTACAGGGACATCCTCCGGCCGCCGACCGGGACGGATTACGGGATGCGCACGCGCTGTGCGCGCGTGACGCTTGGCGATCGCGACGGTCTGGCTCATCATCATGGGAGATGCCGAAGCCTCGCCCCGTCTCCGCAGAGTCCGCCGCCGCCCTGCTCGAACCCGTCGATCGCCTGGGCATTCCACTGGGTCCCGGCCAGCCAAAGGCCTTCCTGCACGCGCTCGGCAAGCGGGACGACTGGCAGGACCTGGTCGTCTTCGGGGCGCTGCTGGTCGATCTGTTTCCGGTCTTCGCGCAGTCTGGCGTGCGGATGCGTTCGGGGTTCTTCGGGCCGGCCGAGCGCGCACTGCGCGCGGCGGGTCATCAGGTCGAGTTCGTGCCGGCGGACTTCAGGCGTTTCCGTGAGATCGCCCAGCGCTTCGCACCGCGGGTCGTGGCGACGGCGGCTGCCCCACCCGACGAGCACGGTCGTTTGTCGCTGTCACTCCACGCGGGCGCGACGATCGGGGAGATCCAGGCGGCCGCGCGGGATCCGAAGCGTTTGCTGATCGTCGAGACGAGTCCCGGGATGCCGCGGACGCTCGGGCTGCCCCCCGAGCATCCTCATTCGATCGCGCTCGAAGAGGTCGACGTCTGGATCGAAGGCGACGCTTTGCCGACCGAGCTGCCGGATCCACCCATCGGCGAGCTCGAGCAGGCGATCGCAGCCCACGTCGCGGGCTTCGTCGAGCACGGTGCCACGCTGCAGACCGGCATCGGCGGCATCCCGAACGCCGTCGTCGGGCTGCTCGCGCAAGAGTCGGGCGGCGACTACGGGATCCATAGCGAGATGTTCACGACCGGTCTGATGCGGCTGCACGAGGCGGGCTGCGTCGCCAATCGCAAGGGCCTGTACGACGGCATCTCGATCGCGACATTCGCGATGGGCAATCGCGCGCTCTACGACTGGCTCGACGGCAACGACGCCGTCCGCTTCCTGCCGGTCGACATCGTGAACGATCCGGCGGTGATCGCGCGCAATCGGAAGATCATCTCGATCAACGGGGCGCTGTCCGTCGACCTGATGGGCCAGACGGTCGCCGACTCGATCGATGGCGTGCAGCACTCCGGCATCGGTGGGCACGAGGATTTCCTGGCGGGGGCGGGACTCGTCGCCGAGGGGCGCTCGTTGCTATGCCTGCCTTCGACGGTCTCGATCGGGGGAGAGGTCCATTCGCGGCTGGTCGCGTCGCTCGGTGATCGCGCCCTGGTCACCAGCCCGCGTCATCAGGTCGACGTGATCGTGACCGAGTTCGGCTTTGCCGAGCTCGCGGGGCGGACCGTCGGCGAGCGTGCGCGGGCCCTGGTCGAGATCGCCCATCCCGACTTCCGGGACGAGCTCGCGGCCGCGGCGGCAGAGATCGATCGCCGCGGCGTCGTCGCACGTTGATCCAGGAGGAGCGCCGGATGGACGCCTTCGACAGAGCGCACGGGGACGGCGGGGTCGGGGAAGTGGCCTGCGAAGTGCGGACGCTCGGATCGCGGCGGTGGCGGTTCGCGCTCGCACGATGACGCTCTGTTCGCACGCGAAGAGCCTGGCCTCGCTGGTCGTGATCACGGGACAGCTCACGTTCTGGATGGTCCTGCTGATCCTGGCGAGTCTGGTGAAGCTGGTCGTTCCACCGCTCCGTCCGCTGGCGGATCGCAGCATGGACCAGATGTATCGAATCGCGGTGGCGATCGACGACGGCTGGCTGCGGGGCGTCCTCGGGATCGATTGGAATCGCCCCCCGCTCGGACTCGATCGGAACCGCACCTATGTCGTGCTCGCGAATCATGCGAGCTGGTCCGACATCTTCCTGCTCCAGAGCGTGCTCGTGCGCGATGGGCCCGTCCTGAAGTTTCTGGTCAAGCGCAGCCTGATGTGGATTCCGATCTTCGGGGTGGTCTTCTGGGCCTTCGATTTTCCGATGCTCAGGCGGCGCGCCCGGTCCGGCGAGGACGAGGCCGCCCGTCGCCAGACGGATCTTGCCGCGTTACGAGCGGCGTGTGCGGTCGTGCGCGAGCGGCCCGCCGCGCTGATGGTCTTCGCGGAGGGCACGCGATTCACGCCCGAGAAGCAGGTGCAGCGAGAGAGCCCCTATCGACATCTGCTGGCGCCTCGTGTCGGAGGGGTGTCGGCGCTGCTCGAAGCCCTGGGCGCGGACGTCGACGCGGTGCTCGACGTGACACTCGTTTATCCGCGGCCCGTTTCGTTCTGGGCCTTCATCTCGGGTGCGCTGCCAGCCGTCGAGATCGGCGTCGAGCGGATCGCGCCCGAAGCGGTCCCGACCGAGCGGGACGCGCTCGCGTGCTGGCTCGATGAACGCTGGAGGCAGAAAGACGCGCGGATCGAGGCGGCCCGGCGCGCCGACTGAGGGGCGCGGGCAGGTCCGTCGAGGTCGGGCTCGGGGCTGCTGCGGGGAGTTCAGTATGGTCCCGGGCAGACCGATTGATCGGAGGCGGCCCGAAGGACCCGGGGCCGCGGCGGGGAGCGGGTGTGGCGCTGGTCGGATGCCATGAATGCGATGCGGTCGTCGAGGAGCCCGAGGTGCCCGACGGCGGCGCTGCCGTTTGCCCGCGCTGTGGTGCGACGCTCTTCCGGCGCCAGCGGCAGACGGTCGAATACACCCTGGCGCTGACGCTCTCGGCGGCGATCCTCTTCGTCGTGGCCAACGTCTATCCCTTCCTCTCCTTCGAGATGCAAGGCCAGGTCACCCAGACGACACTCGGCTCGGGTGCGGCCGCTCTGTGGACCCAGCAGCGCTATGCGGTCTCCGCCCTCGTCTTCCTGACGACGATTCTGGCACCCGCGCTCCAGATCGGATTGCTGCTCTACGTGGTCGCCCCCATTCATCTCAGGCTGCGCGTGCCGGGTGCAGTGACCGCGTTTCGCTGGGTCGAGACCTTTCGTCCCTGGAGCATGATGGAAGTCTTCCTGATCGGGATCATGGTGGCCCTGGTCAAGCTGGCGGACATGGCCGAGATCGTGCCGGGGATCGCGCTCTGGGCCTTCGCCCTGCTGATCCCCGTGCTCGCCGGAACCTCCGCGTTTCTCGATCCCGAGATCGTCTGGCGCGAGATCGGGAAGCTCGAATGACGATGCCGTTCACGCCCGACATCCACCCTGACGCCTCCGACAACACCTCCGACAACGCCTCCGACAACACCTCCGACATGCTCTCCGACCACGGACCCCACGCGCAGTGTCATACCTGCAGCCTCGTGGTCTCGCTTCCCCTGGAGCCCGTCGACCGGCTCGTCTGTCCCCGCTGTCACGCGCCCGTGCATCGCCGCAAGCCGAAC
>Ga0209536_100009161_pt1 | contig 14725 bp, 13 predicted proteins | sample DeeMarSeWOR28_12_FD_187461 | JGI IMG/M metagenome (GOLD analysis project Ga0209536, IMG submission 187461) | Marine sediment microbial communities from White Oak River estuary, North Carolina - WOR-2-8_12 (SPAdes) (version 2) | ecosystem: Environmental > Aquatic > Marine > Intertidal zone >...
AGCCGTTTTCGCGCAATGTCACCCCGGCATGTTGCTCGACGGAACTGCGGACATGCAGTGCATGGACGTATATTATGGGCATTGCTTTATTTCAGGCAAGTTCTCCTCGCGCCACCAGATGCGGCGTCGCTGGCCTCACGGTGTGAAAAACATGAATTCATCCAAAATGTCACGGTGGGCGATTGATAACCGGAACCTGGTGCTCGTGTTGCTGGGTTCCCTGTTGTATGTCGCCTTCATCGGCCTGCGCGACCTGTGGTATCCGGACGAGCTGGATATCGGCGAGGTGACCCGGGCCATGTTCCTCAGCGGTGACTGGATATCGCCGCGCCGCATGGGCGTTATCTGGGTCGACTACCCGCCCATGATTTACTGGACCGGCACTTTTTTTTCACACCTGCTGGGTGACATGTCCGCGTTTTCGCTGCGCTTGCCGAACGCGCTGGCGGCCATTGGCACGGGCCTCGTCACCTGCATGGCGGCTTCGCGCTGGTTCGGTGCGCGCGCCGGGTTCTGGGCCGGCCTCGCCCTGCTGACCTTCCAGTATTTCCTGTACCAGGGCAACAGTTACCGGCCCGACATCCTGTTCACCCTTGGGATCACGGCCGGACTGCTTGTTTATGCCGAGGGTGCCGGGGAAAACCCCCGCTGGTGGTTGCGCGCGGCCGGCTTCGCATTCCTGGGCCTGGCCATGTTGTCCAAGGGCCCGCTGGGGCTGTTGCTGCCCGGCCTGGTGCTGACCTTGTGGCACGGCACCCGCCGCGAATGGCGGCGTGTCCTCGAGCTGGCGCCGCTGGCACTGGTTTCCCTGGTGATCTATGTGCCCTGGTTCGCTGCTACCGCGGATGCGATGGGCTGGAGCAATATCCTGTACGAGCTGTACGCGCAGAACCTGGAGCGCTTCCAGGACGGCTCGATCAGGGGCCACCAGAAACCATCCCTCTTCTACTATTTCAGAAGCTTCTGGGTCGATTTGCACCCCTGGTCCTGGTTGTTGCCGCCGGCCGCCTGGTGGATCGCGCGTTCGGGCCGCTGGCGTGATCCGCGGATCCAGCTGGTGCTCTGGTGGTTCGGCGCATTCTTCGTTTTCCTGAGTATCGCCGAGACCAAGCGCCAGTTGTACCTGCTGCCTGCGTATCCGGCCGCTGCCCTGCTGCTCGGACCCTGGCTGGCCAGCGTTGGCCGGACCGGGGCGGAAGCGCCGGCCGATGCCCCTGGCGCTCTCCCGGTCCGCATTTATTCTTTGATCCTCGCGCTTGTCTTCACCGTGCTTGGCATTGGGCTGCTGGTGGTGGTGGCCCGTTACGCGTCCTTCCTGGCGCGTTTTGACCTGCACGAGCAGTGGCTCGAGGTCGCGCAACTGGCGCGCGTGCCTTTCGCGGTAACAGGCATCGTATTGCTCCTGTCCGGACCCTGGATTGGACTGGCCGGCTGGCGCAACCAGGCCCGCGCGGCGCTCAATCGAATCGCGGTGGCTCACGTCGTGCTGTATGTCGTTCTGCTGAGCCTGGTGCTGCCGGCCATGGAACCGACCAAGTCTTACGCGCCCCAGAGCGCCTGGATCAGGGAACAGATCGGCTCGGAAACGCATTTCGGCATGGTCTATCCCACCGGCTCGAAGGCCAGCACCGGCCGGATGCATCCGTCGGGAATCGCCAGGCGGGGCGGCTTTGCCTACCACACCGATGCCATGGTCGATCTGCTGTATTCCCAGGAGGAGGTCGACAGCTTCTTTCGCGAGCATCCGAAATCAGTAGTGCTGATCCACGAAGGATCGGTCGACCTGGTCTTCTCCGGCCGGGAGGCGGAGTGGCAGGCCCGCGTTATCGGCCGGTTGCGGACCGGCGCGCATGTCTACGTGGTGGTCCGCGGGCCGGAACAGGAGCCTGTTCCGGACGGGGCGCCCGTCGAGTAGCATCGATAGTCCGACCAGGCCGGAAAACGTGCGCCGGCGGTGGGCTAAGCGTGGAGCTGTGCCAGGTACTCGCCGACGCCCTGTTCCACCGTCCGGAACGGCTGGTCATAACCGGCGGCGCGCAGTGCGCTCATGTCGGCCTCTGTGAAGCTCTGGTAGCGCCCTTGCAGGTTCGCCGGAAACGGGATGTACTCGATCTTGCCACGGCCGTGGAAATCGATAACTGCCCGGGCGACGTCGTTGAAGGTCTGACTCTTGCCGGTGCCGAGATTGAAGATTCCGGACACGCCGGGACTATCGTGTAACCACAGGTTGACCGCGGCGATGTCGGCGACGTAAATGAAATCCCTTCTCTGCTCGCCGTTGCCATAACCGTCACAACCCTCGAACAGACGGGCGATCCCGGATTCGCTGACCTGCCGGTCAAAATGCCACGCCACGCTGGCCATCTTGCCCTTGTGCTGTTCGCGCGGCCCGTAGACGTTGAAATACCTCAAGCCGACGACCTGGCTCCTGGCGTCCGGCAGGTGGCGCCGAACGTAGCGATCGAACAGCGTCTTCGAGTAGGCGTACAGGTTGAGCGGTCGCTCGTTGACGGGATCTTCGTTGAACACGCTGCCGTCCCCGTAAACCGATGCGGAGGAGGCGTACAGGAACGGAATCTGGCGCGCGAGGCTGTAATTCAACAGGTGCTTGGAATACTCGTAGTTGTTGTCGAGCATCAGGCGGCCGTCCCATTCGGTCGTGTCCGAACAGGCGCCCTGGTGGAAAATGGCCGACACCCGGCCGACGTTCGCTCCGGCCTTGATGCGGGACAGGAATTCGTTCATGTCGACGTAATCGCTGATCTTCAGGTCCGCGATATTGACGAACTTGGTGCCGTCACTGAGATCGTCGACCACGAGAATGTTTTCGTGCCCCGCGGCATTGAGCGCCGCCACGATATTGCTGCCAATGAATCCTGCGCCGCCCGTCACTACGATCATGGTTGCGACCTCTTAACGAGAGCACTCATCCGGAAATCCTTCGCAGCAGTTCAGATGTGCTCTTGTCCTTGACCAGCGGCACCAGCACCACGCGCCCGCCCCAGGCCTCCACTTCCGCCCCGCCGACGACCTGGTCCTTGCTGTAGTCGGCGCCTTTGACGATCACGTCCGGGCGCAGCGCCTTGATCAATTCCAGCGGTGTAGGCTCATCGAACAGCACGGCCGCGTCGACCGCCGCCATCGCCGAAACCACCAGGGCGCGGTCGTCCTGGCCGTTGAGCGGCCGCGTTTCGCCTTTCAGACCGCGCACGGACCGGTCGGTGTTGATGCCGACGACCAGGCGGTCCCCTTCGCGCGCCGCCTTGTGAAACAGGGCCACGTGACCGGCATGAATGATGTCGAAACAGCCGTTGGTGAACACGATCCGCCGGTTCTGGCTGCGCCAGTAGTCCACCAGCAGCAGCAGCTCATCCAGCGCGTAAACCGTGGTTGGCGTTGAATGATCCTCCGAACGGAGTGTCCACATCAGCGCGGCCTGCTCGATGGCGACCGTTCCGGCACGGCCGACCACGTAACCCGCGGCCAGGTTGGCCATGTGCAGCATGTCAGTGTAATCGAGGTCACCGAGCATGCCGGCGGCGACGCTTGCGATCACGGTGTCGCCGGCGCCCGACACGTCGAACACTTCGCGGGCTCTGGCCGGTGAATGAATGGTCTGATCCTTGCTCACGAGGGTGATGCCGCCGGGGCCCCGGGTGAGGATCAGGAACTCCAGGCCCAGGGAATCGACAAAGCCGCTCGCCGCCCGGATCAGGTCCGCCTCGTTGCCGGCCTCGACCGCGCCGGCCCGCGAAATTTCGAGCAGGTTCGGCGTTACCGCGGTGGCGCCTGCATACTTGGAAAAATCCAGCCCCTTCGGATCGACCAGTACAGGCGTGTCGGTCTGGCGGGCGGCGGCGATCAGTCGCTGGCACAGGTCCCGCGACAATACACCCTTCGCGTAGTCGGACAGGATGATCGCGTCCACCGGCAGTTGTGCCGCCACAGCCTGGAACAAACGCTCGCGGTCGTCGGCGCCGATGTCCTTCAGGTCTTCCGAGTCTACCCGCAGCACGTGCTGGTGCCCCGCCGTGATGCGCGTTTTGGTGACGGTGGGTCGGTCGGCGAGCGTTACGACCGCCGAGGTGTCGACGCCGCGCGCGGCCAGAACTTTCAGCAAACGGTCACGGTTTTCATCTTTGCCCGTGTAGCCGGCGACAGCCACTTCCAGGCCCAGGCCGCGCAGGTTCAGGGCGACATTGCCGGCGCCGCCGGCCCTGATTTCTTCGGTCTGCGGATTCAGGATCGGCACGGGAGCTTCGGGCGAGATGCGCTCGACCTTACCGCCCATGTAGCGATCCAGCATCAAGTCACCGACCACCAGCACCCGTTTGTGGCCGAACGACTTGCGCACGGCGCCGGCAATGTTCTCATTATGTGGCCGTGGCTCATCCATGGGCGACAGACGCCTCCACCCAGTCGCACAGCAGGTGCCCGATCAGGATGTGCGCTTCCTGGATGCGCGCCGTGACAGAAGAGGGCACCAGCAGGCAGTGCTCGACCTCGGCACGCATGGCGCCGCCATCGCTGCCACCGAACCCTACCGTTGTGGCCCGCCGCGCCCGCGCCATCCTCAGCGCATCGACGACGTTCGGGCTGTTGCCGGAGGTCGAGATACCGACGACGATGTCTCCGGGCTGGCACAGCGCTTCGATCTGCCGCGAGAAGATCTTGTCGAAACCGTAGTCGTTGCCCACTGAGGTCAGAATCGAGGTGTCGGTGGTCAGCGCTATCGAGGCCAGCCCCCGCCGCTCGCGGCTGAACCGGCCGACAAATTCGGCGGCCAGGTGCTGGCTGTCGGCGGCACTTCCGCCGTTGCCCATCCACAGGATCTTGCTGCCGCCGGACAGGCATTCGGACATCAGTCGCGCGACCGCTTCGAGCTGCGGCGCCAGCGGGCGGATCGCTTCGATCACCGCCAGGTGCTCACTGATCTGTCGGTCGATATCGATCATGATGCTTTCCGTTGATCCTCGATTTCGCGGGCGAAGTGGGCAAGATCGTCGAACAGGGGAACTTCCGGGCGTAGACCACCGTCCGTGTTCTTGCCGCTGCGGACCAGGCCTGCCCGGCATCCGGCGCTCAAGGCGGCTTCGACGTCCCGTTCCGAGTCGCCGATCATCCAGGTTGCTGCCCGATCAAAACCATAATCATCGTGCGCACGTTCGATCAGGCCCGCTCGCGGTTTGCGGCAGTCGCAGTTGTCTTCGTCGACGTGCGGGCAGACGTAAAAACGGTCGATTCTGCCCCCAAGCCGCGCCAGGTGCCGCTGCAGCTGTTCATGGATTGCCTCCAGCGTGGCCGCCGCGAGATCGCCACGGCCGATGCAAGCCTGATTGGTGATGACGAGCACATGATAGCCCTTACGATTGAGCTCTGCGATAGCCTTTCCCGCACCGGGCAAGAGTTCGAAGTCGGAGGTGCTGCACACAGACCCTGGCAGATCCCTGTTGATGACCCCGTCCCGGTCCAGCAGCACGCAATGGTTCAAGGTATCCACCAATGCGGCTCGCTACGCCCGGGGCAAGACATAGGCGTAGACCGCGATGAAGTGGCAGAAGCTGCCCAATACCACGAACAGGTGGAAGATCGCGTGGTGATAAGGCACTTTCGGAATGCTGTAGATTACGGCGCCCAGCGTGTAGGAGATGCCGCCGGCCAGCAGCCAGGCCAAGCCCGCCGATGGGAACTGCGCAATCAGCGGCTTGATGAAGAACATGATCAGCCAGCCCATGAAGACGTACATCAGCGTCGAGACCTGGTTGTAACGGCCGGTAAAGAACAATTTCAGCACGATGCCGGTCACGGCCATGCCCCAGGTGATGGCGAACAACAGCCAGCCCGTGGAGCCCTGCAGGGTGACCATCGCGAATGGCGTATAAGTACCGGCAATGAGTACGTAAATGGTGGCGTGATCGACCGTTCGCAGGCGGATCCTGAGGCTGGGATCACGCGTGCTGTGATAGGCCGTGGAGGCGGTATACAGCGCAATCAGGCTGATCGCGAATACGCTGAAGCTCACCAGGTGCCAGGTATTGCCGTGCAGCAAAGCACGCGTTACCAGGGCCAGCAGGCCGGCGATGCTGAACAGCAGGGCTACCGCGTGGGACATGACGTTGATGCGCTCTTCCGTGGGCGCGTAGTACGTGGGCTCGCCGACAGCGGTCACGGCGGGCAGTCCGGCCCGGCTGCGACCGGTTTGCCGTTTATGGTAAGCGAGACAACACGGCCTTCGACATGGTCGCCATCGTACTTGCCGTGCTCGAGCAGGACCGGTGCGAATTCATGGTCGGCCGCGTAGTAGGTGCGGGTATAGCGGGGGTTGCCCTCCCAGCGGACCTTTTCGACGACGTGCACCTTCATGCAACCCAGCGCGGTCTGCACGCTCTCCACTGAGCGCGTCCTGAAGTGGGCTTCTTCGATTTTCTCCTCGTCGACCAGGTCGAGGAACCACTCGTTCTCGCCGTTTTTGAGGCCTGCCCGCACCCGCAGTCCAATGGCCGATTCGTCCACCATGCCGGGCTTCAGTTGGAGCGTCGATTCGCCGTCCGGGTACACGGTGTGAACCACACCCTTGTCCCAGTCGAAATCGGCGGACCAGTGCATCTTCTTGATGACCCGCACATTGCGCTCGTAGCGCAACGGCCTTGCCTCTCCCTGGAACCAGTCGCCCTCGCCGGTCGAACTCTCCTTCAGTCCGAGCCAGCTTGCCACGCCCTTGGTGCCCTCGGTCGAGCTTTGCATGGTCCAGCGGTCATCCGTGGTGGTCAACTTGAAAATCATTTCGCCATGCAGCTTGTCATTGCGGTATAGCTCGAGTTTGACCTCGAAATCGGCCAGCTGCCCGGCACTGCAAATTGCCGGGAACACTAGCAAGATTGCTGCTAAAACCAACAAATTGTGTCTGTGATTCTTCATTCGAAAAGATTCTCGTGAAGCTTCTGTGTCCAGATATCGCCGACTGCGGCGTTAGACGGCCAAAGGTGTCAGGATAACCTGTTCGCGGGTCTCCAGAGTCTAACGCGCCCTCCACGCGAGAGAAAGCCCCGCCCAGTTTCATCCGCTACTCGCGGCGGCTGTTGAACGAACCGGCGATGGAGTGCATCGGGGGCATGGCGCCCGGGCGAACTGCTAGTGAGTCGCCTTGTATGCCTTGAGAGCGGCGTCGCAACTCTGCTTGGTCAGATAGCAGGGATTGCCGATGCTGCCGCGGTCATTGATGCTGTGGGATTCCTTGCCGTTGCGGGTTTTCGATACGGCCAAAAGGGTCTCCGGCCGGAAAGCCTGCAGCTGATAGATGCAGTTGTCCCAGCTGGAACCTTCTGGCAGGTCTACGACCAGGATGGCGTCGGCGCCGTAGCGGCAGGTCGCATAGTCGACGAATTTCGTTTCGCCCGCCTTGTACTCGCAAGCCAGCGCGGTGCCGATGCTGGCCGTGAACAGGGCGGTCACTATAAGCAAGACTTTGTATTTCATGACAATACCTCCGCGGCGCAGGCGCCGCTGGACGCTCAGAGCGCTCCCGAGATCATTCAAACATGGATTGGGGCAGGGCCCAATGATGTGCGTCAGGCATATGCGTTGGCTTGCGTTGAACCCAGCCCCGCGAGTGAAGGACAATGCAGGCAGGATGAACAACGGATAAGACTCACCGATATGCCTTCACAGCCCGCCGCTTACCCTGAATCCTATTACACCGCCACGAGGAACCGCTGGCTCGATTTCCCTGCGCTTCAGGGCGAAACACGGGCCGATGTCTGCATCATTGGTGGCGGCTACACCGGGTTGTCCTCGGCCATCCATCTGGCTGAGCGTGGTTACAGCGTGGTTCTCCTGGAGGCTGAACGCATCGGCTGGGGTGCCTCCGGCCGCAACGGCGGGCAATGTTCCGTCGGCCAGCGCAAGGGCCAGGACGATCTGGAAGAGGTTTATGGCAAGGAAGAAGCGCGGCGGCTGTGGGAACTGAGCGTGGAGGCCGTCGCTACCGTGCGCGAGTTGATTGAGCGGTTCAGCATCGAATGCGATCTCAAGCGCGGCTGCCTGCAGACAGCCCTGAAACACAGTGACGCTGCCTGGTACCGGCAGTATGCCGAGCACATGCAGTCAGGCTATGGTTTCGAAATCCGCTACATCGAGGGTGCCGAGCTGGAGTATTTCAGCGGCACCGACGTGTTCTGCGGCGGGTTGGTTGAGTATGCCTCGGCCCATCTGCATCCCCTGAACTACGCGCTCGGCCTGGCAGAAGCTGCTCAGAGCCTTGGCGTGAGGATCTTCGAGAACAGCCGGGTCACGGGCTACGACCGTGCCAAACCGACGCGGGTTTCAACCCGGGAAGGGAGCGTCAGCGCGGACTACGTGGTGTTGGCCTGCAACGGCTACCTCGAGCGGCTGGAGCCGCGCGTCGCCGGCAAGATTATGCCGCTGAACAACTTCATCATCGCGACCGAACCGCTGAGCGACGAGCAGCAGCGGCAGATCAACCCCGAAGATATGTGCGCCTACGACGCCAAGTTTGTGGTCAACTTCTGGAAGCTCACAGGTGACGGGCGCATGCTGTTCGGCGGTGGTGAAAACTACACCCGGCGCTTCCCTTCCGACATCAAGTCGTTCGTACGCAAACGGATGCTGCCACTCTATCCGCAACTGGCCCCGGCGCGCATCGACTACGGCTGGGGTGGGACGCTGGCGGTGACGATGAACCGCATGCCCAGTTTCGGGCGGCTCGAACCGGACGTGTATTACGCGCTGGGTTTCTCAGGCCACGGTGTGCAGATGGCCACGCTGGCCGGCAAGCTGATCGCCGAGGCGGTGGCCGGTACCGCCGAGCGCTTCGACGTGATGGCGCGGATTCCCTCGCCGACCTTTCCGGGTGGCACGCTGTTGCGCTGGCCCGGACTGGTGGTCGGCATGCTGTACCATGCGCTGAAGGACCGGATTGGCGATTGATTCGCCGCGCCCGCCCGGCTGGGCCGGGCAGGTGGGCTTGATGGATCAGGCTGCCGAGCGCCAGTTGCGGTTCTTCGAGCTGTTGCCGCTTCGCGAGGGGTTGCGCGAGCGCTTGGCGGGCGCGGCCTTGGCTGCAGTATTGCGGCCGCGGCGTTGACCGCCACCGTTACGGCCTCGGCTGTTGCCACCACCACCACGCTGGATGGGCTCCGGCCGCACGCTCGGGTCGGGCTCGTAGCCCGGCACGATGACGCGCTCGATCGGCCGCTTCAGCAGCTTTTCGATATCCGCCAGGTGCGCTCTCTCGTCAACGCAGACCAGTGACAGCGCGGTGCCGTCCTGGCCGGCCCGGCCGGTGCGCCCGATGCGGTGCACATAGTCTTCCGGCACGTTGGGCAGCTCGTAGTTGACCACGTGGGGCAGTTCCACGATGTCGAGGCCACGGGCCGCGATATCGGTCGCCACCAGCACCCGGACTTTGCCCTGCTTGAATTCGGCCAGGGCCTTGGTGCGAGCGCCCTGTGACTTGTTGCCGTGGATCGCCGCGGCGGCCAGGCCGTCGCTCTCCAACTGCTTGGTCAGGCGGTTGGCGGCATGCTTGGTGCGGGTGAACACCAGTACCTGGCGCCAGTTGCCGGCGCCGATCATGTGCGACAGCAGTTCACGCTTGCGGTTCTTGTCGACCGGGTGCACGACCTGGCTGATCAGCGCGGTGGTTTCGTGGCGCGGCGCCACCTGGATTTCTTCCGGGCGGTTCAGCAGGCCGGCGGCCAATTGCTTGATTTCGTTTGAGAAAGTGGCCGAAAACAACAGGTTCTGACGCTGTTCCGGCATCGCGCCGATGATCCGACGGATGTCGCGGATGAAGCCCATGTCCAGCATGCGGTCCGCTTCGTCCAGCACCAGCGTCTCGACTTCGTCGAGTCGCACGGTGCCGCGCTGCAGGTGATCGAGCAGGCGGCCCGGGGTCGCGATCACGATATCGACGCCATGGCGCAAGGCCGAGATCTGCGGGTTGATGCTGACGCCGCCGTAGATCACGCTCGACTTGTAGGAAAGGTGGCGCCCGTAATTCTTGACGCTTTCCGCCACCTGTGCGGCCAGCTCGCGCGTCGGCACCAGGATCAGGATGCGCACGCGCCGCGGTCGCCGCTGCCCGGCATCCGCCTGCTGCAAACGCTGCAGCATCGGCAGGGTAAAGCCGGCGGTCTTGCCGGTGCCGGTCTGTGCGCCGGCCAGGATATCGCGGCCGGCCAGGATTGCAGGAATCGCGCGCAGCTGAACCGGGGTTGCTTCCTGGTAACCCTGTTCTTCGACCGCACGCAACAATTCGGCCGACAGGCCGAGGTTTGTGAATGACATTGTTTGTAATACTCCGGATCGCCCCGCCCGTTGCTGGCGAGTCATTCGCAGGCACGGGTCGGTCAAGGCAGAATCTGTAGGGATTGCTCTTCCCGCGGATTGCGGGATGGAGGATTGGCGCAGACCGATCGCGCCAGATGGGGCGCACTATAACAGAACTTGCCGCAAAGAACCGATTTGTTTACCCCCACCGAAAACGAGAACCAGAGATGGGCGGCCGCAGTCAGGCTGAAACAGCTGTGCTGGGTCAGGGTGACCAGGCTGATCTCGGTGCCGTCGGCCAGCCAGCCATGGTGATATTGCGTCGCATGGGGTAGCACCATTTTGAGCCGATTCCTGGCAGGTTGGGGCGCCCGGTATATGCAGCCGGGCGACTCATGCTGATCGTGGTCAGGGGCCCGGGTATAAATGCTTCAAGTGAAAGATGGAGAGGCTGCACAATGGACAGGGTTGCTGTGAGGGCGGGTTATGACCGAGCTCAGGGGCTTGATCTTCGATGTCGACGGTACCCTGGCCGATAACGAGCAGGATGGTCACCGCGTGGCGTTCAACCTCGCTTTTGCCGATGCCGGGCTGGATTGGTCGTGGGACGAGGAACTCTACGACCGTCTGCTGGCGGTTTTTGGGGGCAAGGAACGCATCCGCTATTTCATCGAGGATTTCCTGCCCGAGTTCGACCCGCCGACGGAGCTGGATGCATTCATTCGGCGGCTGCACGCGCGGAAAACAGAGCGCTATGGCGAATTGTTGCGATCGGGCTCCATTCCCCTGCGGCCCGGCGTCGGAAGGCTGATCAGGGAGGCGCGGCAGGCCGGTCTGCAACTGGCCATCGCGAGTACCACCACGCTGGAAAACGCTACCGTGCTGCTGGCCCAGGCGCTGGGAGAGCAAAGCATCGGCTGGTTCGATGTCCTGGCCTGCGGCGATATCGTGGCGAACAAGAAACCGGCGCCGGACATATTCATCCACGCGCTCGAGCAACTCGGGCTTGCGGCAGCCGAGTGCCTGGTTGTCGAGGATACCGAGCTCGGGTTGGCTTCCGCCCGGGCAGCCGGCCTGAAAACCCTGATCACCGTCAATCGATCGACACGAAGCCAGGATTTTACCGGCGCCGCGATCGTGCTGGACTGCCTCGGTGAGCCGGATGCCCCCTTCACCGTGCTGGCTGGCGACGCCGGAGGAGCCGAATGCGTCGATGTGGCCTTCCTGAAGTGGATCCATTCCCAGGCATGAATACAGCTTGGGGGGATCGTTCGCCTTGACAGGTGGGTTTCAGTCGCCTGTAAAGCCCTTCAGATAATTGCGGATCAGCGACTCAGTGAGTTGCTGGACCGAATCAACGCCCGCGACCCCCAGGTTGTCCGATAGCGCCAGGATGCAGATACCGTGCACCCCACCCCAAAGTGCTCGGGACGCCTGCAGGACATCGTCCTGCGAGTGTCGTCCGGCCAGCGGCTGCAGACCTTGTTCGACCATCGCAAACATGCGTGCGACTTTTTCCTGGTACCACGCGGGCAGGCTGCGATCCTCGGCCAGCCGGTGTTCGAACACCATGGCCCAGCGATGGGGGTCTTCATCGGCAAACCGGATGTAGGCCTGGCCCAGTTGCACGAGGTAATCCCGGGGGTCAATGGAGTTCGCGTGCGGCTGTGTCATCCGCACATGGAGGCGGTCAAGCGTGCGGGCGTTGATTTGCAGAATGAGGTCGTCGATGTTCTCGAAAACCAGGTAAAGGGTCCCCACCGTGTAGCCGATCTGAGCCGCGACCTTGCGGGCACTCAAGCCCTCATAGCCTTGTTCCTCAACGATTTTTTCGGCAGCCGTCAGGGCCATCTCGCGGAGTTCTTCGCGGCTGTGATCGCTGCGTCTTGCCATGGTCTTTTGGCTCGCTCTTGTTGCCGTCAGGGCAGGGTAAAAAATCTATTGAACACCGTTCAGTGCTGTGCTACAGTATAAATGAACACTGTTCAGAATGCAAGTCCCCACCCGTCTTGGCGAGTGGTTTTTTTGGAAATTATATTGAACAGCGTTCATTAAAAAGGAGATCGAGATGAACAGATACATGGCAACAATGGTTTTCCGATCCGTGCTGGCCTTGCTGGCCACACTCCTGGTTACCAGCCCGATACACGCTGCAGGCCTGCTGACCCCCAGCGATGGCAGCCTGTCGGCATTGGAAATCCGCGATCACCGGGTGGACGTCCTGATCGAAGATGGCTACGCCATCACGACCGTCGATCAAGTGTTCGTCAACCCCCACGGCCGGGATCTCGAGGCGCAATACTCGTTCCCGGTACCGGAACACGGCACGGTGGTTGAACTCACCGTGTGGATCGATGATCGACCAGTCACTGGCGAAGTGCTGGAACGCGAAGACGCGCGCCGGCTCTACGAAAAGGAAAAAGCAGCCGGGCGCGATGCCGGCATCACCGAGAAGGACAGTTACCGCACCTTCGAAACCCGCGTGTCGCCCGTGCGCGCCATGCAGGACACGCGGGTGCGCATCGTCTATCTTCAGCCCGCGCAGGTGGACACCGGGATCGGCCGTTATGTCTATCCGCTGGAAGAGGGCGGTGTCGACGAGGCGAAACTCGCCTTCTGGACAGCCAACGAGCAGGTGACAGGCGAATTCAGCTTCGATCTGCAGGTCAGATCGGCCTACCCGGTGGCAGCAGTGCGGATGCCCAATCAGCCCCAGGCCACCATCCAGTCGCAGAGCGATGGTGAGTGGTCCGTGCACCTCGGCAACCGGCTATCCGGCATCGACGATGCGCCCGCCCAGGCGATCCCGGACGTTCCTGACGCGGATGCCTTCTCTCCCCCCAATGCCGGCGCCACTGCATTCACATTGGATCAGGACCTGGTCGTCTACTGGCGCCATCAGGCCGGCCTGCCGGGCAGCGTGGACCTGGTCGCGCACAAGCCGGCGGACGGCACGCGCGGTACCTTCATGATGGTGGTCACGCCCGGCGATGACCTGAAACCGATCCAGGAGGGCAAGGACTGGGTGTTCGTGGTGGACGTGTCCGGCTCCATGCAGGGCAAGTACGCGACCCTGGTTGACGGCGTACAGCGGGCATTGCAAAAAATGCGCCCGGAAGATCGTTTTCGCATCGTACTGTTCAATAACAGCTCCTGGGAGCTGACACCGGGCTTCGTCAACGTCACCCAACAAACGGTGACGCATTACAGCCAGGCTTTGCTGGCGTTCGGCCCCAATAATGGGACCAATCTCTACGCCGGCCTGGATCAGGGGCTCAACTCCCTCGATGCCGACCGTACCGGCGCTCTGGTGCTGGTCACCGACGGGGTCGCCAACGTGGGCGAAACCCGGCAGCGCCAGATCATCGACCTCATCAGGCAGCAGGACATCCGCATGTTCACTTTCGTGCTGGGCAACAGCGCCAATCGCCCGCTGCTGGAGGGGCTGGCGAAGGCATCGAACGGCTTTGCCGCAAACATTTCCAACAGCGATGACATCGTTGGACAGCTGCTGGCTGCAACGTCCAAGGTGACCCACGAAGCGCTGCACGATGTGCAGATCGAGATAGAAGGGATCAAGACGGCCGATCTGACGCCCAGTGAGTACGCCGGCCTGTATCGCGGCCAGCAGTTGGTGGTCTTCGGGCATTACTGGGGCGATGGCATGGCCGATATTCGGCTGACGGGCCGCATCTCGGGCGAGGACAAGCTCTATCAGACCCGCTTTGCCTTTCCGGCCGTAGCCACGGACAACCCGGAGGTTGAGCGGCTGTGGGCCTATGCGCGCGTCGAGGAGGCCATGCAGGAAATGCATGACTTCGGTGAAAACGCCGATCTGCGACAAGCCGTCGTCGACCTGGGTATCGAGTACGGCCTGGTAACGGATTACACCGCCATGGTGGTGGTGCATGACGAGGTCTTCGAGGAGCTGGGCATCGACCGCTCCAACCAGGCGCGGCGTGCCGTCGAGGAGGCTGCCCGGCAGCTGCGCGGCGATCGTGCGCCGGTATCACGGCGGGTCGACACAGAGCAGCCCATGTATGCAACAAACCGCGCCAGCCACAGTGGCGGTGGTGCAATGGATGCATGGACCCTGCTGCTACTGCTGCCTCTCGCGTGGGTCGTAGCGCGCCGCCGTTGGGCACATCAGGGCTGCCGGTGAACGCGGTGCCTGCGCCCGCCACAGGTCGCTGCAGCGTGGCGCTGCCGTGGCGAACCATCGGGCTCGCAATGGCAGCGGCCGCCCTTTACCTGGTCCTCGGGGCAGCACCCGGGGACTGGGTATTCGACCGCGTGGCGATAACTGGCGGCGAGTGGTGGCGATTGCTGACAGGACACTGGGTTCACAGTGATCTCAGCCATGCGGGCTGGGATATCGCCGCGCTGCTGCTGCTCGGTGCGCTGTTCGAGGCACGGCTGGCGTGGCGGCTGCCAC
>Ga0209536_100009162_pt1 | contig 14724 bp, 11 predicted proteins | sample DeeMarSeWOR28_12_FD_187461 | JGI IMG/M metagenome (GOLD analysis project Ga0209536, IMG submission 187461) | Marine sediment microbial communities from White Oak River estuary, North Carolina - WOR-2-8_12 (SPAdes) (version 2) | ecosystem: Environmental > Aquatic > Marine > Intertidal zone >...
AAAAAATGCCACCCGGAAACTTACCCAGATGCTGTCCAGGTTGATCTGATCGTGAAAAATTCCAACCCGGGATGGCAAATCGGCCGTAAACCATTCCACCGTAAATCCCTGCCATGGTAAAGACGGAAACTGGGAATTGTTAAATGCCAGTACGCAGGTCACCAGCAGCGGTGCAAACAGAAAAGTAAAATACAGAACCACGTAAGACTTAAAAGCCCGATTGTAGGTTTTAGAAGTTGGCAGTGTCCGTATCATTGAACGACTTTTTTAAGATTTTGTCGGGTCAGTTTTAATCCAAGCCAGACAATAATGGATGAAAGAACCAGTAATAGAAACCCGAAAGCCGAACCCTGATTCCAGTTAAAACTGGCAATAAACTGGTTGTAAATCTGTTCGGTAAACCACAGAGAGTTTTTACCGCCCATCAGATTGGGCGTCAGATAGTTGCCCAGTGTCAGCATAAACACCACGATGGAACCGGATACGATGCCGGGGGTGGCATGCGGGATGATGATTTTGAACAAAATGGTCCACATATTGGCACCCAGATCATAAGCCGCTTCTATCAGGCTGTTGTCGAGGCTCTCCAGGACCGAGACAATCGGAACCACCATAAAAAGCATGGACGTGTAAACCAGACCCAGGATCATCGTGGAATCTTTATAAAGCATTTCGACGGGCTGCCCCAGGATTCCCACTTTGGTCAAAAAATGATTGATGACGCCGCTTTCCCGCAACAATATCATCCAGCCGTAGACCCGGACCAGCTCACTGACCCAGAATGGAAGCAGCAGTAAGACCAGCAGGAACCCCTGGAATTTAGGCGCCACCACTTTGGTAATATAAAAGGCAACCGGAAGGGCAATGACAAAAGTGAGAAAGGTGACCAGAATAGAATAAGTCGCCGTACGCACAAACGTCAGCCAGTAAATAGGTTCCTCAAAAAAATTTAAATAATTCGCCAGGCTCCATACCATTTGGCCTTGGTCATTTTCCAAACGGAATGACATGATCAGCAAATCGATTTGGGGCAAAATGATCAGAAGAACCAGCCAGAGCAAAACCGGTGATAAGAAAAAAAACAAACCCCATCGCTTTTGATTCTTCATGATATTTCTTGACTCCTGGGAAAGCAGATACCGGATTGTTCGTCCCATCCGATCTCAATTTTATCGTTTTCCCGGATGTAATCGAATTGATGCGTCTGCGGCAAGGCGATGAGTAATTCGGTGTCCGTATTGAGCGGGTGGGCCAGCAATCTGCTGTTCGCACCGTCAAAGAGAATATCTTTGACGATCACCTCAAATCGATTCAGATCGGATAGGCTTGGATCCGGTTGAATCAATATGGCCTCCGGCCGCAGAAAAAGATCGACTTCAGCGCCGGGTTGCAAATTCTCTCGAACCTTGGTGCGAAATACCGGTCCTTCGGTGGTTTCAATTTCAGCGCGGGTATCTTCACATTTGCGGATCCGACCGGACCAGGCATTATTATCACCAACAAACTGTGCAACAAAAGGTGTTTGCGGGTTGCTATACAAATTCTGAGGGGTGTCTATTTGTTCATACACGCCTTTATTCATCACCGCCACATGATCCGACATCACCAGAGCTTCGGATTGATCATGCGTAATGTAAACAAATGTGGTGCCGACTTTGGCCTGCAGTTTTTTCAATTCGACCTTCATCTGTTCCCGTAATTTCAGATCCAGGGCACCCAGGGGCTCGTCTAACAGCAAAACAGCAGGTTCCAGCACCAGGCACCTGGCAATGGCCACGCGCTGCTTCTGGCCACCGGAAAGCTGATCAACTTTTTTATCCCCAAATCCAATCAGATCCACCCGTTCTAAAATGGTGGCCACTTTTTCGTTAATCGCCGCTTTACTGTCACCACGTCGCTTTAAACCAAAAGCAATGTTCTCCCCGACATTCATCATCGGAAAAAGGGCCAGATGTTGGAAAATCAGGTTTACCGGCCGCTTATTCGGCGGAATGCCGAGCATGCTTTGGCCCCGAATCTCGATGCGGCCTTCCGTCGGCTCGGTAAGACCGGCGATCATGCGAAGCAAGGTGGTTTTCCCGCAACCCGATGGCCCCAGAATAGAAAAAAACTGCCCATCGGGGACCTCGAACGATACATTGTCCACGGCTGTAAAATCCTGAAACTTCTTGGTGACATTTTGAACCGATAGATCAATCTGCATATGTATCTCAGGGTAAATGGCTATTTCCGGTAATAGAAGAAAGGGGGCTTTCCAGCAGGTACCAGAAAAGCCCCCGATTTCAGATTCTTGGAATGGTGGCTAAATTTGCTCTTCCGGATGTTTATTTGGCAGCTTTGACCTTATCCAGAATCTTGCCTTCAATTTCTTCCAGCTTTGCCGGAACCGCTGGATACCACTTGATATTGTCGATGGCAGCCTGTGGGAAGCTACGCTGGAAATTTCCGCGTATATCGACATTGGTCAATTGGATTGAACCATTGGAGGCCGTCCCAGTTTTTTCCATATTCGTAAACTCGGCGGCATTTTCCGGGCGCAGCATGAAGTTAATCCATTTATACGCCGCCTCCACATTTTTGGCTTTGGCCGGTAACGCAAAGGTATCGATCCATCCCAGCGCCCCGCTTTTCGGCGCCAAAAAGTCAATATCAGAATTTTCCACATGCAATTTCCAGCCACCATTATCCCACGCCATTGCGAGATACACCTCTTCTGATCGCATGGATTGCAATAAAGCATCTCCATTGGTCCAATAATTTTTAACATTACCTTTCCCATCGATCAGCGCCTGACCGACCTTCTCCATCAAGGCCTGATACGCATTGACGTCACTATATTTTGCAAATGGATCGTCTCCCATTGCGAATGCTAATGCAATCAACGTCGGCCGCTTCAAGCGATAGCTGACTCTGCCGGCATATTTTTTGTTCAGCAAATCAGAGTAATCGGTCGCATCGGCCGCAAATTTTTTATTTACAATGAGGCCGGATGTCCCCCAGCAAAACGGCACGGCATGCGGTTTAACGTTGGCCACGGTGTTCAGCAGTACGGCCTCCAGCATGGAAGGAATAATTTGAGCCGTATTTATCTGGGGTAGATCAATCGGTTGGTAAATTTGATATTTTTCCTGAACCGAAGAAATGCGGTCCTGGCTGGGTTGTGCCAGGTCAAAACCGGCGCCGCGGGTTGCCCGCAGTTTGGCAATCATTTCTTCATTGTTGGAATAGGTCACCTTGACCGTTATGCCGGTTTCCTTTTCAAATTTTTCGACCAGATTTTTCGGTGCATAGCCTTTCCAGGTCAACAAAGAAAGCGTCTCGGCGGCATATGCAGTGCCCATGACAGCAAACAAAAAAGCAGAAAGCATACATAAAATAAGAAATGTCTTTTTCATGATGAGTGTCCTCCTTTCGTTTTGATTAATTTGAAAATAAAATTGATCCATATAATCTGTATAAAGGAACCATCCCCACTGAAAAGAAATTAAAATAACCGCAAAATACAGAGTCGATGAAGACCGAATTACTGATACATCCCCAATTAAAAACAGCAATCCGCTGATCGGTTGAAAAGAATATTCCAATGAAGCCTGATGCGTTTACAACTTTTTGGGTAAACGTTGTATTAATCGGCTTTGTCGGCTATTTAGAAAAGAACCTGTATCCGGGGCCAACTGCAATTCAAAAAACCAAGTTTTTGGTCAAAAGTCAATCTGTATGTTTAAAAATGAAAAAGTTTACCATCATCTGGGATTTTGACGGGACGATTCTGCCGCTAGCGCCTTTTGACAGCGAGCAGTCATTATTAATGTACCGGATGGGTCAAAAGGATAAGCCCTTCGGCTGGTTTAAAAAAGGCTATACCAAAGCCATCGTTTATGCCGATCGGCGGGAATGGTTACGCAAGGGCTTTAAAAACGCCTACATCCGCCTGTTAACGGGCACGCCGGCTTCCGTCCTGGATAACGTCTGCCGTAATCTGGCTGAAAAAATTTCAACCGCAGACCGCAATTGTTTGTGGAAATTAAAAAGTGCCGGACACGAAATGATCGTATTGAGCTGCGGCACCGCTGACTTGAGCGAGCGAATTTTAAAGTTTGCCGGGATAGCGGACTGCTTTGGCTTAATTGAGGGAAACCGTTTTCAGTTTGATCAAGATAAAATCGTGGGAATGGATCTGCGACTGCCGGATCCGGATGATAAGTTGACCATGATGCATAAATTGAATCTGTCTCCGGAACGGTCCATCGTGGTGGGAGACGGTTATACCGATGTGCCGCTCTTAAACTGGTCCGCGATTCCGATTGTGATCGACCGGACCGGCAAGAAAAAAAAAGGATTTACCTCCGGCAATTTTCATTTTATAACCTCCATTCCGGAAATAACAGATATCATCCCATAATCCGCAACCCGGCACGAAATGAGTTGAATGATGCAACCCAAAAACCTGATCGTTTTTGATATGGACGGGGTTCTGATCGATGTATCCGGATCGTATCGCGATAGCGTGCGTCAAACAGCGCGTCTTTTCTTTAAAAACGCCCCGGCATTCGAAAAATTACCGCAGCCACTTTTCCCGCTGACCGATCTGGCGGCGGTCAAGCAAAGCGGCGGCCTCAATAATGATTGGGATTTATCCTGTCTGGTTATAAATCTGTTATTTAACGTGATCGAGAAACCGCCGGTCTATGAGAGCAAAGATCCATGGGATCGCCATCAGGAGACAATCGCTCAATGCGATTTGAGCGCTTTGATCGAATTTCTGAAATCAACCCAGAAACCGCTGTCGGTCTTGCTCCAGAGAGCCGCTAAAACCAAAAATCCGTTTATCGATGGCCTGTATGCAGGTGATATCGGCAGCGGAAACATTATCAAACAAATTTTTCAGGAAGTCTATCTGGGCAAGGCCCTTTTTGAAGCCACCTATGGTGTTTCTGCCCGGTTTTACCATGATGAAGGCTTTATCCATCGAGAAAAACTGCTGATTGAACCGGGCGTTCTTGACGCGCTTGGAAAAAATAATATTTTAGCCATCGCCACCGGCAGACCCAGAGCCGAGGCCGACTACCCGCTCAATCATTTTGATCTCAGAAAATATTTTTCTATAGTTCTGGCTTTAGAAGACTGCCTCGAAGAAGAAGAGCGCCTGGCGAAAATCGAGGGGAAAAAGATCACGCTGAGCAAGCCCGATCCCTTTATGCTCGATGCAATTGCAGCGGAACAAAAAAATCCGGTCGACGGATATTTTTATATCGGCGACATGCCCGATGATATGTCGGCCGCGAGGCGATCCGAAGCAGGCTACAAAGGTATCGGGCTGACACTGTCGGCACCTGATAAAGCAGGTCTGAAAAAAGAACTTCAGCGCGCCGGAGCGGATTACATCATTGAAGACTTTCACCAGTTAAAAGCATTACTACTATAAAATATCTTAAAATGCATCTAACGCCCGATGGTAAAGTTTTAAACCTATAAAGGGTGCTTTTAACAACAAATGATCTAAAATGCCTAAAATTGAGGAATTCTACCCGGCGAGAGCCTCTGAGTCGAACGATCAAATTTATAATAGGAGATTGAGCGCAGCGACACCAAAACTTTAGGCACTTTAGCTCATTTTAGGCATTTTAGGCACTTCTGACTTTAGAGCATCTTCAGAACTTTATTTCTTTGTCTTTGGCGAGATAGCTTATAGATAGGCGTATCAGGCGGGGGGTTAAATGGTGCTGGATAGGAAAATTGCCTTTGTTGACCTGGGTGAAGGATCGATCCGGATAGAGCCCTTTCCGGTTGAACTCCGGCAGCAATATATCGGCGGCAGAGGCATGAATATGTTTCTGCTTTCTAAATATTATACACCGTCCCTGGATCCTTTTTCACCGCAAAATCCCCTAATCTTCGGGGCCGGTCTCCTCACGGGAACATTGGGTTTTGGCTCCCGCGTAAGTGTCGCTTCAAAATCCCCCGAATCCGGGCATCTGGGAGATGCCAATATGGGGGGCGAATTCGGGGCCGAGCTTGTTAAAGCAGGATTCAGCCATCTGGTGATTACCGGCCGGAGCCCCCGCCCGGCCTACCTGCTCATTCGAAATGGTGAAATTGAGATCCGCAGCGGTCGCGCCCTCAGGGGACTTGACACCGTTGAAACCCAGCAAAAAATCCGTTCCCTGCTGCGCGACGACAGGTTGCAGACCGCCTGCATCGGGCCTGCCGGAGAAAACAGCGTGCGATATGCCGCCATCCGCAGCGGCCTGAAGAATGCCGCAGCGCGAACCGGTATGGGGGCGGTAATGGGATCAAAAAATCTCAAAGCAATCGCCGTCAGAGGAACACGCGATATCAGGATATCCGACCCCGGAAGATACCTGAACTACTACCGGCGCCAATTGAAGAAACTGATGCAGACCAATTGGGTACAGGCTCTCGGAAAACAGGGAACGCCCCTGCTTTTCGGCGCCGCAAACGCCGTTGGATTTTTGAGTGTTCGCAACAATCAATTTACCAGTGTCGGGCAGCGGGGCTATCAATTGGAGGCCGAGGCCCTTGAGCCGTTTTCCAAGGGTATGGTCGCCTGCCATGCGTGCCCCGCGCACTGTCGCCACCGATACGTGATTGATGCGGGACCCTACAAGGGCACGCGCGGAGAAGGCCCGGAATATGCCTCCATCGGTTCCCTGGGGACCAAACTGGGCAATCTCGATCTGGCAAACATCATCAGCGCGGTCGAACGCTGCAACCGCTATGGGCTGGATACGATTTCAACCGGATCCTACATTGCCTGGGCGATGGAATTATACCAGCGCGGCATATTAGATCGCGCAAAAACCGGCATCCCTCTGGAGTGGGGCAATGGGCAGTCAATCTTAAAAATCCTTGACATGATTGCGCACCGCAAAGGCTTCGGCGACATCCTGGCGGAGGGCTCATTCGCCCGGGATATGCTCGGGGATTCATGCGGAGATTATCTTCTGGAGATCAAGGGCCTGCCCATCGAAATGACCGATGAGCGGCTTCCGAAAAGCTTTGCGCTGGGTTTGGCGACGTCAACCCGGGGCGCCTGCCACATGCGCAGCCGGCCTTCAATGGATGCCCTCGGACTTCCGCAAGCGCTTCTGAAGAAGATATACGGCGGCCCGGTCAGCAATCGGATGGCGTCCTATAATGGTAAGGGCCGCATGGTCTGGTGGCATGAACTCCTGCATGCCGTCACGGATGCACTGGGTGTTTGCCGCTTTCTGACAGCCTTTTCGAGCCCGCATGCGCTTCAATACAGGCAATTTGCCCGGTTGATAAAGCTCACGACGGGTCTTGAAATATCTTCCGCGCAATTGCGGACCATTGCAGAAAGAATCTACACGCTGGAGCGGATGATGTTGGTCGCCGACGGCATTTCCCGCAAAGATGATACCCTGCCCAAAAGATATTTCGAGGAACCCATACCCGAGGGCCCGGCCCAGGGCAGTGTCATTGAAATGTCGGATTTTGATCGCATGCTGGATGAATACTATCGACTCCATGGCTGGGACCGTGAGGGCATCCCCACCAGGCGAACGCTCAACCGATTGGGGATTGCAACATGAGAATTCGCGTTAATCGCAATACGTGCACGGGCTGCCACCTGTGTGAGCTTGTCTGTTCCCTCTTCCATTTAGGGGCCATCAATATTGAGAAATCGGCCATCCGAATTCACAAGGACGACCTGAATACGAGCATGAACACCCCACGGGTCTGCCGCCAGTGCAAAGAGATGAAATGTCTGGCTGGGGAGGATGCGGTCGATAAATCGGAAAAGAAACAATTTGTCTGGGAAAATGCGCGGGCCGAACGATGCCCGTTTGACGGCTTAACCGTTTTCGGGCAGGATGCGTATCATTGTGATTTATGCAGCGGACATCCGCAATGTGTCCGTGTCTGTACTTGCGAGGCGATTCGCGTTAAGAAATAGATATCAAAGCTGGCCGTTGAACAAAAATTGGCGTTTCGTCATGATCTTGCGCATGAATATGATGCACCTAAACAACTTTCAACAGGGAGGTATCCGATGACCTATCGATTTCACCATCTGCATATCATCTGCAAGGACCTTGAAAACATGATCACTTTTTTTACCGAGACCCTGGGCGCGAACCTGGTTCGGCGACAAAAATTTGGAACGGCCGACGGGGCTTCCCTCGATCTTCAGGGCACCACCGTTAACCTGAGGGTTACCAGAGAGGATGACGAAATGGTGGAAGATGCCTCCCAATCGAGGTATGGTTATGACCATATCGGTCTGGAGGTTGAAGATATCGAAACCGCATTCAAAGACCTGCAAGCGCAGGGGTATTCTTTTCTGGTACCGCCTAAAGATATCCCCAATCTGAGAATCGCCTTTTTTAAAGGACCCGAGGATATTACGATCGAACTGGTTCAGCCGTTATCGTGACCGGAGCCCTTCCAGGGGAATACTAAAAATTTCCCACGATGGCATCTGCCGGCAAATATATGCATCACGTTGGGGCCACCTGGTGCATATGAACATCCCGTTGCGGGAAAGGTATGGATACCCCTTCAGCATCAAACCGCTCTTTAACCGTGCGGGTTATATCCCAATATACGTCCCAATAATTTTCAGTTTCGACCCATGGCCGGACAACAAAATTAACCGATGAATCGGCCAATTCGTGGACCTTAACGACGGGTTTCGGATCCTTCAGGACGGCTTCATGCTTGACCAAAATTTCTTCCAATATTTTTTGGGCCTTGGCGATGTCGTCGCTGTATCCGATACCGAAAACCATATCCACACGACGCTTATCCGTGCCGGTAACATTGGTAATCTTATCTCCCCATATCTTGTTGTTCGGCACGACGACTTTCTGATTGTCCACTGTCATCAGCGTTGTTGAGACAATCGTCATGGCAGTTACTTTTCCGAAAGTGCCACCGACATCGACTAAATCTCCAACATCATAGGGCCTGTATATTAGAATCATGATACCGGCTGCGAAATTGCTTAATGTGCCTTGAAGGGCAAAACCGATAATAAAGCCGGCAGCCCCGATAGCCGCCAGCATCGGGCCAATGTTAATTTCCAGCATGGATAGCGCCACCACAAAACCAACGATTAAAATGAGTTTGCGGATGATATTTACGATAAAGTCTTTTAAAAGCTCGGAAGCACCCTCAATTCTGGCGACGGCCTTTTTAGTAGCTTTGCTGAGCAAAGCTGCCAGAACCCAGGCAACCAGCACGATAACTAAAAAAAACAAAACATTTTTGAGCCAGCGAAGACCGCCTTCAGCCGACTTTAACCAGCCGGTAATCAATGTCCAGGTGGCGCTGGCATCGGATATCTTCACATCAACCCCGGATACGGCCTTGATATAGGCTTCGTAATCATCGACTTTACCACCTTTGGATCGGTATTCTTCAATAACTACCTTAAGGCGGTCGGCCAGAACTGTCTTCTGTTCTTCGAGCTTGGTCACATTCTCGAGCAACTTCGTTTTCTCATCATCTTCTGCCTTTAAGGCAGCGATTTGCGTATTGCTTAATTCTTCACCGTGCTTTTTTAATACCTGAAGCCAACCATCGGCTTCTGCGGATAAATCATCCTTTGTTAACGGGCGAAGGCGATATTCCAATTCAGCTATGGATATGTCGAGGTTATTTGTCGTAATCGGCTGTGGGGGCGCTTTTTTCTCATTTTCAGCCGTAATAGCGATGAGTGGCGTCAGGATAACTGCCCAAACGAATATAAAAAGCTGCAAGATTCTCCAATGGCCAAAGGATTTTATCGATACCATTTTCCTTACTCCTATTAACTGATTTTTGCACGCGTCGGAGGCTTGCATACGCATTAATTTTCATGCAAGATTCAGCTGCTGTATTAAATGTTCAGTTCAACTTGAAGCTATCTCAAAAACGAGTTCAATATTTCTAAAGATAGTAATCATAAAATAATAATAGTCAAAGTTAGTAAGGTACTGATAAGAAAAATTAAAAAAGAACTCCGGCGCGCCGGAGTTGATAGAATCAGGGAAGCGGTTGAGGAAATAAGAAGAATAAAGCGTTTCCTTTCTTCAACTAACTGAGAATCTTCTTGCGTTCGGCGTCATACAGCGCCCGGTCGGGCTCACGCCTGGCCGTAAAAGTTTCCGTATAGGCCTCTATTTCATATTCATCGGTATGGCCGGCTTCGGCAAGGGGAACATAACCATAGGCAATGTTTTTTCCGACACTGTAACCATAGCCGCAGCTGGTGGTCACCCCGATGACGTTACCCCGGTGAGCAATCGGTTCACTGCCGCGAAGCAGCACCGGCTTTCGGGCATCGAGGGTAAAGGTGCACAGTTTCCATTGCGGCCCCTCTTCTTTGACTTTGGCCAGCGCATCCCGGCCGAGAAAATCCCCCTTGTGCAGGGCGACGCAAAACCCGAGCCCGGCGTCATAAGGCGTGTATTCGGGGGTCAGTTCCGAGCCCCAGAGGCAATAGCCTTTTTCAAAATGCAAAGAGTTGATGGCCCGGTAGCCGGCGTTGCTGACTCCCAGATCCCGCCCGGCATCCCAGAGCGTCTCGTAAACGTGGCAGGCAAATTCGGTCGGAACATAAAGTTCATAGCCCAGTTCGCCCACAAAGGTAACCCGCAGTATCCGGGCAGGCGCATCGCCGACGGTGATTTCTTTGCATTTGCCATACCGAAAGTTTCGGTTGCTGATGTCATCTGCGGTGACCCTCTCAAGGAGTTTGCGGGAATGCGGTCCGATCACATTAATCGCCGCCAGCGCCGAGGTAACATCCCGGAACGAAACACCGCCGTCAGCGGGCATATGTCGTTTGATCCATTGTGAATCATGCAGCCCGAAGGCCGTACCGGTAACCAGAAAAAATCTGTCCTCAGCCACACGGGCGATGGTAACATCCGCTTCGACCGTACCGCGCGCATTGCACAGCTGGGTGTAGATGACGCTGCCGGCCGGTTTATCGATGTTGTTGGCTGCCAGCCAGTTTAAAAATGCCGGTGCCCCGGGACCCTCGATTTCGAATTTGTTAAACGATGATTGATCGATCAGCACGAGGTTTTCACGGGCGGCCGTGTGTTCGTTGCCGACATGTTCAAACCAGTTGGGAATTCCATAGGTCAGCTCGTCTCTGGGGTCAACGCCATCGGGCGCAAACCAGTTCGGCCGCTCCCAGCCGTACTTGGCACCGAATACCGCCCCCTTTTCTTTTAACAGGAAATACAGCGGGCTTCGCCGGACACCACGCGCCGAATCATGCTCCTCGTTGGGCCAATGGATGGTATAGTGTTTGCCGTAGATTTCACCCGTGCGCGCCACATTATACGACCGGCTGCGGTGATGCGGACCGAGCCGGCTGATATCCAGGGGCCAGATGTTCAGGCTCGGCTCGCCCGCGATGATCCACTCGGCCATCATACGCCCGGCACCGCCGCCGGCCGCAATGCCAAATGCGTTGAAACCCACGGCCACAAAGCAATTATCCAGCTCTCGTGCCGGTCCCATGATGGCATTGCCATCCGGAGTAAAGGCCTCCGGGCCGTTAATTAATTCGGAAATACCAACGTCCTTGAGGCAGGGTGTGCGCTCCATGGCCGGTTGGGCGAGCTGCATAAAGTGATCATAATCGGAAGGCAGCAGCCGGGATGTAAAATCATTCGCCACCCCTTCAACGGCCCAGGGGATACCGTTTCTTTCATAACCACCCATCACCAGGCCGCCAACTTCTTCTTTGTAGTAGATCAGGTTGTCTTTATCGCGGATGGTCGGCAAATCTTTCGGTAGGCCCTCAATCGGATCGCTAACCAGATATTGGTGCTGGAAAGGCACAACCGGCGTATTGACCCCCAGCATCTCGCCGACCTGAAAGCCCCACATCCCGGTGCAATTGACAACGATTTCACACTGGATATCGCCCCGGGAGGTTTTGACGGCCGCAACCCGATTTCTTCCGAATTCAAATCCGGTCACCAAAGTATGGCGATATATTTTAACGCCTTGATTACGCGCCCCCCTGGCTAAAGCCTGGGTAATGCCGGCGGGATCGGCCTGCCCATCTGTCGGCATAAAAGCTGCCCCGATGATGCCGTCCAGCGAAAGAATCGGACAGAGGTCGAAGGCTTCCTGGGGGGTAATCATGTGCATTTCCAACCCGAAGCTACGGGCAGTGGTGGCACCGCGCTTAAGTTCAAACATCCGTTCCCGGGTGCTGGCCAGGTGCAGACATCCACTTTTTTTCCAGCCGGTGGTCAAGCCCGTTTCCGCTTCGAGTTTTTCATACAGACTGACGCTGTATTGCAGCATACGCGTAAGATTGCGATCCGAACGCAGCTGCCCTACCAGGCCGGCGGCATGCCAGGTGGAGCCGCTGGTCAACTCACCTTTTTCAACCAACACCACATCCTTCGAGCCCATTTTGGCAAGATGATAGGCGGTGCTGCAGCCGATAATGCCGCCGCCGATAATCACGACCTGGGCGCTGTCCTTCAAGACCCTGCTCCTTTGCTCTCGCCTATAGGCTTAATCCGTTTAAGCCCCAAATAGAATCCGCTGATTTCGCAGATTAAATTTGGGCAGACGGGTTTCGTAAATAAACCCAGCGCTGAAAACTTGTAGCTGAAATAAATTAAATCGACTTGTCTTTTTCCGGCCTGAATCGTCCTCCCGGACACCTGAGTTGTCGTTTTTCGGCCTGGTCTGTCATCCAGAGCTGAAGGTGCTTTGTGGCTCAAATGGTCAAATAGTCGATTGGTTGAGGTGTTCAAAAAGGATTAAATCATCATACGAATTAACTATTTAACGAATCAACCAATTCACCATATTGTTAGCCGAAGTATTCCCGGATAAATTTTATAAAGCGCTCATTTTCCTCATCGACCCCCGGGGTAACCCGAAAATAGCCGCTCTTTCCGTGAATATCACCGATACGCTTTAGATATACTTTATGCGTCTCTATGGCCGCATCCAGGATTTCGGAGGTTGTTTTGCCCGTCATGGTAGCATCGACGAGCATATAGTTACCGTGAGCCGGATAGGGCTTGAGCCCCAGCTTTTTCAGCTCGTCGTAAAATCGATCCATCCAGTCATTGTTGTGCTTGACCTTGGCTTCGATTTCCACAGGATTATCGAATATGGCCTCGGCCGCGGCGGCCGACATCAGGCTGACATTCCAGGGCAAAAACATTGTGTTAAAAGCCTTGATCATTTCTTCAGTTCCCAGCACAAAGCCAAAGCGAATCCCGGCAAACCCATGGGCTTTTGACAGGGTTACCGACAAAAACACGTGCGGGTATTTTTCGATCAGGGGCGCTTTGGTTTTTCTTTCCGGCGTGTAAGCGGCATACGCTTCGTCAATACACAGGGGAATGCCCGTCTCACAGAAGCGCTCAAGATCCGCATCGTCAATAAATACGCCGGAGGGATTGTTGGGGTTGATAATTAAAATCAGCTTGGTCTTGTCGGTGATGGCATTAAGCATGCCATCAACATCGTATTGCAGATCTTCTTCGCGCAACGGTATCTGCACAGGCTTGGCCCCGCACAGCTCGGCGCGCACCGGAAACAATTCAAACGTCGGGGTGGACATGATAATTTCTTCACCGGGCTGCATAAAAATACGCATCATGGCATCGATGGTTTCAGAAGAGCCGTTGCAAAGCGCGACATTGTCCGGGCCCAGATTATACATTTCGCCGATTTTGGTTCTTAAATTCTTGAAGCTGTCCGGATACCAGTTGCCGTGTCTGGCGGCCTCAGCGATGGCTTGAATTACTTTTTCAGAGGGCTGAATCGGATTCTCGTTCAGCATCAGGCGGGCATAATCCGGTTGGGCCCAGGCCTTATCCAGTATGCTGGTGTTGTATTCTCTTGCAGTCATCAACCATGGCACGAACCATTCCTTTAGATCCTTTTTCATCCTTTACTCCTTTCGATCATTTTAATAGAGGTAAATCGAAATATTTATTTTGATCTCGTTTTGGCTAAAAAATTATGGGTCCAGTTGTCAAGAATTAGAAACAAGTTTTAAAGAAGTTTATCGATCGGCGTGTACGCCAGCCCAAACGCCTCCGCAACCCCTTTATAGGTTACTTTACCTTTAACCACGTTGGCCCCGAATTTTATTTCCGGGTTATCCTGCATGGCCTTTTTCCAGCCCTTATTGGCAATCTCAACCGCGTAGGGCAGGGTGGCATTCGTCAGGGCCAGAGTGGATGTTTTAGGCACCGCCCCCGGCATGTTGGCCACGCAATAATGCACCACACCATCAACCGTATAGATCGGCTCGGTATGGGTGGTGGCCTTTGAGGTCTCAAAGCATCCGCCTTGATCAATCGCCACATCCACCAGTACCGCGCCTTTCTTCATGGTTTTCAGCATTTCGCGGGTCACCAGCCGGGGTGCCTTGGCCCCCGGGATCAACACGGCACCGACGACGACATCCGCCTCTTTGATCAACCGGCGGATCGTTGTCGGTTTTGACATCAGCAAAAAGCAGTTGCTGGGCATTACATCACTCAAGTAACGCAAACGCTCCAGGTTCATGTCAAGAATATACACTTTGGCACCCAGGCCGCAGGCCATTTTAGCGGCATTGGTACCCACGATTCCCCCACCGATAATGACGACGGTGCCCGGATCGACCCCGGGTACGCCACCCAGTAAAACACCATGACCGCCCTGGGCCATTTCCAGATACTTGGCGCCCTGCTGGATGGCCATGCGACC
>Ga0209536_100009163_pt1 | contig 14724 bp, 11 predicted proteins | sample DeeMarSeWOR28_12_FD_187461 | JGI IMG/M metagenome (GOLD analysis project Ga0209536, IMG submission 187461) | Marine sediment microbial communities from White Oak River estuary, North Carolina - WOR-2-8_12 (SPAdes) (version 2) | ecosystem: Environmental > Aquatic > Marine > Intertidal zone >...
TCATATCTTCATCTTCATCCAAATAATGCCATCTTACCAAAACATCATGACCTTTTTCTACCATTTCCTCAAACAATGTCAGAATGTCCAAAATAATCTTTGAAGAAGCAGTATTGAAATAGTTCAGTTTAAAGTTAAAAACTGTTTTGTCCTGTGGCTCCTTTGTATATTCCTCTATCCATGTCATCACCTGTCCATAGAATGAATTTACATCTTCAGGCAGCGATCGTCCTGATATTTCCAGGTGATTCTGATCAAGATCGAGGATAACTTCCGGCGTGTCTTCTGTACCTTCTATTTTTAATGTATCCATGGGTTCAATGGTTAAAATTTTCTTGGAATGATAGTGGTAAGAAGGAAAAATGAAACAGTATCCGATAAAGGCAGAAAGTGGTAATCGAGTTGTGTCCCAGTTTTCCTCCGTATATCTATAAATCCCAGGCCAGCACCTCCTTTGGTTGAAAGCTGACCCTCCTTCATTTGTTTCATGTATTGAGTTTTTAGCTCACTCGTAGTGAGTTGATTCACCTCATCAATCATTTTCTTAAGGCTTTCCACTTTTTTATGGCTTACAGCATTTCCGGTAGTAACACAATAGCTATCAGGAGTATTGCTCACCATAAATATTCCTCTTCCGGAATAAATATGATCTCCTGACTCATATTCATCTGCATGCCGGCTGATATTCTGTAAACATTCAACCATAACATGAAATACAGTACGCTGAACCTTTGCTGCTTCCTCATTTTCTTCCATCTGGGCTTCAGCAAGGGCAATGAAAGCCTTGGTTATCTGATGGGTTACCTTTCCTTCATATACCAGTTTAACTTCATGGGCCTGCATGGATTTGTAAAACTCATAAACAAATTCCATGAAGCCGGCAGATTTATATATCTCTTTCTGAGCCATAAAGAAGCTGGTCTAAACAACTAAAATAGTAAAATTATTGCAGTCGGCGGTTTTAAAATCAAATCTATCTGGTTATTATCCGGGGGATGCTTATATGAAGGATTAAAATTCGATACCAATGATTAGTATATCGTCTATTTGTTTGGTGTCGCTCATCCACTCTTCAAAGTCCTTGACAAAATAGGCATTATACTGGTTCATCGTAAATCCGGGATTTTCAATAATAATATCCCTGATACGCCGGGGTGAGTACTTTTTATTTTCCGGACCACCAAGCTGATCAGGCATACCGTCAGTAAAGAAAAATATTTTATCTCCTTTCTGGTAATGGATAATATGATTGGTAAAATCAATTTCAGGCCTTTTCTTATTGGGGATTCCACCAATAGCTTTCCGGTCACCTTTATATTCTGCAAATTCACCATTCCTCATAAAATATAACGGACGGTGCGCACCCGAAAAGTGAAGTTCCTGCTTTTCAGTATCTATTTTACAGAATGCCATGTCCATACCATCCCTGGCATCGGCATCTTCGGTATTTTGTTTCAGGGTATATCTTACACCCAGATGAAGCTGGTCGCAAATCTGCCCTGCAGTATAATCCCGGTTTCCTCCCACAAGATTATTCAGGAGGAAATATCCAACAAATGATAACAGGGCACCAGGGACTCCATGACCCGTGCAATCCACAGCAGCAATATAGATATTATTGGATTTGGGGAAAAACCAGGGAAAATCACCGCTGATCACATCTTTAGCCTTATAATAAATAAATGATTTTGGAAAATGTTGGTGTATTTGTTTGATATTTGGAAGGATACTGCTCTGGATTCGTTCAGCATAATTAATGCTATCCTCAATTTTCCTGTTTTTAATCTGAATTTCCTGCTCAATACGCTTGGCCTCAGTAATATCATGCCCGACAAATAAAACAGTCTCTAGCTCTTCATCCGTAGATTCCGGTATTGCATCGATACTCATGATTCTTTCTATCCTGGATTCACCAAGGGGTACAGGAATATTGATTTCAGTATTTAATTTTTGTGGATTTGATTTAATGGTATCGAGTGTACTTTCAAAATAGGCCTTAAGTACCTCCGGCAACTTGACTTCTGACAGGTTCTTATTAACTAATGATTTGGGTGTGTTTCCGGTGTAATCTTCTACGACAGGATTTGCATAATAAAAGCGGCCATCCTGACTCAACCGGATAATCATATCAAGGCTATTTTCTGACAGGGACTGCATCTTTGTTCTCATTCTTTCTTCCTTTTCAGCCCTGCGTTTTTCAGTAATGTCGCGGGAATTTAAAATGATACCTTTCACAGCAGTATCCTGGAGGCGGTTTTTTCCACTGGTTTCCAGGAAAACAATCTGACCATCTTTCCTGACAAATGAATATTCAATAGTAGGAGAAAGATCAGGATTTTCCTTCACTTGGTTAAAAAGATCCTGCAACCCTGATTGACCTTCACGCGACAACCTTTCAAAATCTTTACCTTTCATCATTTCTTCCGGACTGTAACCCAATATGTTTTGGACAGATGGACTGATATAGGTCATTTTCAAATCGCTGTCATAAATGGAAATAATCTCCGATGCATTTTCAAGTAACCAGTACAAGCGGTTCTGGGCATCTTTAACCTCAAGCATCTTGTTTTCAAGCTGCTGGTTTGTTTTTTGGAGTTCTTCCTGGGTAGCCTTCATCTCCTCGGCATTTTCCCTTAGCTTTTCCTCATTTTTCTGTAGTTCGAGCGTCATTTTTTGCGATTCTTCCAGCAACATTTCAGTTTTTTGGTTGACCCTTAAGTTAAATACAGTGCGGGCAATGATATTTCCCAGCTCTTTTACAAGGCGGATAGTTAATTCAGGTATTTCTTTCTGAATCGAAGCAATCTCTATAACACCCTGTAATTCATCCAATGAAATCAGGGGCACAAGCAACAGGCTGCATGGTTTTTGGTCACCCAGCAATCCGGAAGATATGCTGAAATAATCTTCTGGTATTTCAGTCCTGTAGATATAATCCTTTTCGTATGCACACTGACCGATTAATCCATAACCCACCGGATATTCATTATGGGTATATTTTTTTCTGCTGTATGCATAAGTTGCGAGAGTGACAAGTTTCTTTTCTTCTTCATTGTAAAGGTAAATAGCTCCCTGGATCGCATCAATATACTTCACAAGATGCTCAAGAACATGGTCACCAAGTTCCTCCAGCTTATTATACATTCTCAGAATGTTTGAAACCAGGTTCCTTCCTTCAGAGATCCAGTTTTGTTCTGATTCTTTCTTATAGTTGGCAAGCAGATTTTGTCGCATTACCAGGAGAGACTTTCCTAAAATATCCTGTTTTCCTTCAGGATCGATCTGAACATTGTAATTGCCTTCTCCAATTTCTTTCGCAAATACTGCATTCCTTTGGATGATTGTATTGGATTTTTCAATGATGGATTCATACTGACTTATTTCACGCTCTCTTACCTTATATAGGAAATAGACCAAAAGAAGGAAAATAACCGGAATCAGATAATAGAGAAAGAGCTCAGGATGGCTTGAATGAATTTCAAATAGATTTGCAAAATTTATCTTCATTTCCAATCCTATAAGGATTGTCAGTATGGCGATGATTGGAAAAACCAATCCAAAAGATAGAGCATATATAAACAATGCCTTTCGGGAAGGCAATTTAACGCCTTTATTATTTTTAAAGGATATCATTTCTTTTCCAGGTGCGCTTTCATTTTGGTTACAAAACTGTTTCCAATAATTTTTGCCAGGTTTTTAAATGTCCATTCAATTTCTTTATCGAACCGTTTAAATGCTGCCAGTTCTATAATGCCAATGGTCTCCTTATTCAGGAGCAATGGAACGATCATTAGACTTCTTGGAAAGCCATCACCCAGTCCGGAAAGTATGCGGAAATAACCTTCAGGGATATTTTCCACAATCATAATCGTCTTGTTTTTTGCAGTCTGGCCCGTTAATCCATCCCCTGTCTTAAAAGATGCCGGCTCTTTTTCAGAAGCCCACGCATACAGGGCAACAGGATCAAACTGTTGTGATGTATCATCTTTCAGGTATATGACACCCTGCACAATTTCGAATTGTTTGGCAATGTTTTTCAGGATTCGTTCAGCATAATTTTCTATGGTTTCTTTTAAATCAATTTTCGGAACAATATCTTCTGCCAGCTGATCAATATCGACTTCAAACGGTGCAATAAAAGTATCAATAGATTGTTCTGCACTTTCCTTATCATCACTTTTTTCTTCAATGGTCTCGATATGTGATTCGTCTTTATGGTGATAATGATGCTCACTGATCTGGAACAAATAAATGGCAAAAACAGTACTTCCAAATAATATTACAAAAACCAACAGCAAATAAATGAAATTGCTCATGGTTACGTTCTGATTCATACTGATATTGTTCCAGATGCTGATAAAGAGGATAACCATACTTACCACCTGGGCTATAAATGCCAGAATAGCAATCATCCTGAAGTTATCCTGTCTGAACATTATTCTGTATTATTTAACAAAGATACAAATTCGATGATCTGTTCGGATGTTAACAGCTTTTCAGGCTTTGTTTGCTGAAGTGCTGAATAACACATAGTTTGTATTTCACAATCTGAGGGATCCTGGATGACACAAAAACTTTTATTCTTTCTTAATTCAATCATCCCCCTGGTACCATCAATATTGGCTCCTGATAACAGTATGCCAGCAAGCTGATCACCATAAGTATCTGCTGCTGAGGAAAAACACAAATCAATAGAAGGCCTGGAATGATGTATCGGTTCGTCAATGGCCAAGGAAATAGAATAATCTTTTTCAATCATCATATGATAATTGGCAGGAGCGAGATATGCTACTCCATTTTGGATCATTGTCTTATCGTCGGGTTCAAGCAGTGGGATCTTTGAATTCACCCCAAGAGTTTCAACAAAACCGGTTCTGATCTGTTTCAACCTGTGTAGACAAAGGAAAACAGGAATATTGAATGATTCAGGTATTGATTTTAAAATTCCTGTAATGGTATGAAAGCTACCTGCAGATCCCCCTATTGTTAAGGCCCGAATCATTGTTTACTTTTTTTGATATATGGCTTCTTCATGATGGATTGGAATAAAGTTATTTGAAATATTTTTTGTTTGAATGGTTTCCTTTTGTCCAAGGATTAATAAACCACCCTGTGATAGTTTCTGAGTAAAAAAATCCAATAATTTTTCCTTTAAAAGAGAATTATAATTTAATAACTGGTTCCTGATGAAAATTACATCTGCTTCTTCTTTCATTCCAGTTAAATTGTGATCCTGCCTTTTGAACTGAACACCTTTGATCAGTGATGAATTCAGCAATATTAGTTTGTTTTTTTCTTTGAAATAAGAATTAAACTCATTTTTCCCGCCGGCATCGAGATAATTATCCTGACTGATTGTTAATTTACTCCTGTGGAGTTCTCCATTTTTTATCAAATACAAGCTTTTAAAACTCAATGTTGACACAAAGATCTGACAATCTTTGAGTGCATCTATCTCTTTTAGAAGAATGAGTAAGGAAAACAATTCATCACCCGAGACACAACGTGGAAACCAGAACACAGGTGTTCCTTTTCTTTTAAACAGATCAGGCAGAAATTGGATACTAAGGCTTAACCACATCGGTGGATCGCGGAACATCTCAGTAGATCCGGCAGAAATTTCATACAGGAATTCGTCAAAATAGGTTTCATCCTCAAGCAGGCGGTCAATAAGCTGTTCAATATTTTTAATATGGTGCTTATCCAGTATCTTACTTATCCTGAAACGAAAGGAATTGATCAAATAACCTGATAAATCCAGGCGGTAATGGGCGTGAATGGCTTGAATAATTCTTCTGCTGTCATCTATACTGATCCCAAACATACCTGAAAGTGGAGATAATAAAATATTTTGTTCTATTCAACCAGTTTTCTAAGCCTGTCAATTTCTTTATTGGCCTCTTCAAGAAGCTGGTATTTTAACTTTCTTTCTGTAATATCCTGGCCAAGAAAATATACTTTAAAGATGGTTCCATTTTCATCCTTTACTGGTGTGAATGTCGACATGATCCAAACCTCCTCTCCGGTAGGTTTGGTTCTTCTGATTGCACCGCTGTAAGGCTTATCTTTAACTACATCATTCCAGATTTTTTCGAATTGGTCTTTTTCAGCTCGTTGCAGAAAGATGCGATTGTTTTTGCCGATCATTTCTTTTTCAGTGTAGCCTGTAGCTTTTACAAAATTGTTGTTTACTTCGATGATTTGTCCTGCCGGCGAATAAACACATTTTATAAGTGCCTCATCAACAGCATCACTAAATGATTCCATCTCAATATTTTTACGGGTAATCTCACTTGCCTGTTTTTCAAGTGATTCCTGTTGTTTTATGGTTTCAGTAATATCGGTTGCTATATTCAATACCTTAAATGGTACCCCATCCTTATCCAGGATGGGGGTATAAGTCTGCCTGAGCCAGATCTCATTACCGGTTACCAATTTCATTTTTTCAACGTTGGAAATGGTTTTCCCCTCCCTAAGCTGCTGCCAGAATTTTCTATAATCATCGGTATGTCGATTCACTCCCATAATTTCATGGTACTTTTTTCCAATGATATGTTCACTATGTGTCTCAAGCAGTATCAAGAATTTATCGTTGATCTCTGTCAGCTCTTCTTCCATATTATATTCAGCAACCAGAGAGGAATTGTGAATGGCATTTAATATCCCCGATATTTCGGATTCTCTTCTGGCCGATTCTTCCTGTGTGGCCTGGAGTTCTTCCACATGTTGTCTCATTTTTTCTTCCTGCTCCGCCATTTCACGGGCCTGTTCCTGAGATTGTTTTAAGAGCTGATTTGTTCGCATATTCATCCTGACTGCTGATACAGCTGATGCAATGCTCTCCCCAATCTTTTCCACAAACTCAATTTCATGATCCTGAAAAATCTGAATCGAAGCTATTTCCAGCACACCAAGGATATCGTCTTCAAACTTGAGCGGAATTAATATCAGACTTTTGGGCTTAGTATCCCCTAATCCTGATGTAATGGATATATATTCATCAGGAATATCAGTTAAGAAAATTCTTTGTTTTTCAATCGCACAAGTACCAACAAGTCCTTCTCCTAAATTAAAACTCTGTTTGATGTATTTTTTCCGGTCAAATGCAAATGCTGCTGCAAGTACAAGGATATCAGGATTTTCGGTATCGGTTAAAAATAATCCTCCTAAGGTGGCATTCAGGTATTTGACCAGGTTTTGAATGAGATTATCGGCCAGCACATCAAGTTGGCTGCTATAGATTCTAAGTATTTCTTCAAATTTTGCCAAGCCTTCGTTGATCCACCTTCTCTTATCGGATTCTTGCTTGTGTTTCTTATCCTCAATTCTTGCAACGTTTATATGATTACCCATTTGAATCAATGCATTACCCAACTCATCTTCCTTACTCAACAGTGAAAGGGACGGTTCAGTCTCTTTACCAATCTCTGATGCAAACATGGTTTTTTCTTTCAGGTTATCTGTAAATTTGTTCAAAAGCCGAGCCATTTCAGATATTTCATCATTACCGTTTAGTTGAATAGGATCAGGAAAGCTCCCTGTAACAAGGTGATGAATAAATTGACTAACCTGGTTTAGCGGTATTTGTATTGATCTGGCTAACAATAAAGTATAGAGGCTAAATACGGAAACTGAAAATATTATGAGTAGGATCAATCCCAGATCAATTCTTTTTTGAGCAGTATGAAAATCAATCTGAAACAACGCCTGAAGGGCTTTGGATTCTTCTTTGATAATACCGCAAATTCTCCTGATATCACCACGGATACCTTCAAACTCTGATGATCCAATCTGCCGGTCAAGGGATATGATTTTTTCCAGTTCTTCTCCCAATGTTTGTAAATTACCTGTAATTATCTGTTTATTAATATCTTCATTAGCCCTGAAGGATTCCGGAATACCGGAATGAATTGCTACTGAAACCTGTATAAATTGTTCATTCAGTTGTTGTGCTGATATCATGGAGCGAGTTTCAAAATAATCATATATCTGGTTTCTTAACTGCCTGAAAAGTTTGACTATGGATTGATTGGAAGTTAATTCCACCATTGATTCCATCAAGCTGGCCCGTGAAAGCAATTGTCCATGAATACCATAACTTCCATATCCTTTTTCTTTTGAAAGGGAAAGAAGTGATGTAAACTTCTCATCGAGTGAAACCAGATAATCGGTAAGGTTATTTAATTTTTGAAAGATTAATGGATTTTTTGAGATCAGTTTTTCATTTTTCAGGTCCCGTAAATGATTGTATGTAGCAAGATATTGTTGATCAAATTGATCTGTCCTGTCACTCTTACCAGACTCATAAAATGAACTACTATGAAGATCGTTGTATTGAAATTCAGCTAGTATTGATTCAAGATTGCCAGCCTGATAAGAAATGGATGTAAGCTCTGAGGATATATTTTGATATTTTTTGTAGGTATTCAGATAATTATAAATGACAATACCAATCACCAACCACAAAATGATGATTAGGAGCGTCAATATGAAGAACCGTGTACGTACTAAAAAATTTCTGCTTAGCATGTTTTTATTTTATCCGCCAAAGGGTCGATTAATTTAATTCATTTTTTAATATATGCATGATCTTTCTTCTCGAAAAATGTGGAATATGGGCCCAGGATGGTCTCATGGACACCAAGGATAATGCTCCCTCCCGGTTGCAGGTTATCATGAAACAGCTTGAACACTTTATTCTGAAGTTCATAATTAAAGTAAATGATCACATTCCTGCACATGATCAGATCAAATTTAACAGGGAATGGATTCACATCTGTAACCAGATCCATTTTCTTATATACTGGTTTTTCAGAAAGAAAGGGATGCATCTTAATCTGGTCATGGGTTTTATCAATTGTAAGATATTTAGAATATTCAACTTCCTGCTGGTTACCTCCGCTATCATACTTTAAAACCTTGTCAAAATTGTCGAGATAGCCTATGTTAAACCGATATTTATATATTCCAGTACGGGCTGATTCCAATACGTCTGAATTGATATCTGTAGCATAGATCCTTGTTTTTTCAAATAATCCCATTTCATAAAGTAGAATCATCATCGAGTATACTTCCTGTCCGGTTGAACACCCAGCATGCCAGATCTTTATATCCTGCTTATTCTTGAGGGGTGGTATAATATTGTCACGAAGCGATAACCATAAGGGTGGGTCCCTGAAAAGTTCTGTTGTGTTTACAGTTATATCTTTAATGATTTGTTCCAGGAAATTTTCACTTTGCTTTATCTTTTCAAGAAGTAAAGGAAGATCCATTCTGGTATCCAATAAAACTTTAGCCAGTCTTCTTTTTAATGACTTATCCGAATAATCAGTAAAATCATAAGCCGACATATTTTTTACAGTCTCGATGAAGCTCTGAAGTTCCTGATCACTAATCTCATTTTGTTCTGAACCACTCATACAGCAATAAGAATTCTATAAATACTCGCGATTATTAAATTCAGAATTTGAAGATCACCTGATTTATATATGTAAAGCTAAATAATATATTGATTTTGGACAATGCCTCTGAGCAGAACGGATTAATGGGATGTCAGATCTTTCTTTGTGCTTCTTTGTGATTTCTTTGAGTACCTTAGTGCTATAGCTCTTTAAAGAAATTACACAAAGGATCACTAAGGTTAAGTTAATGGTACAATTTTTCTATCTTTAAACCCTAAATGTCTCATCAATGAAATTTGGGGTAGTTATATTTCCTGGATCCAATTGTGATCATGATATGATTTATGTACTACAAGATATTATGGAGCAGGAAGTAGTGGAATTATGGCACAAAGAAACCAATCTCAAGGGGGTGGATGCGATCGTTCTTCCCGGAGGATTTTCTTATGGGGATTATCTGCGGTCGGGTGCCATTGCAAGGTATTCTCCAATCATGGATAATGTGGTCTCCTTCGCTGAAAAGGGGGGATTTGTTTTTGGCGTTTGCAATGGATTCCAGATCTTATGTGAGGCCGGACTCCTTCCAGGTACTTTATTACATAACCACCATCAGAAGTTTGTCTGTAAAAATGTCTACATCAAACCTGATAATGATTCTACTATAATTACCTCCCTGTTGGATAAAGATAGAGGTTATATGATACCCATTGCCCATGCAGAAGGAAGATATTTTGCAGATGAGGCAACACTTCAAAAAATGAGACAAAACAGCCAGATCATGTTTCGTTATTGTGATGAGAATGGTATCATTACTGCAGAAGCCAATCCTAATGGTACAATTGATAATATTGCAGGAATATGTAATGAACGGCAAAATGTTTTTGGGATGATGCCCCACCCGGAACGTGCAGCAGATGATGAACTAGGGAATACAGATGGGAAAATAATTTTTGAGTCGATACTAAGTTCCATGAAAGTCTAATTAGCATTTTTTTAAAAGCTGTAACACTAAGGATCGCAAAGGACCACAAAGAAAATACCAGCCTTAAGAAAGAATTTTCTTACACATTAGAGGGTAATCTCCTTTTTAAGTACAAAGCTTGTTTGTTTCTCAGTGAACTCTATGTCAAGGATCTGAAATGCAATAAGTATGGCAAGGATATTCTCAGCTTTGTTTCGGGAGATTTTTGCAATCCGGCAGAATTGCGAAAGAGTTATATGTGAATGCTGTTGAAGGTAGGTCAGAAGTATCTTTTCTTCTTCGTTGTATTTCAGGTATTTACCCTTTTGGGCTTTTTCATGTTTCCATACATTTAACATAACCTTGTTGGCGAGCAAATTTTGATCTTTTCTGCGAATATAAGCCATCCATTTGTTATCCTCTGATAAAGCGAACACCGGCTTTTCCCTGATCTCCGGAATATCAACTTCCAGGATGGATTTATTTTTAATGTCCCATTTTTTAACAGCGAAAAAGACCTCAGGTTTACAATACAACTGAGCTGCCCCTTCGATCATATGGTACTCTTCATCCGAACGTATGCCGACTATGTTTCCATTGTCTTTTACTCCTATGAGCAACTTTCCACCATCAGTGTTTGAAAAGGCTGAAAGTGTTCTGGCAATTTTTCTGGCGTCACTGATCTCATATTTGAAATCAAGTCTCTGATGCTCACCCTGGTTTATAAGTATTTGAATGTAACGGCTCACGGGAAGTCTGTTTTGGAATACTGAAAATGTTTTGGAAGAACGTATACTATGTAAAAATAACTAAAAACTAAATTAATGAAAGCTTATTATTGTGGGCGTATCATTCCTTAATTTTATTGAAGCTTATTCTAATTTTGAAAAGAAAATCAAAAATTAGTACTTTTAAAGACACTACTTATAACACACATTGCTAATAAATGCCTGAATAAAAAATCGAATCAACAATATTTTATTAACCAAAACAAAGCTGATCATGAAAAAAGAAAAAAAGACGGATAATAAATCATCCATTTCACGTCGCTCTTTTATCGCTACAACAGCTGCGGCAACTGCAGGATTAACTATTGTTCCAAGCAAAGTAGTCAGTGGACTGGGATATAAGGCTCCCAGTGATACATTGAATATTGCCGGAGTCGGTGTTGGAGGAAGAGGGGGAGGAGTAATTAAGGAATTGCGATCGGAAAACATTGTTGCCCTCTGTGATATAGATTGGAAATATTCAGAAGGTATTTTTAAGGAATTCCCTGATGCAAAGAAATTTTGGGATTGGAGGGTCATGTTCGATAAGATGAAGGATAGCATAGATGCTGTTGTTGTTGGAACAGCTGATCACACCCATGCTATCGTTTCCATTAATGCTATGAAACTTGGCAAGCATGTGTATTGTGAAAAACCATTGACCCATTCTGTCTGGGAGTCCAGGCAAATGACAAAATTCGCAAAGGAATACAAAGTGGCTACACAGATGGGTAACCAAGGTAATTCAGGTGAAGGTATCCGGCAAGTCTGCGAGTGGATCTGGGATGGTGTTGTTGGAGAAATTAAAGAAGTACATTGTTGGACAAACAGGCCTATCTGGCCGCAGGGACTGGAAAGACCTAATGTTGGAGAATGGCCGCCTGATACATTGAACTGGGATCTGTTTATAGGACCGGCTAAAATGAAACCCTACCACTCTATTTTCCATCCCTGGAATTGGCGGGGCTGGTGGGATTATGGAACAGGCGCACTGGGTGATATGGCATGTCATATCATGGATCCGGTATTTAAAGCCTTGCGCCTGGAGTACCCAACTAAAGTCCAGGGAAGTTCAACCCTGGTAAATACCGAATGTGCTCCCACAGCAGAGGTAGTCCAGTATATTTTCCCTGAAAGGCCAAAGTATAAAAAGGTAAAAATGCCTGAGGTGAAAGTTACCTGGTGGGATGGTGGATTATTACCACCCCGCCCGGATGACCATCCAGTTGGAGAAATATTGGGGAAAGATTGGAATGGAGGCTGTATGTTCATTGGCACTAAAGGGAAAGTAATGTGTGGTACATATGGAATGAATCCGTTCCTGCTGCCTGAAAGCCTTGATCAATCATATACCAGGCCTGCACCTACATTACCGAGAATCGAACTTGGACATTATATGGATTGGATAAGAGCATGTAAGGAAAGTCCTGAAAGCCGGGTAGAAGCCAGCTCGAACTTCGGATATTCCGGACCCATGAATGAAATGGTTGTAATGGGTGTTGTAGCAGTAAGACTTCAAGGATTAATGCGTGAACTTCACTGGGATGGGAAAAACATGAATTTCACGAACATTTCAGACACAGATACAATCAAGATTGTAACATCGGATACCTTTGACGTGATTGACGGACACCCCCATTTTGAAACAAAATATACCGATCCTATCAATGCAAAAGCTTTTGCAGAAGAATTGATCAAACATACCTATCGCGAAGGGTGGATCTTGTAAATAGGTTATAAATGACTGTCGTTGAACCGCAAGAACGCTATTAGGCGTCTTGCGGTTTTTTATGAATAAAGTAGTTGTGATAAGTCTTAACAGGACTTTGTGGTTCTTTGTGTAATGGTTAATTAAGGATTATTTCACAAGGTTGCTCAAAGAAATCACAAAGGTTCACAAAGTATATAACACTATGAATACCTTAAAAATTTCGCCTTTATTGATTGTACTGGCTCTCGTCAGTATTTCATGTAAAACAGATAAAAGATCTGATTATTCCCGACAGGATGATGACAGGCCGAATATTGTGATTATCTATTGTGATGATCTGGGTTATGGTGATCTCGGATGTTTTGGCGCTGATGATATCAAAACACCTCACATCGACAGGATGGCACGTGAAGGGATTAAATTCACAGAATTCTATTCTGCCTCACCAGTTTGCAGTCCTTCAAGGGCTGCATTACTGACCGGAAGAATGCCCCAGAGAATGGGTATTAATGGGGTATTTTTCCCGGAAAGCTTCACAGGGATGCCGCTCGATGAAATAACCATTGCTGACCTGTTAAAAGAGGAGGGATATGCAACAGGGATCGTCGGGAAATGGCACCTCGGACATATGAAAAAGTTTCTTCCGTTGCAACGGGGATTTGATGAATATTTCGGGATCCCCTATAGCAATGATATGGAAAGCGTAGTATACATAAGGGGTAATAAAGTAGAAGAATATTATGTTGACCAAACCAACACAACAAAAACATATGCTGAAGAAGCTGTAAAATTTATAGATAAACACAAAGATGAACCATTTTTCTTATACCTGGCCCACAACATGCCTCATGTTCCTATCTATGCTTCAGAAACATTTTTGGGAACATCAGGGAGAGGATTATATGGAGATGTAATTCAGGAAATCGACTGGAGTGTAGGTGAGGTTATGTCAACCCTTGAGGGCCATGGGATCCTGAATAATACGCTCATAATATTCTCAAGTGATAACGGACCATGGCTGGTAATGGAAGATCACGGTGGATCAGCTGGTATCTTACGGGAAGGCAAACAATATACATTTGAAGGCGGACAGCGTGTTCCAACCCTTGCCATGTGGCCATCTAAAATTCCTGGTGGGCAGGCTTATGATGACATGGCCGTGATGATGGATTGGTTTCCAACCATTGCTGGATTGGCAGGAGCAACAATCCCTGATGACAGGCCATATGACGGTGTGGATATCAGTGAAATATTATACGGCACAGGAAAAAGAAATGGTCCGGGATTCCTGTATTTCGACCTGGCCGAATTGCAATGCTACAGGGAAAAAGAATGGAAAGTAAAATTACCATTTGAAGGATTTCATGGTGCCACCTGGAAGCAAGCGGTTGCGCCTCATCCTATGCTACTAATTAACCTTAAAGATGACCCGGGTGAACAGCACAATCTGGCGGAAAAAAATCAGGATAAATTGAATGAAATGCTCCGGAAAATGGATAGTGCCAAAAACGCAATGGGAGAATTACCTCCCTCCCTGGTCATTAAAACAGATGCTGATAACAGTCATTACCAGCATCTGAGAGAGGTACATGGAGATGAGAAGTATTGGTATAAAGCTTGGTAAGAAGAAGTACTTCAAGTACTTAAAATACTTCAAATACTTAAAATTTTATTATGAAGAAAAGGATTAAATATAATATTCCGGCGGTTATGTTAAATCAGTATTATTTGGAGGAACCCAATCCAAAGGAATTTGCTAAAAAGATGGAGAAACGAACAAGAGAATTTGCCATTGCAATAATTAGATTATCAATGAAACTTCCAAATATACCTGAAGGCTTGGTTGTTCGAAATCAACTAACAAAAGCAGGAACAAGTGTTGGA
>Ga0209536_100009164_pt1 | contig 14722 bp, 13 predicted proteins | sample DeeMarSeWOR28_12_FD_187461 | JGI IMG/M metagenome (GOLD analysis project Ga0209536, IMG submission 187461) | Marine sediment microbial communities from White Oak River estuary, North Carolina - WOR-2-8_12 (SPAdes) (version 2) | ecosystem: Environmental > Aquatic > Marine > Intertidal zone >...
TCCCTTTGACAGAAGGGGCAAAGTAGTTTCTCTGGATCACATTACATATAATACCGTCCAGTACCTCTAGGGTCCTGTTCCGGCTGGACTTGCTGGGGGGAAACTATGGAACGATAGTAATCATTACTCTGCAAGAGTGACTGATGGGTGCCAATAGCAATGAGGCGGTTCTGATCTAAGAGAAAGATCCGATCGGCATTCATGAGAGTAGAAAGCCTGTGGGCCACCACAAAGAGGGTCTTGTTCTCGATAACAGATGGGAGAGACAGAAAAATGGTCTTTTCCGTCTGGCTATCCAGCGCAGCGGCTGGCTCATCCAGCACCAGAATGTCCGGATCTTTCACTATGGCCCGGGCAAGCGCTAGCCGCTGTCTTTGTCCTTCCGAGAGGTTAACCCCCTCTTCACCGATCTCGGTCTCATAGCCTTCCGGTAGGCTCGTGATGAAATCATGGATACCAGCAACTTTGGCCGCCCTTGAGACTTCCTCATCCCTGGCGGTGGGATTGCCGTAACGAAGGTTTTCCGTAATAGACCCGGATAAAAGGAGTGTGCTCTGAGAGACGTAGCCAATCCGCTGGCGAAGTGAACCCAGCTCATAGTCCCTTGCAGGCTGGCCATCAAAGCAAATCTCTCCTGCATTGGGTTTGTAGAAGCGAAGGATAAGGCTCAACAGCGTGGTTTTACCAACGCCGCTGAGCCCTACAATGGCTACCCGTTCTCCGGGCCGAATGTGGAAGGAGACATTGTTGAGCACCGGCTCACGCTCGTTGTAGGCAAAAGAGACGTTCTTGAACTCGATCTCCCCTGTCAGCCGCTCAACCGTCTTGCCGTCTCCCATGTTTTCTTCTGGAACGATTTCATAGAGATCCGAGACTCGTTCCAGCGCCGCTCGGGCATTTTGCAGTTGAAGGTTGGCACTGGCTAAAAACTGCGCCGGGCCAAATACATATGCCAGATAGGCGACAAAGGCGAGTAAAGATCCTAAACTCCAATGGCCCTGAATCACCCAGTAGGTGCCCAATGCCAGTACGGTAACCTTTGCTATTCCCGGCATGCAATTAATTACCAGATTGGCAACAGAACTCACCGTGGTTTGCTCCAGGGAAATTTGAAATGCCTCTTTCAGCTGAGACATGAGACGCTTAACTGTACGCGCCTCGGTGGAGAAGGCCTTGATCAAAGAGACCGAAGAAAGCGACTCCTGCAAATGACTTGAGACCGTGGCCTCCTGTTCCATCTCCTGATGGCTCAGGACGTGGATCTTCCTTGAAAAGTAGCGTATGCAGAGTACGAGCCCGGGGACAATCACCAGGACACCGAGGGCCAGTCTCCACTCCAGGTAGAAAAGCAGTACCACTCCTCCCGCAAATCGTAGGATGTTGCTAATTACGTAGACAATGGTGCTGGAAAAAAACCAGCGCAGCCCCTCCACGTCAGAGGAGAGACGGGACATCAAATAGCCTGTTTGTTTTTTATCGAAAAAAGCCTTGGGAAAGCGCAGAACATGGCTGAAAAGATCTTGCTGGATGTCGAGGGTTACCTCCTGTTCAAAGCGGGCAAAATAGAATTGCTGTAGGAGACCAGTTAATTTTTCCACCAGGGAGATGCCAGCCAGCAGAATGATGGCTATCGTCAGGAGGCCAAGTTGACGGCCCAAGATAACATCGTCAACCAGGTAACGCATGATGAGCGGTTGAGGAATACCAAACAAAGAGGTGGTCAAGACGAGGATGACACCCACTGCACCCTTGCGGCAGTGTCGTCCAACAAAACGGCGCAAGTTCTCCAAGTTGGCCTTCATGGGCGCGTAGCCGTCCTGCCCACCGATACGGTCTTCGGGTATTTTCCGCGAAAGCCCAGATTTCAGATATGTGAGCCAACTTAGCATTACGACATGTACCTGTTGTTTCTATGAACCATCCGTCCGAAAACCAGATCATAAAACCACCTAAACCAACGACGCACATACGAGATAGGCAGCACCCAATTACTGGAGGTCGGATAGCAAAACCGAACAATATCAGGATGTGGGAAAAGCAGACGTAGCAAAGATGGAACCCTTTTTACAATAAGGGAGGGATTCGCAAGCGATCGTTTCAACAAAATGGTCACCCAATGGTGCCGCATCGTATCTGCCCATACAGCAGACTCGTCCTCTGTGGGTCGTGGCCAGGTGGAGAAATCATCAAATCCTTCTGGTAGCTTCAGTCCAGCCCAGACTTGGGCCATTCTTAAGCAATGCTCCACCGGCAAGCGAGCACTCCAGGTAACGCTCCTTTCCTGCAGCATTTCCCAGTCATGGGGCACTTGAAGGTGTTGAGCAAGAAGTGCAGTGTCATAGATCCAACTTAACCGCATTTCATTTTTATGGATCATTACCAAGTGAATAGCCGAGTGAATGAGATAGTCCACTGGGTGCAGGGTTTCGAAAGCGAGAGTTGCGGTCTCAAACTTCCAGGCCCTCTGAAAAAGATCCTGTATGTCAACCTCATCACTGCCTGCGAAAAATGGATGCATCTCCCAGTGAACCCAGTGAAGATCAACCGGAAACTTGTTATCCGGGTTTTCTTGGTGGATAAAGCACTCCTCGCGAAAAAAGTCCCTGGCAACCTCGAACCTTTTAGCCAGGCATCTGTAACCTAAGCGCTCCAGAATTCCCCGAGCTTTGATCACATCTTCCGGAATCACCAGCAGGTCAAGATCACAACTGGGCCTCATTGCTGGATCTGGATACAGTGAAAAGGCCAGGGCGGGTCCTCGCAAAACCAGCACTCGAACGCCTTGTTCCCGGAACGCTTCAAGGATCTCCTGGAGCTGCCTTTCCATGTGAAGAGAACGCACACAACCGAGGAGAAAAGCCTGTCTCATTTCAGCGTTGATAGTTTCCGGCGGGCGACATTCCAGCGGCAAAGAGCCAATTTTTCGATAAACAAAAAGGATTATCCAGTTAGTTCGGAGAAAACTTAGCAGGCCAGACCATTCATCTAAAGATGCATCTGGAGCCAGGGGAGATTCCTCTTGCAGAACTGATTTTACGTAGCTAAGAAGTTCATCTGAAAGACCATGAGGAGATTGATCTGCCGTCCCACAAAGCCTCAGACTCGGGTGAATCTCCTGCATCGTCCCTTTCAACGTGAAAGCTCTTTCAGAATCTATTATGATGGCCTTATTCAAATGAACTGCATCCCTTCATTTGTCATTATTCGCACCTGAAATCTGAAACCTCTGATTTATTCTCCGGCAAAGACTTTTCATCAACAAAAAGCCGAAAAGGTCGCCGAATGTGCCATGCCTTGTATCCTGGTAACCACTTGCCGATAATCCGTCGGCCCAGATGAAGTTGAAGTTCTTTGCCTGCGGCTCGGTTAAAAGAGATTACTCGCGGCCTCATCTGTGCCGGTAGCCATCGCCTCAAGATATCCGACTTAGCCAGCCGGTTATAGCTGGGTCGCAGTATGGCAGACACACTGGAGTCGCATAAGTTAATCGCTCTCACTATTGAATGACACAACTGCCCCGTCAGACCTCCAAAGACTCTTCGCCTCCTTTTCTCCCTTTTCGCTGCTACCACGCGCCCAAAAATGTGATCAGGGCTCAAAACCCACTCATCCAAGTCATCGTTATTATCTCCCCGGGTCTTTATGCCGTCTGAATCTGTCAAGACGACGCGATGGACGATCTTGGATTCACTCCCGGGAGGGACACAAACGATCACGTCCCCCCTACGAATTTTTCGCCCATTGTAGGGAATGATCTGCAGCCGGTCTCCAGGCTTGAGGGCGGGATTCATGCTGGTGCCCAGGCAACTTATTGAGCTTGCATTGGCTTTCTTTATAGTCTCAGTTGGTTCCATTGATTCAATCAGCTGCGTTTTAAAGAACCTTTTCCATTTTTTCCCAAAAATCACCTTCCAGACTCACCTCAAGCTTATATGCCGGGATCTCTTTTGCCAGGTCACAAACGTTCTCAAACAGCCTTCTCCGTGCAATAGTGAGCTGTTCATGACTAAATGTCATCCAGTTTCGAGCACACACCTGCGTGGCTGATTCGTATAAGAGGGCAGCAGCTCGTCCCTGGCCAATGGGAGTCACCTTGTCGCCTTCAGCCTGTTCCAAAAAAAATATAGCGGCCATGGGAAGGTAGCGTTGGACATTCCAAGTTTGCTCGGAACGGTTCAGGAAGTAATCACTCCAGGTCGGGAAAGGGTGTACAAGGTACCCTTTCTTATTATCCCTTACGACCAGAGCTTCGTCATCGCACAAGGCTCGCCAAGGGCTGCGAAGACGACAGCAACAGGTTGATTTTCCAGTACTACCGGAAGCTGCTAAGAGGACGCCAAAACCATTCCATTCAAGAAGAGCGGCGTGGAAAGGGAGCCCTCCCGAATCCTGATTTCTCTGGTAGATAGGCTGTAGAGCCATCCGCATTGCTAGAACCTCTTCTTCGGTGCCCTCCTGAGATTTGACTTCGCAGATAATGTCCAATATATTTGGGTGGGTCCAAATCTGGAGCCAGACAAAATCCTGAGGATTCCAGCCGCTGGGTGGAAGACTGTCTTTTAGTTTTGGATGGAGGTGGCAAAAAGGCTCACCGTTCTTTTCTTCGCCATTCTCCTGGTGGACGAAGACGAGCTTAGGATATCCGTCTGAATCGCATTCCTTGAGCTCCATTATGCGGCTCAGTTCCTCTACCCAGGGACTCACTTGTTCAGTGGCTGTGATCTGCCACCCCTGGCCGTTGGCCAACCGCATGCAGTATCCATTCTTAATCACAAGCTCAATCATATTCATTTCGAAACTATAGACTCTCAACAATCTCTTGTCCGCCAGACTCAGGTCTCCATGAAATCCCTCTCACCTGGAAGACAGTAAAGAAAATTGCCTGCCTGCCAATGCGTTTGAGCATTCAAAAGCCTCCATAAACGCATGTGCGCTATCCGGCAGATCCAAACGAGCAAGCGCCCCCGGCAGTACTACCCGTATTACATCTATTAGATGCAACTCCACCAGCCATGCATTGTGGGGACGCATTTGTACCATTACCGCAGTTTTTTCCCATTGCGGTCTCGTTTCTATCCGACGATAATGGAAGAAGTAAAGGTTTCTCGTATTTCAGAGACATAAGAGTATCCTCTAAGGTTTTAGCAACCTATTCTTTTGTTTCCTGCAGGTCTCTCGACTCTCAATGACATACTCACAAATGCTTAGTACGGAGCCTAGTTAGAAATCTAGGTCATTTACCCCCACCAGTTTCTGCAGGCAAACGACTGGCAGGAAACAGCTTCCTGCTGTAGGCTTCCTTGCAGTACCAAAATGGTTCCCAAAGATTGGTGCTCCTGTAGTAATTCTGAGCCAAACAGCTCGCCAGGCATATTTTGTTCATCAGACACTGGCCGCAGATCCCCTCAAGCCGATGGGGAAGTCCCTGCCGTATCTCTTGAAGAACTGGGGTGTTGATCCAGACATGCTCTAGGGGATCTTTATCTGCCTTGCCAAAAACAAGACCGACTACAGTCTCACCGATGCCGCAAAGTGCATAGGACCCATTGGCCAGCACTCCCAGAATAGATAGAATCCCACAGGTTCCGCATCCATCTCCATTCTCTCCAAACATCTTCCCTAGGGGACGGAAAGCCAGGGGATGGTCATAGTACAGGCCCAAATCTGTTGCAGCCGAGAGGATATTTTCCACCCACTTACCGAGATCCACCAACTCCGCGATGTCCAGAGTCTCACCAGAAAAGTGCATTCTTTCCCCCCTGGTAGCGGGCTGCACAATGTTGAACTTCACGGAACCAGCACCCAAATGCTCGGCTAACCTCACAATCGATTCTACGTGGTTTTTGTTCTGACGCATGATTGACATGATAATCTGGGGCTTCAACCCTGCATCCACGAGATTGCGGATCCCTACCAGAGCATCCTCAAAGCAACCAACTACTCCACGCACCCACTCGTGGGTTTCGGCCTCAGCACCATCCAAGCTCACCGAGACAAAAGTGTTTTTACATTCGGACATCTTGTGAGCCAGCTCTACCGTACACAGGACACCGTTGGTCTCTACTGTAAGGTCAAGGTCCTCGGTTCGGATATGTTCCAAAATCTCATTAATTTGCGGGTGCAACAGGGGCTCACCGCCTGTCAGTTTGACTCCTGTTAGACCCAGAGGTTTTGCCTGTTCAATGATCGATCTGAAAAGACCCAGATCCAGGGCAGGATAGGAATTCCCCTCGCTCTGGTACTTAGGCGCAATCCAGCAATGCCGACATCGCAGGTTACACCCCGCGGTCAGATAAAAGTAAATTTGGTTTAATGGGTATTTCTGATTTTTAACTTTTTCAGTTTTGTCTTTATCCATCTTCAAACAGATATTCCTCAATAGGAATGAACTGCCCCGCAGCAAGCTGCGCGGTACTAAGACGTCATTCCGGAAAGCCCAAAGGGCTTATCCGGAATCTAGATTCCCGCTTTCGCGGGAATGACATTAGCCAAGCAAGCTTCAGGAAATCAAACCCATACCGATTGACCAAATAGGACAATCCCCAATATTTTTATTCTTGCTGGCTTTAACATCTCTGCGTTTTCTGCGCTCTCTGCGGTTAAAAAATCCCTTCCGGCAGCCTCCCCCCAGCCTCTAGAAATCGCTTGAGACAGGCATCCGGGCTTGGATGATCCTCTTTACCTAAAATCGTATATGCCAATGCAGGACAATTTCCGGTGCAATAAGGCATGTGCTCGCAACCCTGACAAAACTCGAAATCACTCAATGGAATCTTGTGCCGTCCCCTCAGTTTCTCTAGTTCTGGGTGTTCTTGCCAGACTTCCTGGAGGTCAACTCTGTTGATTCGGCCCAAAGCAATGTGACTCATTTGCCCACAAGGAACCATCACCCCATCTGCACGCACCGACATTTGACTTGTCGGTCCAGTACAACCAGTTAGATGCCCCCCTCCCGAATAGCTCTCGAGCCCTTCGCGAAGGGCGTCTTCCATCTCAAGCCAATTTCTTGCCTCAGCTAAAGGACCCGCGGTTGCACTGATGCGGCCTTTGTATTTCTTGTTGAGCTCTAAAAGGGTCTCCATGGCTAAGGAGCGTTCTTCCACGGTAAGCTGTACCTGTTCGGCATTCTGCCGGCAAAGTCCCATATAGGAAGCTGCGTTGGTCGAAAAACCCGGGAGCCAGATTTCTTCCAAAAGCATCCTGGCAACGTTTTCAAGATCCCTGACATTCTTTCTGTGAATGGTCACCCGAACAGAAACAGGAACATTGTTATTTAGAAGAGACTTGATGCCCTGCATCGCTCTTATGAAATTCCCCTCTCCCCTGCAGGCATCATGGGTTGTAGGAACGGAGCCATCGATGGAAACCTGCACCCCGTCACAGCGTCCGGTTGAAGCCAGAAAAGCAGCCATTTCGTCAGTTATCATGGTGCCGTTGCTCAGAATATTGAATCGCATCTGGTTGCTGACAATTCCATCAATGAGTTCCCTCAAATCCTCGCGACAGAAGGGCTCTCCTCCCTGAAGCGTCACATTCATAACCGCACAGCGATTCAATTCCTCGAAGAACTGGAGCCATTCTTCCTTGGGGAGATCTTGGCCTACATCGCCCCCGCCGGTGAAGTGGCTACAGTACTTGCATCGCAGATTACAGCGGTTCGTTATTGCCAGTTCAACTGACCTTGGCGTTTTCATTAATTTCATGGTCGTACTAGGCCTTCTGGACTTCATAACCAGCCAATCCCCGCTGGACCAGATCCTCAATAAACTCTTGCAGATCGCTCTCTGCCTCGATCGGCACGTCTTCATGAGCCTCCTGTAGATTCTGCAAGATGTCACTGATCTCGTGATTACCGTCTAACCGCTTCCAGATAAATACGCCTATGGGATTGAGGCCAAAGGCATCACCGGTATCAGGATCAAAAAGAATGGCCCAGTCATCAAACTCCTCCCGAAGCACGATCAGCGGGTTGGCTATGGGATTGTTAGCTTGGGACACCGCCTTACCTCCCCTTTTTCAAATGTGATAGTTCAAGAAGTTCAATACGCCCTAACCCCGATCCACCATAATGCCATCATTCCAGTATTCCACCATTCCCGGGGCATTGTATTCGACTTCAGTCTTTGAGCACCAGACACCATCGGCTCGAGGCCCCTGAGTTCGACCTCTATAAATTTAAGCAAACTTCGTGCCGTTGGTTATGCGTCTCTTTCTCACGAAAATAAACTGTTGGGTGCTTGCATTTGAGGAGGAAGAGGTAGGGTAAAAAGGGAGGGTCGGATATTGGGCCGAAAGAGGCTGCATTGGCTCCCACGGACTTCATTATGTGGTCTGATCGCAAAATACAACTGCATAGTATAACGAGAGCGGGAATTGGGAAGGGGCTGTGACGAAAAAGGCTCACTTACCCAGCCATTCTATCTTGGCAAGATGTTCAATTTTTTTGAATTCGGGATCACCCGTGAGAATAATCGCACTTTCTCGTCTGGCAGTTGCCACTGCGAAACAATCGCCGAATGACAGAGGATATTCTGCTTTTATTCGGGCAGCATCAATGACACCCTGAAAATCATTTTGAACCAAGAGTATGGGGAGACCGACCAGAACAGTGTCCAAAAAGTATCCCGCTTCTTGCTCCCCTCTCTGTCGGTGAAGAATATAGTATGTCTCGCCCACATTGATCTCGTTCATGAGCAGAGAACCGTCGGATGCCTGCGCCTCGGCCAAGGCCTCCCGGACCTTTTCAAAACCTATTTCTTTATTTAAATATGAGAGCAAGGCAAAGCTATCCAGTAATCTTCTTCGACTCACGCTTCCGCTCCCTTCGGCGCTCATGCAGCAAGGCCTTGGTGAGTGATGACCCACCCTCAAAAAAGCCGCAAAAATGCTCTACTGGATCATCGGGTAGTGGTCTGATGATGGCGTGATCCCCTTCTGCTTTTATCAGGAGTTTCTTACCAGGTACAATCTGCAATCGTTCCCTGATCTCCTTGGGGATGACAATTTGTCCCTTGCTGGATGTGGTTACTACCGACATGATTATTCTCCTCTTGCGACACAGTAAGACGAAATACTATAAAATCATACTTCTTAATTTTTATCATACTTTATTATTACTGTAAACTTTTTTATGGGGCGACTTACTAGCTAAATTGAGCGATTCCAATGGAGGGATTAGCGAAGCGATCGGTTCTTTGCGGGCGGGGATAAACCCCGCCCCTACCAAAAGGGTTGACCTGCCCGTCGTAGGGGCGGACTTTACGCCCGCCCGACCAGATCCCCCTGCAGCACCCCTTCCTGACTCATAAGCTTGATGACATCGGAATAGTCCTGTGGAAAGCCAAGTTTTCGCTTCGAAATGATTCGATTGCAGGTGTCTATTATGGCTTCAATAGCCACAATGAAATTATATTTGGAGGTATCGATTTTTTCATAATGGCCCAGGAATTCATCCTTTGAGATCTTGGAGAGACTTCTAAGCTTAAGGAGGGATTCATCCATCTCTGTGAATAGGCGGTTAAGAACACTATTCTCCAAATCGTTCATCCGATTCTCCCAAAACGATGTTCCTGTAGTAAAACCTCAGATGGGGTAGAAAGTCGAAGTAGAGGCTTCGAGTGCGCGTCTCGAAATCAACCTGGCGCGCTTCATCCCTGGTGCAAAAGATTCGCCCTTTGGTCATGACGTCGAATCTGAATGGTAGGGGAGCCAAATTGAGAGGCCTGAGATCGAAGGTCACACCGGAGGTCGCCATATCGCATTCTGCACTCAACGCGAGGGAGTAATTGAACATGTCGCTGCTATCCTTGAAGGCGCGGGAATCAAAGTACACTGCTACATCGATATCCCGGAAAAATCCCTCCTCTAAGAAAGACCCATAAAGATAGGCAAACAAAACAGGCTCTTTTCCCGAAAGCAGCTCCTTGAGCTGCGAAATCAAGAGATCTTTCTCTCTCTGATCCAACTTCTTTCTTGGCAGAACTGTCATGCGAGACAACCTAGCATAAAGGAGGCCTTTCCTCAAACTAGTTTGTCATTCGAGCCTTGCCGTTTTGTTATACCATGATTCACGTATCTAAGATCCCAACACTTTCCAATACCTAGCCCGGATATTGCATGAGTTGGAATTCTTGAGCCAGCTAGCAGCTCAGGTTCCAAGTCAAGAACTCAGATTCACACCGAAAAAGAGCGTCCACTCTCTGGTAAAAAAGATCGCCAAGTGGTAATTAAGGGCTGAACTGAGTGATAATTGTTCCATTTGTCATTGTCCTCAACGGGAGACTGCGCCGCAATGCGTCACTTTCACTGGATTCCCCTTCGACTTCGGTCAGGGTGGTGAGCCTGTCGAACCACGGATCTCGCTCCGAGAAAGGGAGCTCGTCCGGAATGACGGGTTCGGCGAATTGTGAAACAGTCTCAAGAGAGAGGAAACGAAAGAATCCGCTAGCATAGCCGGGTGGCTTTGGGTACCGACTGACTTTCACGGTGGCACCCCCAACCGCCTTCGCGAAAGCTAAGGAGAGTCAAGTAGGGGGCTAACTCCAGTAGGGCTGACAGCAACGCTCGTTTCAAAATCCCCCCTAACCCCCCTTTTGGCTAAGGGGGGAATTTCAAGGAATCACCTCAAAATCTCACCCTTTTGTAAGGGGGATAAAGTGGCTGTCCGACAACCTCTCTTTTGGCTTCTTTTGTCATTCTGAGACCTTGGCCGAAGAATCTCGAGGATGTAAGTTCCTGAATCCATGAGATTCTTCGCTTCGCTCAGAATGACAATAGTAGGCATTAAAGGGACTGTCGGACAGCCTCTAAATGAAGATTTTAAGGCAGGCTGTAATCCTAATTTCTTTTCTTGTCCAATGGGCCAACACTCGGTACATTCAGAAAAAAGATTTCCCTACACGGCCAGGGCTCTCTTGCTGGGACTCCTTGTAGCCCAGGTCATAGCTGCCATACAGGTGTATCTGTCAAACCTCGATCTCTATCGCAGCCTATCGGCCATACAAGCAGCCGGCTACCTCACCATACCGAACCAACGCACCATGCCCAGCCTCCAGGATTTCGCTCCCGCCTTATTCGGCGGTCTTTTTTTCACCTTTAGCGTGGGTGCAGGTCTGACCCTACTCTCGATCGGAGCGGCCTGGATATGGCATCGGATGTTCTCGCGAAACCGATATATTTTGATCGTGTTTTTGTTGATCTGGCTGGGTTCTGTGGTGGTGCTGAATCACCGGGGCTTTTCCTTCGGAGCCACATGGTATTTTTTTGCCATACCCCCCGTGGTTTTCCTCGCCACCGTGAGATGGATGCCATCAGCTCCTGGTAAAAGGGGGTGGGTCGACGGCACGGTGCACACCATCCCGGTTGTGGTGGTGGCACTTTTGTGGACATCTCAAATTGACAGCCACTTTTTCGTGGACTTTAGAGACATGTTCCTCCTTTCAAATCCGGTTGGGATAAAGGTGAACGATTTTTACTATGATTATACCCTCTACCCTGCGGAGGTCTTCAAGTCTCTGGACCAGAAAGTTCTCAAAACGTGCAGTCTGCAAAATCTTGAAAAAGGATCCTCACTCGCGCGAGTGCAGCGGGAATTGCTCAATTACAACTACCTTGCCGTGGCAACAGATGATGCGGTTGACCTGGACCTGGTACAAAACGGTGATATGCTGGTCTTTAAGAATGAAGATAGGGTAGTTTTCCAGACCACACTCGCAGATTTTCTCTCCGACCCGGCAACTGCATTGGGAGAATTCTCTGCCAAGAGTGATAGAAACGGTTTTTTCCGCCAGTTTACCTTCTTCTCTCTTGTCATGGGGTTGCCCCTTATCCTCTATCTGTTCCTCCATGCCCTGATCCGTCTCCTCTGTTGCTTTTTTCTAGATGTCAGGACCTCTTCTTTGATTGCTTCAATCCTTTGTCTCATTGTTGGCCTGAGCATCCTGATCCCATTCAAGTACAGGAGAGGGAACGATGTGGAGTTGAAGGATGTCCCCCAGGCTTTGGCCTCAAAGTCCTGGCAAGAGCGGGTTGCCGCCTTGAGGATCATAGAGCGAAAAGGGCTGGAAGTAAGTGGCTTTCCGCCCTATCAAAGGCTGCTGGCAAGCCCCCACATAGCAGAGCGCTACTGGTTGGTGAGGGGACTGGCTGTAAGCCGCCGACCTGAAACCTACAGAGATCTCTTGGCCTTTCTGGATGATCCCCATCCCAATGTGGTTTCAATGGCTTTGTATGGACTCGGGCAGAGGGGAGACAGAAGAGGTGTCAGCGAAATTCTCACAAGGATCGAAACATCCGATCACTGGTACAACCAATGGTATGCTTACAGAGCCTTACGAGCCCTCGGGTGGAAGCAAAGGAAATCGAAGTAAGAACCCTGTTTCTCTGCATTGCTGCAGTAATTGCCGTTGAACTGAGTACGTGGGTCGTGACTTCAAAGTCCGTCTACCACCCTCTGCTTATTCTGGCTACCGCCCGTCTCCTTCAAGCACTCCTGATTATCCTGATTGTTGTGACCTGGGGGAAAGGAGTATCTTCCATAGGCTTGGCTCGATCAGAGATGGTCTCTGGTTTGAAAAAGGGGCTGCTCTGGTCGGCCGGCTTTGGAGCGCTTGCCACCATTGCCTGTGTTGGATTGTTCGCTGCCGGCATTAATCCTCTCACCTTAATAAGAGCCCGCTTACCGACACAGACCAGCGATCTTATCCTTTTTTTCATTGTTGGCGGGATGGTAGGGCCCGTAGCAGAGGAGCTTTTCTTTCGGGGAATACTCTATGGCTTCCTGAGACGATGGGGGGTGATTGTGGCACTTGTCCTGAGCACCTTGATCTTTGTACTGTGCCACCCCGTTAGTCATGGAATCCCCGTCACCCGTTTGCTGGGTGGTATTGTCTTTGCTGTAGCCTATGAAATCGGCGGTAGCCTCATTGTCCCCATCACCATCCATATGCTGGGCAACCTGGCCATCTTCACCCTCTCATTGATAATTTAGCCCTCTCCCCTCTTCTTCCTTTACTATCTCCACAGGGCATGGCCCAAGGCGCAGGGCACGAGGCACAAGCTTGGCGTTTGAGGTTTGAGGCAACAAATAAAGATATAAAAAGAAGACATCTTGCGCCTCCAACCTAAAGCGAGGTCCGCCGGACTGAGCGCTCCTCCAACCTCCAACCTCATAGTCCTATGCTTCATGCCCCTTGCTCCACCCGTCCTGAGCGACTCGACCTGAGGACTTCGAGTGAGCCTCAGTCGAACTCCTCGTCGACAGGTCTTGACGAAGGATGCTCTTTGCCCTATGCCCTATGCTCTATGCGCCATGGCCATTCCTCAATGGTACCACCTAAGTTAGTAGGATTTCTGCGTCAAATGGTACATCTCAGGCAAGATTCGCTATCCATTTGTGCAACCATACCATGGACAACATATTGAAATTAATATCATTTAAGCTTCAATGTAGAAATTCTCAGTTGGGAAGACCTCAGTATTTAATCGCCGGGAAATTGCGGCATAGTGTTTGCATGAGAGGGTAGCGGAATCAAAGGTACAAACTCATTATCTACCCACGGAAACTCGCTTTTTTAAGGTTGCCTTTGACTCTAGAGAGTCTAACCATTTGCCTGGAGCAACTGGCCGGCTTTGGGCTGCCCCCAGAGGGGCTTTAATGCTCTTTCCCCTCCTGCGGCAGTCTGCTGGAGTGGCGGAGTAATGGAGTAATGAAAGGACTAATTGAAATTGAAATACGGGCTTTCGCCTTTGCCAACACTCCAATACTCCAATACTCCAGTACTCCAAAACAACTCGCAATCTTTCCCGGCAAAGCCATTGAACTGCGACCTGGCCCTGAGGACCGGGTTTTCGATGTTGAATAAAGAAAGGCATGCGTGCGGTTATTGGACAGCCTTTGTAGGCAGATTGAAAAATAATTTGGGGGATAATCCATGGCAAAATATGACATAAATATACGCGATTACTGGCGGATCATCCGCAAACGCAGAACTGTTGTCATCCTGTCTGCCATATTGTTTACCGTCTTTAGCTATCTCTTTGCTGTAATTCGCACTCCTGAACCCCTCTACGAGGCGACCTCCGCCGTCAAAGTAGAAAAGGCAACTGATCTCACCACCTTACTGCTAGGCACCGTCTCTTGGACTTCTTGGGACAACGTTGCCACCCAGGCGGTGATTATCACCAGCTTTCCAGTATTCGAAGAATCAGCACGACAGATGGGGCTGATTCCTGAAGATATCTCCTCAGCCGAAGTTCGCAGTACCCAGGAATATCTCCAAGTAGTAAATACTCTCAAATCGAAGATCTCAACCGAACAGGAGGGCAACACCAACATCATAAACATCACCGCTACATCTTCAAATGCCACTGATGCTGCGCTGCTCGCCAACATGGTTGCTGAAGTTTACCGCCAGAACAACGTTAATGAACGGAACAAGAAGGTAAGAGAAACAAAGGAATTCATTGAGAAACAGTTGGAAGTAGTTGGAAGCCGCCTTGAGCGAGCTGAAAAGAATCTTCGCAATTACGAACAGAGCACCAAACTCGTAGCCATTGACGCCCAGACCACCGCTATGATCGATCGTCTTATCAGCCTCGAGAATTTGGTGGCAGACCTCCAGCAAAAGAGACTTGAAGTCAAGAGACAGCTGGGACTGCTCAAACAATTCCGCGAGGTGAAACAAAGTGGCAGCCAAGAAGCATTCTACCTCCAGGATCCCTC
>Ga0209536_100009165_pt1 | contig 14722 bp, 21 predicted proteins | sample DeeMarSeWOR28_12_FD_187461 | JGI IMG/M metagenome (GOLD analysis project Ga0209536, IMG submission 187461) | Marine sediment microbial communities from White Oak River estuary, North Carolina - WOR-2-8_12 (SPAdes) (version 2) | ecosystem: Environmental > Aquatic > Marine > Intertidal zone >...
AAGATCATCGTCGTTGATTCGCTCTGGTCGAACTGGACGCCCTATATGATAACGTTCGCATGTACGCCGGTCGGGCGGGTGGTAAGTTATATCCCGCTCACGCCCGAGAAGTTGGGCGACGACGTCGTCAGGGTGTTAGAGGCGATTGGCTATAGAACTTACTCGCCGATAGAGCGGGAAGGGCTGGTCGGCCGGGGCGACCCGGAGAAGTTCAGATACAAGGAAGACAGATTATGCCCGGTCTATCGCCTACATTTGTGACAATACAAGAGCCGGAATATAAAAGCAAGGCTGATGCGGCGTGGGCGAAGCGGCTTGGCGAGGAAAAGCGGCGCGGGGATATACAGTGGTATGCTTACGAGCCGATCGGACTTAGGTTGTCTCTTAATGGGAAGAAGTGTGTATACTGGGTTGATTTTATCATAATAGACAACGGGGGCCGCGTGGTTGCACAGGAAATAAAGGGTGGGTATATCCGGCCCAAAGGGCTGGTTAAGTATCAGGCGGCCGAAGCCCTTTATCCGTGGTTACGCTTTGAAATGTGGCAGGTTTCCCGCAAGGGCACGTGGAGGAAAATACGAGGTGCTTAGAATATTCGGACACAGTTTCAGATTTATCAGACACGGGGCGGTTAAGGAAGAGGGGCGGTGGGCCGATTGTTTCTACGGTCAACAGGTTGTCCGATTGATTAAGGGCGATTATCCACAGAGCGCCATCCTGACGTCGGTGCTGCACGAGCTGATCGAATCGGCGAATCACTTCATGGATATCGGGCTGAAACACGCGCAGATAGAGGCGCTCGAGGTGGGGCTTTTTTCGATGCTAACAGATAACGGCGTTGACTTATCCGTGCTTCTGCATCGGCTTGACGACCTCGACCCGGACAGCTCGCCGGCGACGCAGCACATAGAGGAGGGCGGATAAATGGGCGGGCAGCCGCGGCACGATCTAATCCCGAACGCCGCGCTTCACGAGGTGGCGGTGGTGCTCGGCTTCGGCGGGGACAAGCATTCCCCGTGGGGGTGGAAGAATGTGGCGGATATCCGGGGAACCTACACCGGGAAGGCGCTAAGGCATCTCGGGTCGTATCTTGCGCGGGGCGCGCTTGACAAGGAAAGCGGGCGGCATCATGTGGCCCACGCGATAGCCGACCTGTTCTTTGTGTTAGAAAATGATATCGGCCCCGGGCCGCAGCGACCCACGAGCGGAGAGAGCCCGCCGCCCAGGGCGCTCAGCTTGGACGACCAGATGGACAACAGTTAAGGATTAGCAGATGGTTTACGTGATGGCGGGCGGGGACCGGCACGGAGAGTTCGAACACAAGAAAGCAATAAAGGAGTTCATCGCAGAAATAAAGATATCAAAGCCAGACGTGGTAGTATTGACGGGCGACATTCTGGACTTTTACGCGGTGAGCAGATACCTAAAGGACGGTAGAGTGCATACGGTACAGAAAGACGTAGACGGGGCGTCCTGGTTTCTGGACGATGTGCGGGATGCCGCGCCCGGGGAAGTCCATCTCGAAGAGGGAAACCACGAGCGCCGCCTCAGAAAGTACATCCTACGCAACGCGCCCGAGCTGTTCGAGCTGGAAGAATTAAGCGTTCCATCGCTACTGGATTTAGATGAGCGCGGCATCGTATGGCACCCGGAAACCGAGGATCATTTCATCGACGGGATACTGTACCGGCACGGTGAATATGTTAGAAAGCAGGTGGGCTGGTCGGCGCGAATTCACTGTCAGGAATACGGGGAAAGCGTGTGTGTGGGCCACTGTCACCGGCTCGGCCGCTGCCATGAGCGCGAGGCAAACCGGGCGACGGGCGAAGAGTTCGTCGGAATAGAGGCGGGTTGCCTATGTACTGACGAGGCGGCGAGGGACTACCGGCACCGGCCGAATTGGTGTCGGGGCTTTGTGAAGATTTATGATGGGTACTGGATAGAAACGATACAGGTGTAAACATGGCGAGCGGTACGATTCAAGTCATTCCTCGATTATCATACCTGATCTTATTTAGGCTAAGGCTAATAGAACATAGAGTGCCAATTACTCCGCGTACCGCCCGTCATTCTAATATGTGGCCCGGGTGGGGCCTAACTTGTTGTGCCGATGATGGGTGTCGGCTCAGTCCGGTTTCGAGCTACTATCTAACCGATTATGACTTTTTAAAAGGTATTCGCCCCGCCCGGGCTTCTTTATAGGAGGGATAATGTACACGGGACAGGAAAATATAGGGTGGTTATTCGGCGGTTTTACTGGGATATCCTTTGTTGCCCTTATTATCGTGCTGTTGCAGGCGCTTGAGCCTGCCGACACGCCGCCCGATATCTTCGACGGCGGAGTTCTGCTAACGCGCCCGACCGATCGATCGATTAACATCAACCTGTTTCCGCTGGCCGATGTGGATGTGGGGGTGATATACGGGAATTATCCCGATCACCTCGACAGCATCAATGGGCCGTACTATGGCAATCTTGCCGGCCGTCCGATAAATATCGCGCTTGAGCCGCTTCGTGCTGGCCTAACATACTTCTATCGGGTCGGCCACCGTGTTATCCCGGCGCAGGAGTGGGAGTTCGGGGATATCGGGTACTTCACGACAGCTCGCGCCCCGGGCGATGAGTTCACCTTCACCGTGACAAGTGACGAACATCTATTCAACTTTGTGCATCTCGGGGATCAGGACAATCTCGACCTGTTCGGCGTCACCGTGCAGAACATCGTTAATGACGTGCCTGACTTTCATTTATCTGCGGGCGATACCGCAATGACAGAGATCTATTCCGGCCCGGACATCACCTCGATCACCGAGGCGAAGGAGCGTTATCTTATCTTGCGCCGCCACCTGGCGCCGCTCACCGCAAGGGCGGCTTATTTTTTGGCGCTCGGCAACCACGAGGGCGAGCAGGGATGGTACGGCTTCGAGCCCGATAGCATCGCCACATGGAGCCTGTACGCCCGAAAGATGCTTATCCCAGGGCCTGAGCCCGGGTATTTCTACGCTGGCAATAACCACGACCTACACCCGACTATCGGACTGCGGCAGGACTACTATTCATTCGAGTGGGGCGACGCGCTGTTTGTTGTGCTTAATCCCTATTCGTACACAGAGAAGAAGCCGCATGAGTACCCGCTGGGCGGGCCGCACGGCGCCACACTCGACTCATGGGATTGGACGCTGGGCAAGGACCAATATAATTGGTTATATGACCGAGTATCTATGTCTTCAGCTAAGTGGAAATTCGTTTTGATGCATCACCTCACCTCGAGCACAGTGACGGAGATATTCCCGCACTACGGGCGAGGTGGAGCGGAGATCGCCAAACACCATCTGTACGGCGACCCGTCTCATGAGTGGGGCGGCGAGGATGCAAGCGGCGCGCTGATCTTCGCCGAGAAACGGCCCGGCTGGGAGCATGGCCCGATACATGACTTCCTTGTAGCGGCGGGCGTAGACGTGGTAATACATGGGCATGACCATTTCTTTGCGTATCAGGAATTAGACGGCATCGTGTACCAGCTCTGTCCGAGGGCGTGTGACACTAAGTATCTGCTAAAGGGCACGTTTGTAACCGGTGGGCACTATTACAACGGGACGTTTATAGCTAATTGCGGGCATCTCTATTATCGCGTGACGCCTGAGCGGGTGACGTGTCGCTATATCCGGTCCTATCTCCCGGGCGATGGCGAGAATGGCGAGGTGGCGTTTGAGTACATTCTGGAGTAGGCGCCGTGACTGACCGACCGCCGTATGGCTCAACCGTCCGCGTGATATCCGGCCCGCACACCGGGGCTCGGGGCGTAGTCACCGGGTATCTTATGAAATACGACGAGGGCGATAAAGCCGTGGTTCTCCTGGGCCGGGATAAGGCCGGGATGCCCGTTATCAAGGTGATTGATGTGGAGAACTTAGAGGTGGTGGAATGATGGATATTCGCAAGCGGGTAAGAGAGCTTAACGGCGAGCTGAAGAACGTTCTGGACTTCGCCGCCGAGGAAACGGTGATGAGTTGGGCCGTCGGGCTCTACGGGGCCGCCTACGGCAAGGCATACTGTGAGGGGGCCGAGGATATGCTAAAGGCGGTATCCAATGCCATCGGCAACCTGACGCCGGGGAAGCTGATCGTGGATAGGGTGGCGAGCGATAAGAAAGAAGGTGAAGGAGGCTGATTAATATTTTTCCTTGACTTCTACGTAATTTCCCTTATCCTGGGGGGCCGGTGGCGTAAGAAGGATGACATTGATTGGTTCAAGTGAGAAATAAATGGACGTTGAATACTGGCCGATAGAGAACATCCGGCCCTATCTTGGCAATGCGAAACAACATAACGTAGAGTGGATAGCAGAATCCATCCGACAGTTCAAGCCCGACCAGCCTATCGTAGTAGATAAAGACGGTGTGATTATTAAAGGCCACGGACGGCTAAAGGCCGCGAAGGCGCTGGACATGAAGGAGTTTCCGGTGGTCGTCCGAGACGACCTTACACCGGAACAGGTTAGGATTGCTCGGATTGCGGACAACAGGAGCGCGGAAGCGGGATGGGACGGCGATATGTTAGTCGCCGACCTCGAGGGCGTGGAGCTGGACGCGGATATGGCGGCGCTCGGGATATCTGACGACTGGCTATCCGAGTTCAGGATAGACGAGCCCGCTGACGGACTGACCGACCCAGACGACGTACCCGACACGCCAGAGGAACCCATATCGAAAACCGGCGACCTGTGGCTACTGGGCGACCACCGTCTGCTCTGCGGTGACTGCACCAAGAAAGAGGACGTGGAGCGGGTTATGGCGGGGGAGAGGGCGGCGCTGATAGCAACGGACCCGCCGTATAACATCCAGACATTATCTGGCTTCGGCTCGAGGGGGAATAGGAGTTACGCGGGCCTGGAGAGTGCGCCGACTTACGGAGAGTGGATGGGCCACGCCGCTGATGTCAGCAGAGAAAACGCGGGGGCGTTTGTGTGGGAAGACTGGCGCAACGTCGTCCCGCTATGGCAAGCCCTGGAGTCGGAAGTCGGCCCTGTAAAAGACTTTGTTGTGTGGCACGTTACTAACCGAAGGGCGCGGCAGTTTCGGAAAGGGTTTTACCCAGAATGGGACATGTGCCTATTCGCTGCAAAAAACGGCGACTTCGAATGGCACTTCTCAGGAGAGGGGAGCCGGGCGAATGTGTATACGTCCGCCGCCGTGACGGACAACTCCGGGGTTTACGGGAAAAAGCCCGTTGAACTAATATCCAGATTCGTGGGAGTTTCGACGGGTGGCGACGATGTGGTTTACGAGCCCTTCTCCGGCTCCGGCACCACCATCATAGCCGCCGAGCAACTGGGCCGGAAGTGCTACGCCATCGAGATTGAGCCGCGTTACGTGGATGTCGCCGTCAGGAGATGGGAAGAATTTACGGGAAGGAAGGCGAGAACCGAAGATGGGAAGACCCTTGATTGAAATAGATGAGCAGCAGGTCGAGAACCTTGCGGCCATCGGCTGTACTCAAGTTGAGATAGGCGCGGTCGTGGGGTGTTCCGTGGACACTCTGCATCGCCGTTTTGCGGATGTAATAAAGAGGGGGAACGAGCGCATGAAAGCATCGCTCCGTCGCTGGCAATATGAGCGCGCCAAGGGTGGAAGCGTGGCTATGCTTATCTGGCTCGGGAAGAACTACCTGGAGCAGACGGACGTGTTGCGTCAGGAAACAACCGGGAAGGACGGCGGGCCGATAGAGCTGGCCGGCGGATGGGAGAAAGAGCGGGCGGCCATCGTGGAAGCGCTCGCGGCGCATCCCGAGGCTAAGCGCCTGCTTATTGATAAACTGAATGGACGCCTCGGAACAACGAATTGACCTGTTAAGGGCGCTCGACCCGGCATCGTACATGGCGGGGAGCGGGCTTGAGCCGGATCCGTGGCAGGTAGACTTCTTGCGGTCGGAACAAGATGCGCTCCTGAACTGTACGCGGCAGGGCGGCAAGTCTACGGTGACGGCGGCGCTGGCAGCGCATACCGCGACGTACAGCGAGAAATCACTCACGTTGTTGGTGTCGCCGTCTTTGCGGCAGTCCGGTGAGTTATTCAGAAAGGTGAAGGGCATCTATCGTGGCGGACAGTACCGACAAGACGTCAAGAACGAATCGGCCCTACAGCTTGAGCTGGCGTCCGGAAGTCGGGTGGTATCGCTGCCAGGGAAACCAGATACAATTCTCGGTTACTCCGCCGTGGACCTGCTCGTTATCGACGAAGCAAGCCGCGTCCCGGATGAGCTATATTATGCGGTCCGGCCTATGCTCGCTGTCTCAGGCGGCAGACTCGTTGCGCTGTCTACGCCGTTCGGAAAGCGCGGGTGGTTCTTCAGGGAATGGACCGAGGGCGGGGATAAGTGGCTTCGATTCAGGGTGACGGCCGACGACTGCCCGAGGATAACGCAGAAGTTTCTGGACGGGGAGCGGGCCAGCATGGGCGATTGGTGGTTCAGACAGGAATACTACTGTGAGTTCGTGCAGGCGCTCGACAGCGTCTTCTCGCATGATCATGTTATGGGAGCGGTGACCGATGAAGTGGAGCCGCTATTTTCATGAATAAATTCTACTTCGGGCTGGACCTGGGCCAGTCGCAGGACTACACGGCGTTAGCCGTTATCGAGGCGAAGCGCAAGAGCCAGCTACACTTACGTCACGCCAAGCGGTACGAGCTGGGGACGCCGTATCCGGATATCGTCACCGACGTGGCGGCTCTGCTGAAGCGGCAGGAGGTGGGCAGCGCACCCGAGCTCGTGGTGGACGGCACCGGGGTGGGCGCGCCCGTGGTCGATATGTTCCACAAGGCCGGCCTGCTTCCCTACGTCGTCAAGATACACGGCGGCGACAAGGTAAACTCGGACGGCCTGGAGTACCGGATACCCAAGCGCGACTTGGCGTCCTGCCTACAGGTATATCTCCAGGAGAAGCGGCTCAAGATAGCCGCGGCGCTGCCGTTAGCCGATATCCTGATCGGCGAGCTGCTGAACTTCAAGGTGAAGATATCAGAGAAGGGACATGACTCATACGAGGCGTGGCGGGAGGGCGACCACGATGACCTCGTGATAGCCGTCGCCATGCCGTGTTGGTTTATTCAGAACGTGGGATCGGTCCCGGTGGAGGCGTTTACCGAGAACACCGAGGGCTGGCCCGACTGGGAGGAAGAATGGGGCGATTAGAGGAACATCTGTCAAAAGAGACGATCGGGGCGATGCTGCTCGATATCTCGGCAAGAACGCCGTATTCGCTGGCGACGGTGGCGCGGGCATTCGAACTACTTGAATCATTCGATACCTTGTTAGTGGCGATCGAGATGGCTCAGGGGCAGAATTTAGATCTCAGCACCGCGATGGCGCGGGCGGTTGACGAAGAGACGAAAAAATAAATTACGCAAAATGTGTAATTTGGCCTTGACTCATATCCTAAAATATGGTATGCGAGGCGCCATCATCTTAAATTAAGCAACGCGGGCAACTTCGGGAAAAGGGGGCGCGCCTCTTGCAGCTACAAACGACGGTCATACTTGACCATAACGGCAATCCATTCAATGGGCAGTCCGGCCCCGAGCTACCGGAAATTACAGCGATAAATCAGCTCGAGGAAGCCTGGACGCCCAAGAAGCTTGCCGACCATAACAAAGACTATACCACTCTATCCACTTCCGATGTTTGCAATTTTGATCTGCCCGGGACCTGGAGATATCTCCGTTCGCTCTACTATATGCGCGGCCCCGTCAAGAATGTGGTAAACAACCTCGCCATGCTGACGGGTAGCCCCGAGGCGATCGAGTTCGGGGCGGACAAGGACGCTAAGGGCTGGGAAGAGATCGGAATGGCGAATGGCTTCCCGAATCGGTGGGGCCACATAATTAACAATCAGTTTCTATATAACGATTACTTCACGGCCATCGCCAGGGGCGAGAAGCTGAGCGCCGACGTCGGCGCCAAGGTGGCGATTCGGAACATAGAGCCGTTCCTAATCGATGAGATATCCACGAAGGACCACGACCCGGAAAGCGTGACCGGCTATCGGTCTACAAGTTACGACTTGACATACGAGCCCGGGGACGTGGTCCACCATAAATTCAACACGCTTGGCAATTATGTGCGGGGCGTCCCGCTGCTGATGGCGTGTCTTCGAGAGTTGACGTATTACTACAAGTGGATGGAAGACCTGTATTACATCGGGCACATCCGGGCGCGGCTGCCCGTGGTTCGTAAGATCAAGGGTGGCGGGCAAGATGTGACCACCGAGGCGGCGCGGCTCCAGTATCTTCCGGGGCCTGGCCGGGTGGCCGTTGAGAATCAGGGCGGTGACTGGGAATTCCCGCCGTCTTATTCCGGCCTATCCGACGCCGAGGCGGGAATCAGGGTGTTTCTCCAGGGTATCGCGCTATCGGTAAACCTGCCCGTGTTCCTCGTTTCCAGCGACTACACGAACAACAGCTTGGCATCCACGCTATCGGCGGACAGCCCGACGGTGCGGCTAATCCGGTGGTATCGGAAACAGTTAGAGGCGCAATTCAAGGAGGTCATAGCCAAATCGCTGGGCTATACGGCGGCAAGCGATCTCGAAGTATCGTTCTCATGGCCGCCCGTCATCGAGCGGAACAAGGAGCAGGACGCGAAGGCGTATGAGATCGGCGTAAGGAACGGCGCGGTATCGGCAGAGACGATGGCGATAGAGGTATTCGGGTTGAACTGGGAAGAGGAAAGCAAACGGCTCAGGAGCGAATCGGATGAGGCAGAGCGGCGGTTCGGCATGAAGGGTCAGCATGAAGGATGGGTACCAGCTTAGACAGTGGCGGCGGCGGGGATCGCTGCTGCATACGTCTTGCTGGCGATAAGGGTCCGGGCTGCCCGTTCTGCCGTAGTTCTCTGAAAAAGCGAAGCTGGTCACTGGGTTATCTGGGATGTATTAACCCGTGCTGCCCGAACTACTATAAACGAGGTGACCTGGGGTACTATTCGGGAAGACAGGATAAGAAGGACGAGGATGGCCCACGGTAAGCGGCAGAACTGGAGCACCAAGATATACAACGCGCTTACCTGGGCGCGGCTCAAGGTCATCTTGAAGAACGAACGGGAGGCCGAGGAGCGGATTGAGGACCTCGCTGAGCGAACTTTCGATGACCTCGTTCTGGCAATGGCAATGGGGCCACGGCTCAAGAGTGCGCGGGCCGAGGGGCAGCGGTGGATCAGGCGACACGCCCGGGGAATCATGCGGCGATTCGCCGAGGACTCACAAGCCGTTATCCTTCAGGAGGCCCTGGACGCGGCGAACGAGATCAGGGCGGCAACCCGAGCGGCTATCATGGGGCGGCCCCTGAAAAGCGCGGTCCGGGCCGAGGCGGCGGCGTATATTGATGCAGATGCCGATCCGGAGGACATGCCGCAACTGGACCCGCTTGTCTGGTACAACGATGCGCCCATAGCCGATGCCGGCGACATTGTAACCGGGGAATTTCTCGGGACCACGCTTGACAAATGGGAGGCGACGCTGGCGACGAAGTCGCTGCCCGACATGGCGGCGGCGTATTCGGCGGGCATCATCGCCGGGGAATCGATCGAACAGATAGCGCGGCGGACGCGAGATAAGTTTGACCTGGCGCCACACTCGGCGCGGATGATGGCAAGGACGGCTATTCAGTCGGCGGCCAACCGAATGCAGGATAAGGTGTACTCGAATAACAAACATCTTATCGGCACTCTGGTATTCACGGCGACGCTCGATGTGAGAACCTGCCCGGTGTGCGGCGGGTATGATGGGAGCGAGTATCCGCCGGGCGGCAGCAAGCCGGGCATCCCGGTGCACATCGCCTGTAGGTGTACTTACGTCCCGAAGATGAAGAGTGCGGCCGAGCTGGGGCTTGGGCCGCTTGAGATACCGGACAGGGCCACCAGGGAATCAATGGACGGCAACGTCCCGAATACTTTGAAATACGAAGACTGGATAAAGCAGCCTCACATACAGAAGAAACACGAGGCGTTCCAGAAGAAGCAGCGGCAGAAGTACGCGAGGCGGGCCAAAGCACGCAGACGGCGCGCAGCGGCGAACGTGTGATATATAACATCAATATAACATGAATAGGTTATAGAACAATGGTGAATGTAGAAATTCCGGGAACGTTCGAACTGGTTGCAAAGGGGAGATCGGTTACCGTTGTAACCCAGGCCACGGTAGACCAAATTAAAATTAGCGACATCAATCTGACGGCAGATCAGGCGGCGTCCCTGGCGCGGCTCGTCAATCTAAGTAACGGCGATGTTGATTTGAAAATAGAGATTATAGAATTGTGAGACAGTGAAATGGCACTGACAAAAACAAGCGGCGACGGCAAGGCGTATCCGGCGGCGGCGTGGCTTTACAAGCCTGATCCAAGTAAACCCAGTACATGGAAACTCCGATTCAAGGAGTACGTGAACGGGCAGCTAAAGGTAACGCGGCGCATTCTGGGGATGGCCCACGCGGCGCTGACAAAGGGTTTCCGGGGCAGCAAGGTACAGCTCCCGGCCGGTGTGAAATCAAAACTGCTGGCCCGGGTCAAGTCGATGCTTAATTCGCTCGGGGCCTCCAAGGAACAAGTTCAGATAGAGTTCGATCTCTTGAAGGACTGCGGTTATCTACCCGACGTAGTCGAGGAATCAACGGAAGGTATGATTTACGACACCTTCGAAGAGGTGTCTATGGAACCCGGTAAAGTGGAGATAGACCGGGACAATGGCATTCTGAAGAACGTCGCTATCCTGGGGCTGGTATCGAAGAACGGCCGGCGCTATATGGAAGAGGCGGTCAAGGATGCAGTGACACGGGGAATCTATGAGGGACTGCCCTGCTATAAAGACCATTCCGGCGGAAAGTCCCGCAAGATAGACGAGCTGATAGGAAGCTGGTCGAACACGCGATTCGATGAGGCGACGAAACGGGTCCGGGGAAACCTGAAGACCTTAGAGGGCCACCGAGGATTAGTGCTTGACTTGGTTGATAACGGGCCGCAGCTCGCGGCGCCGTCTCACGTCGTTGAGGGAAAAACGCGGCGGATCAAGGAGGGCGACAAGGTGGTTGAAGTTGTGGAATACATCGGGCGCGGCCATAGCGTGGACCTCGTGGCCGGGGCGGCGACGGTCAATTCATTACTGGAAGCGGACACCAAGCAGGAGGTCGATACGATGACTGATAATAAAGAACTCGAAAGCTACGTCGATGAGAATAGCCCGACGGATAACAGCGGGCTGGAAAAAGTGGTAGAGGCACTTCGGGAGGATATCAAGGCTCTGCGTGATGAAAACGCCGAGCTGAAGAAAAGTAACGACAACGCTGAAAAAGTGGCTTTTCAGGCTGCTTTGCGAGAAGCGGTGAACAGCGCGGCGCTGCCGCCCGAGATCCGGGAAACGGTCTATGAGGACAACAAGGACGAGGTGCTAAGCGCGGATGACACGAAGGCGCTGATCGAAGGTTATGAGGCATTCGCCAAGTCGTGCGGCTATAAGCACGGCGAGCCAGAGCCGAGGGTGCCGGTGGAAGAGGCCGAGGAGTGGGAGCAGGAAAAACCGTCTCTATCGAAGGCGGTTAAAAAGAGGCTGAAACTGGATAAGCAGAAATAGATAACAGGAATTAGGGGGTTTTTAATATGGTAGCAGCACTACCAAAGTATGGGCTCGGCCCGTACGGCGAAGTACGTATGAAAGCGGCGGGTGCCATTCCGATCGGCTCAATGGTCGTGCTCGGTACTGATGGATGTGTCGTGGCGATTGATGACGGCACGGGCATCTTTGGTATCGCGTTGACGGCTGCGGCGGCGGACGGTGACTTCTTCACCTGCGCCACGCAGGGCGTATTTACGCTTGACCTGGCTTCGGGTTTCGACCCGGATATCGGCGACAGAGTTTTTGTGGCGACGAGCACCACGGTGGACGTGGGCGACGCCGGCGACTATTCGGTCGGCACGGTTGTGGGCAAGACGGACCCGGCAAGCGGGACGACCGCCGAGGTTTTAATTCATTGCCGCGAAGCACATGATTCTTGGGTTTATGCATAAGGGGGTGACTGATGACGTACATTAAGGAAGGTTATGCGTCACCCGCTGAGCAGGAAAAAATCCTTGAGCAGTGGCTTGACGGCAAGATAGACATGAAGATGTACCAGCTCGAAGAGGCTTTCGGCACGGCGAGCTTCACGAATGCGCTGGTTGACGCGGCTAACGTGTCGGCCATGCAGGCGTTCGGCGAAGTCCCGGCGGTGTGGAAGGCCGTCTCGAAGATTGTTCCACGGAACGACTTCAAGACGAATTACGTAGTTGTGGCTGATGGGCTCGGCCTCCTGGAGAAGCGGCTTGAACACGAGCCGGCAACCGGGACGAAGCCGACCGACGGGAAGGAATCTTACGCGGTTTTTCCTTACGACAAGGTGTTCAGTATCACAATGGAAGCGTGGGCGAATGACGCCACGGACGTGCTGAAGGATCAGGCGCGAAAGTGGGGCCACGCGGGCGTTAATACGCTGAATGATTTCGTGTGGGGAACCAGCGGGCTTCTCGGCGGCACCGGCCAGACCATGCGCGATTCTAACGCGCTGTTCGATGCAACGAATCACGGCAACTATGCCACATCCGAAGCGCTGGACTACACCGGCTTAAACGTGGCGTGGGCGGCGATGAGGAACCAAACCGATCAGGGTGGGACGCAGAAACTCGGCGTATCGCCCAAGATTCTGGCCGTATCGCCGGATATCTATACGATGGCGGTTCACCTCACGCAGAGCCCGAACATGATTTCAACCACTACGGCGAATGTGCCTCTCGGCGAGAAGAATCCGTGGGGCAGCATGGGCCTTGAGGTCGTGGTCGTGGATAGTCTGCCGGCCGGCGAGTTCGTCTTAGCGGCGGACCCGAATATCTACCCTGTTATCGAGATGGGCTTCTATGAAGGGCGCGCAGAGCCCGAGGTGCTCATGCAGGGACCGGACAGCGACGACGAATTCTTCAGGCGTCGGAGAAACTTCAAGTGCCAGCTCATTTTCGGGGGCACGGTGCTTGAGTGGCGGACGCTATATAAGGGTACGTAATTAATGGGGAGGGGTGCTTAAGGCTCCTTCTTCTTCACCTTGATGGGGCCGGGGCTCCGGCTCCGGTCCCATCTTTATAACGATAGGAAATTGTTATGAGCATGGCGGATGACTTCGGCGTCTTTAAGTCAAGCGTAAAAGAGGCGGCGGCCGCCGTTAAATCTGCGCCCGGGTATCTGAAGCGCATTATCGTACAGGGTGGCGCAACGTCGGACACGCTGACTATATACGATAACACGGCGGGGAGCGGCACGGTGCTTTTTAAGACCAAGATACAGGAGGTGGCGAGCACGACCATTCCGCGTCCCATTGATATTGATGTGCCGTTTGCCACCGGATGTTATGTGGACTTCACTGGCGGCGCGAATCAAATCGACTTTATAAACGTGATTTACTCTTAGGCGGTGAGCGATGACGTTTACTTATGCGGGCGACTTATCGACCACCCGGGAGAAACTGCGCTTTGCCATCTCGGACACGGACACGGTAAACGCGGATAAACAGATATTCACCGACGAAGAGTTAGACGGGCTTATCTCGTGGAAGGGATCGGACGTCAACACACTGGCCGGGTGGTGCATGATGTCGGTTGCGTCGAATGATGCGCGGCTGGCAACGTTGATACGCATCGGTGGCGATGCCACGGTGGACCGGACGAAAAAGGCGGCGGAGTGCCGCGAGCAGGCGAAGCTGTTCTTCGCGCAGGCGGCCGAGACGCCGTCGGCGACTGAGGTGGCGCTTGAAGATGAGGACATAACTTATGTGGATAACTTCATTGACCCGTCGATTAGTCAAGAGATCGACCTGGACACCCTTAACACTTAGCGCGCTGCTCTGTGCGGGATGTACGATAACGCCCGAGCAGGCGGAGTCGATCCATAGCACGGGCGTGGCGATACTCGATATCGCCAAGGGCGCGGCCGGCGCGGTCCCGGGCGGCGGGGCGATCGCAGGCACTGTGTTGGAGCTGGCCGGGCTGATCTTCTCGGGCTTCTGGGCGAGCAAGGGTGTGGCCGGCGCTTATCGGCGCGTCAAAAATTCGCCCGCGGGCAGCATACTGGGGCCGAAGAGTGGTTAATCAAGTAATAATCGACTTGCTAACCGGCGAAGAAAAGGCAGCGTTCGAGGATGACGTCGAGGCGATCATCACGGACACCGCCGTCGCCACAACCGTGACATATCATGAGATGGGATCCGAGTCTTTCGACCCGGAAACGGGCGCGGTTACAGAGACGAGCGGCGTCAGTGTCTCGGATATCAAGGCGTACAGGGCGCAACCGAACCGGAAGGAGATGGAACAAGAAAAGATCGAACACGCGACGGATGTTTTCTATATTGCGGCGAGTGACCTATCAACAGTAACGCCGAAGCTGAACGACTACATTACCGTCAGCTCGGTGAATAAATATATTCGGCATATAAAGAAGCCATCCGTGGGCGCGTTTTATAAGTTCTTTACCGGTGACAAGGCGAATGCCTAAAAAGTGGACGGTTACGCATAATCTGAAAGAATTCAACCGAGCGCTGGCCGACTATACGAAACGGTACCGCGTGGACCTCGGCGAGATGATCAAGTACACGGCGCTGGGCGCGGTCGGTGATATCCAGATGGATAACCCGGTGAGATATGGGCAGAGCCGTGCCGGGT
>Ga0209536_100009166_pt1 | contig 14721 bp, 15 predicted proteins | sample DeeMarSeWOR28_12_FD_187461 | JGI IMG/M metagenome (GOLD analysis project Ga0209536, IMG submission 187461) | Marine sediment microbial communities from White Oak River estuary, North Carolina - WOR-2-8_12 (SPAdes) (version 2) | ecosystem: Environmental > Aquatic > Marine > Intertidal zone >...
ACCTCCAGGCGCAGATCGTGTGCCAGCTCGGCGTCCGAGTCGACGAGCGACTGGTTCTGGCACACCAGGCAGCGCAGCTCTGCCAGCAGATCCTTGTAGCGCTGTTCTTCCACGTTACCGCTGAAATCGAACGATTCCAGTCCCGCCCCCCAGGCGAGGTTCAGACAGCCGACCAGAAAAATCGCTGCCAGCGTGTTGCGCAACATCATCCTTTTTCCCCTTTCAGCTGCTGTATCAGCGGCAGAATCTCGCGCTGGATGGCCTCTTCGGTCAACGGTCCGATATGTTTGTGGCGGATAATGCCTTGCTGATCGATCACGAAAGTTTCGGGGGTGCCGTATACACCCCAGTCGATGCCAACTCGGCCGTCGGCATCGAACGCATTGGCCACATAGGGGTCGCCGAAACGTTGCAGCCAGCGCTGCGCGTCCTCACGGCTGTCCTTGTAGTCCAGTCCGTAGATGGTGACGCCTTGCCGGGCCAGTTGCATCAACAGCGGATGTTCCGCCCGGCATGAAACACACCAGGTGGCCCACACATTCAGGAGGCTGACCTTGCCCTGAAAGTCGGTATGCGACAACTGTCTGCTGGCGTCCTTGAGTTCCGGAAGGGTGAACTCCGGCGCCGGTTTCCCGATCAGCGGTGACGGGACTTCGCGCGGGTTCAGTGCCAGCCCTTTGTAGAGCAAGGCCGCCAGCGCCAGAAACAACACCAGCGGCGTCAGGTAGCGCACAAAAGGCGGCATCACGCTGTGCTCTCCGCGCCAAAACCTTTTCCGGCGGCCTGCGCACCGACTCGCGCCCGCAGGCGCATCCGATAACGCGGATCACTCGCCGCCAGTAGCCCGCCAAGGGCGATCAGGGCTCCGCCCAGCCAGATCCAGCGCACAAAGGGTTTGTAATAGAGTCGTACGCTCCAGGCGCCGCCGCCCAGCGGCTCACCCAGCGAGACATAGATGTCACGCAGGAAACCCGCATCGATGCCTGCCTCGGTCATCGGCTTGGTCTGCACCTGGTAGACGCGCTTCTCCGGATGCAGAACCGCGACTTCACGTTCGTCCCTGAACACTTTGACGGTTCCGCGCTGTGCCCGGTAGTTGGGTCCCATGTGCTGGGCAGCGCCGTCGAAACGGAACAGATACTGGTTCAGTTGGATCTCGTCTCCCGGTGCCATGCGCACGTCTTTTTCGATATCAAACTGAGTGACGAATGTGACGCCGATGATGAATGTGGCAATCCCCAAGTGTGCCAGCCACATTCCGTAATAGGCGCGTCCACCCTGTCCCTTCCAGTCCGCGAGCAGACCTCTGACGCCGGAGCGGCGCTGCAGCCGCTGGCGCAGGCCGGTGAGCAGGGTGCTGAGCAGCCATACTGACAGCGCCACCGCGATGCCGGCGGAGATCGAGCCGGTCAGCAGCGGCAGAGCCGCCACAACACCGGCCGCGATACTCACGACAAAGGAAAGTCGCACTGCGCGCAACAGATCGGATGGATTATGGTGTTTCCAGCGGGTCAGCGGGCCGGCCCCCATCAGCAGGATCATCAACGGTGAAAACAGCACGAACATGGTATTGAACCAAGGGAAGCCGACCGAAATCTTGCCCCAGCCCAGAGCGTCATAAAGGAGCGGCGCCAGGGTGCCGAGCAGAACCAGCGCCGTGATGAGGACCAGCAACAGATTGTTACCCAGCAGCAGGCTTTCGCGCGACACCAGCTCGAACCCCCCGCCGCGCGAGATGCTGGGTGCGCGCCAGGCGTACAGGGACAGCGATCCGCCGATCACCAGGCACAGGAACATCAGGATGAACAGACCACGCGCCGGATCGGTGGCGAACGCGTGCACCGAAGTCAGCACCCCGGAGCGCACCAGGAAGGTACCGAGCAGACTCAGCGAAAACGCCAGCAGGGCCAGCAATACCGTCCAGCGCTTGAACGCACCGCGCTTCTCGGTGACGGCCAGTGAATGCACCAGGGCGGTTCCGGCCAGCCACGGCATAAAGGAAGCGTTCTCGACCGGATCCCAGAACCACCAGCCGCCCCAGCCCAGTTCGTAGTACGCCCACCAGCTGCCCAGGGTTATGCCGATGGTGAGAAATACCCATGCCACCAGCGTCCAGGGCCGTGACCAGCGCGCCCATGCCGCATCCATCTTGCCGCCGATCAGTGCGGCGATGGCAAAGCTGAACGCCACCGACATTCCCACGTATCCCATGTAGAGCATGGGCGGGTGGATGGCGAGCCCCGGATCCTGCAGCAAGGGATTCAGCTCGCCGCCTTCCAGTGGCGCCGGAAACACGCGGTCGAAGGGGTTGGAGGTGAACAGCATGAAGGACAGGAAGCCGATGCTGACCATGCCCATCACCGACAGTACGCGGGCCACCATTTCGCGAGGCAGGTTGCGGCTGAAGGTCGCAACGGCGACCATCCAGCCGGCGAGTATCAGGGCCCACAGCAGCAGTGAACCCTCGTGGGCACCCCACACCGCCGATATCTTGTACATCAGCGGCAGCTGGGTGTTGCCGTGTTGGGCAACGTACAGCACCGAGAAGTCATCGCCGAGGAAAGCCTGCACCAGGGCCGCAAAAGACAGAGCGAGAAACGCGAACTGCCCCCAGGCCAGCGGCCGTGCCAGTGCCACCCAGGACGGAGTGCGGTTGAGGCTGCCGATGAGTGGGAAGGTGGCCTGGACCAGCGCCAGACACAGCGCCAGAATAAGTGCGAAATGTCCGAGTTCGGGAATCATGGCGCTTGGTACTCCCCTGGTTTCATGGCGTCGGCCACTTCCGGTGGCATATAGGATTCGTCGTGCTTGGCGAGCACCTCTTCGGCGACGAATACACCGTTTTCCAGTCGCCCGCGGGCCACTGCGCCCTGGCCCTCGCTGAACAGGTCGGGGAGTATGCCGTCGTATACGACTTCGAACTGTTGCGCGTTGTCGGTGACCAGAAAGCGCACGCGCACACTGTTCGGATCGCGCTGCAGGCTGTCGCGCACCACCATTCCGCCGATGCGGAACGGTTGATCAGCCGGTGCTTCGCCGGCCACCACCTGGCTTGGACTGTAGAAATAGGTGATGTTGCTGCGCAGCGCCTGGACCACCAGTACGCTGGCCACCGCGACTGCGCCGAGCGCGAGGAGGATGAACACGAAACGTTTCTGTCTGGCTTTCATGAGTCGCTCCCGGCATTCATTTTGCGTATCCGCTGAATGCGTTTCAGGTTGGTCCTGCGTTGCTGTCTGAGGTACAGGACTTCAGCGAGCATGAGCAAAAAGGTCAAGCCGAACGAGGTCCAGATATAGAAGCCAAAACCGCCCATGGAGAAAAATTCCGCGATCATGACGGGCCCCCTCCGATCAGCCTGGAAACCCAGGTGCTGTTGCGTTCCCGCTCCAGGATAATGTTGCGAACCCGGACAAAAATCACGGCGAAGGAGTACATCCAGAATGCGAACACCATGGTCCACATCGCGGCCAGTATATTGGTTTCTATCGCAGACATGGAAGAGCGGGCGTGCAGGGCGGCGCACTGGGTCGGATCGGGGCAGTTGATCGACCAGTAGATGAGCGGGATACAGAACAGGCCGACAATCGCGAGCAGCGCGGATGCACGGTCGGCACGGTAGGAATCCTCGATGGCCGATTGCAGCGCCATGTAACCGGCGTAGATGAAGAACAGGATCAGCTCGGAGGTCAGACGCGGATCCCAGTCCCACCAGGTGCCCCAGCTGGTCTTGCCCCACAGCACACCGGTGAGTAGTGCGATTCCGGTAAACAGGGCCCCGGTTGGCGCCACCGCCGCGGCCATCATGAACGACAGCCGGGTGTTGTAAATCAGCCCCAGTACGGCCCAGCCCACCAGCACGAGATACAGCCACATGGACATCCACGCGGCCGGGACGTGGACGAAAATGATGCGGTAGTACTCTTTCTGCTGGCTGAGAATGTCCGGCGTCTGGAAGAACCCCCAGTACAGGCCGACGACCGTCGACAGCGCGGCGGCAACGGCAAACCAGGGGACCATCCGTCCGGCCAGCGGGTAGAACTCTACCGGTGATGCATATCTGAACCAGTTCACGGCGTTACCTTTAACACTATCCGAGCGAAATCCGCAATGCGGCTGCGGTCGCGACCGGCGTCAATACCATAGCGAGAATAAGGAATGCGCCCAGCAGCAGCAGAAACGGCTGTGCCGGGAGAGTCTGGGTTGCGCTGGCGGCAACCGCCCCCGCACCGTACACCAGAATCGGGATATAGAGGGGTAATATCAGCAGCGACAGTAACATACCGCCGCCGCGTACGCCCAGCGTCAGGGCCGCGCCAATGGCACCCAGGAGGCTCAGTACCGGGGTGCCCAGCAACAGCGCCAGCATCATGGTGACAAGAGTGTCCCCCGCCAGGTAGTACTGAAAGCCGACCAGCGGCGCCAGCAGCACCAGCGGCAGCCCGGTGCGCAACCAGTGGGCCAGCACCTTGCCCAGCACCAGCAGCGACAGCGGTTGCGGGGTCAGCAGCATCTGTTCCAGGGAACCGTCTTCGTAGTCGGAGCGGAGCAGGCTTTCCAGCGACAGCAGCGCCGCCAGCAGGGCGGCGACCCAGATGACCCCCGGCCCGATACTCTGCAGCAGGCTCTGCTCCGCCCCAATGCTCATGGGAAACAGGGCCGTCACCAGGATAAAAAAGAACAGCGGGGTGAACATCTCCGAACGGTGGCGAAACGCCAGCGTCAGGTCCCGGCGCAGCAGGACCAGTATGGCCTGTGGGCTGGACGAGGTGCTCATGCCGACAGGTTGATGCGCTGCACGGTAAATGGCTCGAAATCAACGGCATGGTGCGAGGTCATGGCGAGCATACCGCCATTGGACAAGTGCCGTTTGACCAAAGTTTCCACAATCCTGATGCCATGGCGGTCCAATGACGTAAAGGGTTCATCGAGGATCCACAGAGGCGCCCGGGACAGCACCAGGCGCGACAACGCCACACGGCGCCGCTGGCCGGCGGACAGATGGCGGGCCGGGATGTCTTCATAACCGGATAGCTCCAGTTCCTCGAGCGCCTGTGCCGGCAGGGCGCTGGCATCAGAGTTGCCAAGGTGCTTCGCGATATTCAGATTTTCCATGAGGGTGAGATCGAGTTTCACGCCGTCCTTGTGTCCCAGATAAGCCAGAGCGGCATGGTATTGGGAGCCAAGTTCACCGATAGCCTCGCCGCCCCAGCTGACCTGCCCCTGTTCCGGGCGCCGGGTTCCGCACAGGATGTGTAACAGCGAGGTCTTGCCACTCCCGTTGCGGCCTTCCAGCAGCAGTGCCTGGGAGCTGCGCAACTCGAACGACAAGCCGGAAAACAACGTCCGGTCATTGCGTATGCAGGTGAGGTCCTCGGCGACCAGTGCCGGCGTATCGGGAAGCATCTCAGGGGATAACCGCACCAAACTGCGCGGCAAGTTTCTCTAAATCCGATGATCGAGCGCGAAAGTCTAGCCGATTGGCCGGTAAAGCGGCAACCCGTGCATGCGGTCGGCGCCGGCAGCCGGTGCCGCATCGCGGGGCCTGGTTTCGCCTGCTGCTCTGCAATGTGTCCACGGGGGGTTCACTAAACCAGCCCACCATCCCATAATCCGTATACATTTCGACGACTTCAGGGCAGCGAACATGAAAATAAGCATCATAAGCGGTAGCCACCGACAGGTTTCGCAGAGCGAAAAAGTCGCGCGTTTCATCCAGGGTATGCTCCAGTCGGAGAAGCTTTGTGACAGCACCTGGCTCTTCAAGCTGGCCGGCAATCCCTTGCCGCTGTGGGACGAGAGTATCTGGGAGGGCAACCCGGACTGGCAGCAGCGCCTGGGGCCGATTTCCGATCAGCTGGCGTCCAGCGACGGGTTCGTGGTGATTGCGCCGGAGTGGCACGGTCAGGTGCCGGCTGGCCTGAAAAACTTTTTTCTGATGTGGAGCAAGGGCGAAGTGGCGCACAAACCGGCGCTGATTGTCACGGTATCTTCGGCCGACGGCGGCGCCTACCCGGTTGCCGAACTGCGCATGAGCAGTTACAAGAACAACCGCATCTGCTATCTGCCCGAACACGTTATCGTGCGCAATGTAGAACGGGTTCTGAACGATGACGCGGCACAGAACAATCCCGATGCGGACGGCTATTTCCGGGAGCGCATCCGTTACGCGTTGGGTATCCTTATGGAATATGCAAAGGCGCTCGCACAGGTGCGCGCCAGCGGAGCGACCGACCTGAGTAAGTTCAAGAACGGCATGTAGAGCCGGCGGTCAGGCGATGTGCCGCTGAGAAATGAGCCAGTCTCAGGCCGCCTTGGCTGCGACGCAGACCTGGTTACGACCGCTTCGCTTGGCACTGTAGAGCGCCTGGTCGGCGCGCGCGAACAGCGATACCGGGCTGTCGTATTTGCGCAGGCCGCTGACACCGATGCTGACGGTGATATCCAGGTCAATGCCGGCGCAGTGGCACGGTGCCGAGGCGATACAGGTGCGAATACGTTCGGCCAGTAGCTGGGCGCCTTCCAGATCGGTGTCGCGCAGCAGGATGACGAATTCCTCGCCCCCGTAGCGAAACAGCAGGTCGCCGTCGCGCTTGCACTGGTCCGCACGCTGCGCGATCGCCCTGAGCGCACAGTCTCCGATAATGTGACCGTACTTATCGTTGACGGCCTTGAAATGGTCGATGTCGATGATCATCAGCGCACAGCTGGAACCCTGCCGTTGGGCGTGGCTCAACTCGTGCTGCAGGCTGTCGTCCAGCGCGGTACGGTTACAGATGCCGGTCAGCGGGTCGCGCTGTGCCAGCCGCAACGCATCCTGGTACAGCAGCGCATTGCGTAACGGGTAGAGCAGGGTGCACAGCAATTGCTCGAGTGCTTCGGTCTCGGGTTCGGTGAATTTCTGGTTGCGCCGTAGCGTGAGCTTGCCGAGTGCCTCGTCGCCCAGTTTCAACCGGTAAGTACAGCTGTGGCGCGCGTGGCTGCCCAGCTTTACGTCGAGGTCGAAGTTCTCGTTGCGGTAGCGGATGCCCTGGTGCGTGATCAGGGCGCCGGCCTCCCGGCTGAACAGCTCGATCAGGCGAGTCGGATCCAGGCTGGTCTGGAGACTCCCGGTCATTGCCATTGCCCGGTTCGCAGTCAGCTGCGGGAGCAGGGAGCTGTCAGTGGCTGGTGGCTGGCCTCGGGGCGTGTCTGCAATGTGGTGCAGAGGGTTACTCATGTCGAAATCCGGGTTGATGACTTGCATGCCAGGGCAAAAGCGAAAACTGTGCCAGTTCGCTGCTGAACATGAAAACAGTATTTCAAAACAATAAGTAAATGTATGTTGCGGAAGCTGGCGCCACGAAAACGTCAAAATTCCGGCAGCAAACTTTGCCGCGCGCTTGCCGTCGGCAAGTGGTTGCCGCACCGTATCGCTGGCAACCCGATGCCCGGGGAGCCAGCGTTAAGTGCCGCCCGGGCCGCGGAAACAAATTGTCTGCCTGCGGCGTCACACGCAGGAGAATCGATCAAGGAGGCAAGCGCCATGGTAAAGCAGACACTCGCGGCTATTCTGTTACTGCTGGCGACGGCGCCCGCATGGTCGGCCGGTAGCGCGCAGCAGGACGAAGGCCTGCTGGAGGGCATGGTCAACCCCGGGTATCACGAGCAGCCGGCGTGGTTCAAACAATCGTTCCTCGATATCCGCGAAGATGTCCGGGAGGCGGCGGCGAACCACAAACGGGTGCTGCTGTATTTCTACCAGGACGGGTGCCCGTACTGTAAGAAGCTGCTGGAAACGAACTTCGCCCTGCGCGATATCGTGGCGCGTACCCGCGAGTCGCTGGAGGTCATCGCCATCAACCTGTGGGGCGACCGCGAGGTGACCGGCTTCAACGGTGCGCTAACGACCGAAAAGCAGTTCGCGGCAGATCTCAAGGTGATGTTTACCCCGACCATGCTGTTTCTCGATGAACAGGGTGACGTGGTCATGCGGTTGAACGGCTACTATCCGCCCCACAAGTTCGCCGCGGTGCTGGAATATGTGGGCGCCGGTATGGAAAAACAGCTCCCATTCCGCGACTACTGGGAGCAGCAGGCACCGCCAGCCGCAACCGGTACCCTGCACAGAGACCCAAGCCACCTGCAACCCCCGTATCGGTTGTCACAGCGTTCGGCCAGGAGGCCGCTGCTGGTGCTGTTCGAACAGAAAGACTGCGCAGCCTGTGACGAGTTACATCTGGATATCCTCAAGCGCAACGAGACCGCCGAGTTGTTGAAAGGGTTCGATGTCGTACTGCTAGATATGTGGTCGGCAGCCGCGCTGCAGGCGCCGGACGGCAGCGATACCACCGCCGCCGAGTGGGCGAAGAAACTCAACATCCAATACGCACCCACGCTGGTGATGTTCGATAGCGATGGCGACGAGGTATTTCGGGCCGAGGCCTACCTGAAAGCGTTTCATATCCAGTCATCGCTGGATTACGTACTCTCCGGCGCCTACCGGGAGCAGCCCAGTTTTCAGCGTTTTGTGCAGGCCCGGGCGGATGCCCTGGAAGCCCAGGGGATACACGTGGACCTGATGGACTAGATAGATGGTATTCACACCAGAGCCCGCAGAGGACGCGAAGAACCAGAAAAGGCTAGGGAACCTGATTAAGTCAAAGACGCTGGTCATTGTTAGCGGAGCGAAGCAATCACATAGTTTGGAATCAGCGGCCTGGCAAATTCTTCGTCACTGCGTTCTGCGTTTACAACCTGAAGGTCACAAATACCTCCCGGGTGCAATGCCCCCTTAGTCAGAGGTGCCTTAAGCGTTTCGTTTCAGGCATGGTTTTCTCTGCGCGCTCTGGGTTCTCGGTGTGAGCGAGGGGGCAGGCGTCGGGCAGGCGGATCAAACGCGGAACTGTTGGCCGCTGACGCCCTTGCTGTCCGGGCCCAGCAGATAGAGGAAGGGGCGTACCACATCCTGTGGCGCGGCGAGTGTGGCGGGGTCCTCGCCGGGATAGGCCAGCGCCCGCAACGGAGTGGCCACTGACCCGGGGTCGATGCTGTTGACGCGTACCGCGGTATTAGCTTCCAGTTCGTCGGCGAGCACCTGCATGAAGTTTTCCACCGCGGCCTTGCTGGCCGCATAGGCGCCCCAGTAGGCTTTGCCCTTGCGGCCGACGCGGTCCGAGTTGAACAGCACCGCGGCGTCCACGCTTTTCGTGAGTAGCCCCAGACAGGCGCGGGTGAGCAGAAAAGGGGCGTTCAGGTTGACCTGCAGAATCTTGTACCAGAGTTCCGACTCGAAGTTCGCAATGGGGATCAGCGCGCCCAGCAGAGCGGCGTTGTGCAGCAGTCCATCCAGGCGGCCGAATTCCGTCTGCAGAGTTGCCGCCAGGTCGAGGTAGTCCTTCTCCGCGGCACCCTCCAGATTCATCGGGTAAATCGCGGCCTGGGGAGCGCCGCAAGCCTCGATGGCATCGTAGACCTGTTCCAGGTTGCGCACGATCTTGTCTAGCAGGATGACGCTGGCGCCGTGGTGGGCGCAGGCTACGGCGACCGCGGCACCGATGCCGCTGCCGGCGCCGGTGATCAGAATAACGCGCTGCTGCAGGCAATCGGCAGGCGGTTGCCAGTCGTCGGGAATCTGCATCACTGCAGTTTATCACGTTGTGCGCCGACGGAATCGAGAATGGCCGCGGCGCAGCTCACGCCGCTGCGCACCGCGCTTTCCAGCGTGGCCGGCAGGCCGGTGTCAGTGTAGTCGCCGGCCAGCCACAGGCCCGCGACCGCGGTCTGGCTGGCGGGGCGTAACAGGTCGACGCCCACCCGGGCGCTGAAGGTGGCGCGCTTTTCCCGCACCAGCAGGCTGTGGCGGTGTGCGGGCCAGGCGGGAAAACTGGTCGCCAGTTCCGCGGCGACCAGCGCGGTCAACGGCTCGCTCGGCATACGGCTGTGTGGCCCGCGCGCGCTGATGACGGCGGCAATCAGGCCGGGTTGCTCAGCGATGCGGTGATCGAACAACCACTGGGTTGTGGTGCCGTGCAGACCCACCATGGGCTGCGGTAGTCGCACGTCGGACGGATACTGCAGATACACGGTGGCGACCGGCTCATTACCGAGCAGTGCCAGCCTGTCACACAGGGACTGCAGCGCCGGGTGAGAAGACATCAGGCGACGGCTTATGACGTGCGGAGTGGCCAGTACCACGTGACTGGCCTGTAGGCGCCGGTCCCGGAACCGCACGGCGGCGACCGCGTTGTCACTGATCTCGAGCCCGCTGACGCGCTGGCCCAGAAGCACCTGTGCGGCGTGCTCTTCCAGATAGCGGGCACACGGCTGGGGCAGTAGGTTGCCCAGTTCGACCCTGGGGATGAGCAGGTCCGAAGCATCGCGCGAAGACAGCAGTGCCTGTTGCAGCGCGACCACGAACAGCCGTGCGGAAGCCTGGTCGATCGGGGTATTAAGGATTGCAACACACAGCGGTTCCCAGAGGGTGTCGATCAGTTTCGGGGTCTGGCCTGTTTCGCGCAGTAGTGCCGTTACGCTGATATCCGCTTGTGCATCGATGCGCAGCTTCGCCAGCTGTATGCCGAAGCGCAGTGCCGTGAGGCGCGCAGTCAGGGGCAACCCGCGCGCCGACAGCAGGGCCGCGACGAGATGCAGGGGAGCTGGCAGACGTGGTGTTGTGAGCGCGAGGCTGCTGTGCGTTCCGCTGAACGCATGCAGCGTCAGGGGCGAGCGAAAGAAGGCCTGCTCGGTGTCGACCTGTAATTTATCCAGCAGCGCCAGCAGCGACCGGTAGGCCCCCAGCACCAGGTGCTGACCGTTATCGACCACGCTGGCGCCGAAGCGCAGGCTGCGTGCCCGGCCGCCCAGCTGGCGCGCTGCTTCGACCAGCACCACCGGCAGACCGCCGGCGCACAGTTCGACCGCGGCGGTCAGTCCCGCCCAGCCTCCGCCAACCACCACCACCGGGTGTTGCGGATCGGGGTCAGGAGGCATGCGCGCCTTGCTCGCCGTGCTTGCGGCGCCAGCGCCGTTCCCGGCGCGCTGTGTTCCAGGCAATCCACAGTTTGCGCAGCGGGGTCAGCTGGACGCGATGCTCCATGACCCGATAGCCGTCGGACTCGATTTCGTCCAGCAGGGTCTGGTAGATCGCCGCCATAATGATGCCGCTGCGCTGCGCGTAGCGATCCTGAGGGGGAAGTCGCTGCAGGGCACTCTGGTAATAGTCGCGGGCGCGCTGCGCCTGGAAATGCAACAGGTCGCGCAAGCCGGCGGGTTTCGCGCCCTTGAGCAGGTCGTGAGGGTTGATGCGGTATTCTGACAGTTCGTCGAGCGGCAGATAGACGCGGCCGCGCTGCGCGTCCTCGCGCACATCGCGCAGAATATTGGTTAGCTGAAATGCGGTTCCCAGTTGTTCTGCGTACTTCAGGGTGTCGCGGTGCTGGTAGCCGAAGATTTCTGCCGATAACAGCCCGACCACACCGGCCGCACGGTGGCAGTACAAGGCAAGATCGCGGAACGAGTCATAGCGGGTGTGTTCCAGATCCATGGTCATGCCGTCCAGGATCTCGTGGAAATATTCGGCGGGCAGATTCATATGTGCGACCGGCTGCTGCAGCGCGCGGGTGACCGGGTGCGATGGGTTACCGCTGAAACACTGGTCGAGTTCCCTGCGCCACCAGTCGAGTTTGGCCCGCGCGACGTCGGTGTCCGCACAGTCATCGACCACATCATCGATTTCCCTGCAGAAGGCGTACAGTGCAGTGATGGCGCTGCGCTTTTCCGGTGCCAGGAACAGGAAGCTGTAGTAGAAGCTGGAACCGCTGTGCGCCGCTTTGTCCGCGCAATACTGTTCGGGGGTCATGAAGTCGAGCTCGCCACTGATCAAATCGGGTCGGGTGGCAGCTGCGCAGCAGGTCAGAGCGGATCGGCGCTGCGCCGCGTGCCGGGTATGCAAGCGCCGCTCATTATACGGATGCGGTCGAAGGTATGCAGGCGCGGGATGGCGAAAATATCCTGCTGTTTGCGCAGTTTCTCGAGTACCCGTGCGCCGCTCAGGATGACGAGGCGTATTTCGAAACCGAAACGGCCGCCGAGCCGCCGTCCCAGCGGGCTGCCGCTGCGCAGCAGTTGGGCTGCACGCTGTCGCTGGAAATGGAACAGGCCTGAGAGCCGCGGGCTGTTACGCGACGCGGCGATGTCGCGTTCGGTAACGCCAAAACGCTGCATCTCATCCTGTGGGAGATAGATGCGGCCGTTGTTACGGTAATCGGGGGCAATATCCTGCAGAAAATTGATCAGCTGCAAGGCACTGCAAACTGCATCCGAGAGGGCGACATTGCGCGCCGAGGCGGTGCCGGTGAGCTGCAGCAGCAGCCGGCCGACCGGCCTGGCCGAGCGCTGGCAGTAATCCCTCAGCTCGCCGAAGTTCGCGTAACGGGTCTTCTCCAGGTCCTGGCGACAGGCGCTCAGCAGATCCTGGAACGGTGCGAGCGGCAGCTGGTAGCGCTCGATGGTGTCTGCGAGCGCCGGGTACAGCCGAGACCGGGAAGGGGCGCTGTCGTGCAGCGTCTGCAGCGCACTTTCCATTACCGCCAGGCGTTCGAGGCGCTCCGGTTTGCTCAGGCTTCCCCGGTCGGCGATGTCGTCGGCGGTCCGCGCAAACGCATAGATGGCGGCAACCGGTTCGCGCAGTCGGCGCGGCATAACCCAGGACGCGACCGGAAAATTTTCGTAATGGCTGCGTGCCACGGTGCGGCACCACTGGTAATCGCGCTGGATCGCCGCGGCGCTTTCAACGCACATCGGGAGAGCTGTCGGATGCGCTCTGAACCCGGCGTGGCAGGCGCTCGAGCGGTTGTAGCTCGGGGACTTCCTGCTTGGCCTGGATACCCATGTCGCTGAACTTGCGTACCCCCGGTAGTACTCGGCTGTCAAAGGATCCCACCGCCCTGTTATAACTCTCCACGCTGCGGTCTAGGCTGCTGCCGACCCGGTCGAGGTGCCCTGCGAACACGCTCATGCGTTCATACAGTTCCTCGCCAATGGTGCGGATATGTTCGGCGTTCTTGGCCAGTGCTTCCTGGCGCCAGCCATAGGCGATGGCGCGCAACAAGGCCACGAGGCTGGACGGCGTGGCAAGCACCACTTTGTCGACCAGTGCGTCTTCCAGCAGTTTCGGGTCACTTTCCAGTGCGGCGCTGAGAAACTGATCGCCGGGCACGAACAGCACCACGAAATCGAGTGACTCGCTGCGGTGTTTCCAGTAACCCTTGCCGGCCAGCTCGCGTACCCGGTCGCGCAGGTTGCGGGTGTGGCGCTGCAGTTCGCGCTTGCGCTGCGCCTCATCGCTGGCTTCGACGGCGCCCAGGTAGGCGTCCATGGGCGCCTTGGCATCGACGATGATTTCGCGTTCCCCGGGCATTCGGACCACCATATCGGGTCGCCGTTTACCCTGTTCGGTGTCCACGCTGTGCTGTTGTTCAAAATCGCAGTGTTCCACCATGCCCGCCAGCTCGGCGAGCCGTTTGAGCGTCAGCTCGCCCCACTGACCACGCACTTCCGGCCGACGCAGGGCCTGGACCAGGTTGCGGGTTTCGCCGCGCAGCTGTTCCTGCGCTTCAGCCATGAATCGCAGGTGCTGGTTCAGCGATCCGAATGCCTGCTGGCGTTCTTTTTCCATTTTGCGGATCTGCTCGTCGGTTTTTTCCAGCGCCTCGCGGATCGGTCTCACCATGCTTTCGACCGCTTTTTCGCGCTGCTCCAGCGCGCCGCTGGCCGTGGTGTGCAGGTGGCGGAAATTGACTTCGGCGAGCTTGAGAAATTCGCTGCTGTTGGACCGGAGCGCGTCGCCCGCCAGCGATTTGATGCTGGACTCAATGCTGCGGCGCAGTTCTGACAGGGTGCGCGCCTTTTCCTGCATGGATTCGGCCTGTGATTCCAACAGCGTCTCCAGCCGGGCATTGTCCTCCAGCAGGGCTGCGACCTCCTGTTGGGCGCGATTGCGTCCCAGCATCCAGCCCAACAGCCCCGCTAGCGCCGCAACCAGCAGGCCGGTCGCGCCGTAGTAATAGGTCATGTCCATGAGCGGTCATGATACCGAATTCCGTGCCGCGGCGCTTACTGAGCTAAACCCGGACGAAGCCGTGGCAAGCGCATCGCCGGGTGGTCAGGACGGGAACATGGGGAGCAGCCAGGTGGCGGCAGCGATGGCACCACCGAGCGCAGCCCCGGCTAGTACATCGCTCGGATAGTGCAGTCCGAGCACCGGGCGCGACAGTGCCACCAGGGCAGCAAACGGACCCAGCAGCCAGCCACTGGCAGGAATGTGTCCGCATATCACCGTGGTGAAGCAGACCGCGTGCAGCGTGTGGCCGGAGGGAAAGCTGCCACCAGGACATACCAGACCAGGCCATCGCCAAGACGGCTGGCAGCGCGAAACACCGACTCCAGCAGCCGCGAAGTTCCCATCCGGTTGCATTTCAGGCACAGATCCAGGTCAAGTTCGCACAGGCGATGCATTGGGCATACCTTCTGCGGTGTCGCGAAGCAGCGTCGCGAAACGCTCAATCACGCTGTTCCAGTCGAGCCCCGTGGCGTAGCGCGCGGCCTGATTTCCCAGTTCGCGCACCTGCTGCGGCTGGCGGTACAGTTGCAGCACGGCGGCGGTAAAATGCGCTGCGGCGCCGGCCCCGACCAGTGTGCCGTTGACGTTGTGGCGGATGTGTTCAGCGGCCGCGGCCCGGT
>Ga0209536_100009167_pt1 | contig 14720 bp, 14 predicted proteins | sample DeeMarSeWOR28_12_FD_187461 | JGI IMG/M metagenome (GOLD analysis project Ga0209536, IMG submission 187461) | Marine sediment microbial communities from White Oak River estuary, North Carolina - WOR-2-8_12 (SPAdes) (version 2) | ecosystem: Environmental > Aquatic > Marine > Intertidal zone >...
CCGGCGTCAGTCCTTCTTCCGCCCCATCCCGGCGCCGATCAGCACACCGGCCGCCCCGATCAGCGGGTTGAGATAGAGCAGCCAGGTGGGCTGCCGCGACGCCTGCGCCGCATCCATGAAGCTGGGGGTCGCGTCGCGCACGTTGGGCTGCGTGGCCATCCGGCCGGCGTCGGCGTAGGCCATCACGAGTCCGAGCACCAGCACGAGGGCGGCGAGGATCCTGGGCGGGAGGTCGCTCCCGGCGATCGCGACGGCGATCCGACCGCCGGCAACCGCCGCCACCGCCGAGAACGCGATGCTCACCACGATCCACAGGAGCGAGACGTTGTACGTGCCCGTCTGGTAGGCATGGTCGGCTCCCATGAGCAGATACGCGACCGTGAACGTGCCGAACACGATCAGTGCCATCACGACATACCCGCCCACGACGCTGGCGATAGCTCTACCCATGGAGGCCTCCTGGAAGCCGGTTCGGGCAGCCACTGCGGCGCGGACCGAAAGGCCCGCGGGACGTGCCCATACTAGTTGCCCGTCGGGCGCCGCTTGTCCAGAGTGTGCGGCGGCGGCCTCTGGCCGGGGGAGAGTCGACGGCATATCCTTGCCGGAGAGTCCGGGATGAGGGGAATCGGATGGCGGACGAACGTGCGGGGCTTGCCGAACGGCTTGCGCTGTACCTGGACAAGGGCAGCGAGGAGCCGCTCTACCGCCAGATCGCGGATCGGGTCTGGCTCGAAGTCGTTTCCGGCACCGTCGAGACCGGCGAGCGCCTCCCGACGGTCCGCCAGCTCGCCATCGATCTCGGTGTGCACCCGGGTACGGTGAGCCGCGCTTACGATGAGCTGGAGCGCCTGGGAATCCTCGTGAAGCGTCCGGGCGGCACCTTCATCGCTTTGTCGTCTCCGGACGCCTCCGTGCTCGAGCGTCGTGCGCAGCTCGAACGGCTGTGCCGCGATCTCATCGACCGGGCGAACACCTTCGGCTTCTCCGTAACCGAACTGATCGACACACTCACCGATCTCCGGTCCGAGGAATGGCACCGCGGAGAGAGGGGGACGGAATGAGCAACGAGTTCTTGCCTGTGCGCGCCGGGACTGCAGCCGCGCGCCGCTACGCCGGGAGGCCTGGCATGAGCAGTCTTTCGCCCACGGATACCCGCTACCCGCCGGCGGCACTCGTGGCCGGGATCGCCACGGCCGCGGCGGTCGTCGGGATAGGCGCGCTGGCGTCCCTGCTGGCCGCGCCAGCGGGCGCGGCGATCGTCGGTCTGGTGGCGGCGTTCGGGGGAGGCTTCGTCGGCTCCTCCATCAAGTACGCGGACCAATGGGAGAAGGCGGTCGTGCTCCGCCTCGGCCGGTACCGCGGCCTGCGGGGTCCGGGGCTGTTCTACGTCGTCCCGGTGATCGATCGCGTCACCTATCACATCGATCAACGCATCCGCACCACCGACTTCGGGGCGGAGTCGTGCCTCACGCGGGACACCGTGCCGGTCAACGTCGACGCGATCGCCTTCTGGATCGTGTACGACGCCGAGCGCGCGGCGCTCGAGGTGCAGGCGTACGAACAGGCGGTCGTGCTGGCGGCCCAGACCGCGCTGCGCGATGCGATCGGCAAGCACGACCTCGCCGAGCTGATCCAGTCGCGCAAGGAACTGGGCCGTGGGCTGCAGGAGACGCTCGACGCCAAGATGCACGACTGGGGAATCCAGGTGCAGTCGGTCGAGATCCGCGACGTGATCATCCCGAAGGCGCTCGAAGAGGCGATGTCGCGCCAGGCCCAGGCGGAGCGGGAGCGCCAGGCGCGGATCATTCTGGGGACCGCCGAAACCCAGATCGCGTCGAAGTTCGTCGAGGCGGCGCGGAGCTACAGCGAGAATCCGGTCGCCCTCAACCTGCGCGCGATGAACATGCTCTACGAGAGCATCGTGAAACGCGGTTCGCTCATGGTCGTGCCGTCGGGACTCGCCGATTCGCTGAACGTGCCCAACATCATGGGGCTGGCGGGCGCGGCGGGCGCCGCGAACGTCTTCCCGTCGATGGGAGACCTCGTCGAGTCGCAGGCAGAGCCGGAGGAACCCGAGGCGGAGTAGGGCTGCGCTCCCGCTGCCCCGCTATCCGCCGGACTCGTCGGCCGACGGGCCGTAGATCGACGGCACGGGCACGTCGAGCAGGCGCAGATACACCGACAGCTGGCCGCGGTGGTGCACGTTGTGGTTGAGAACCCACGCCCGGAGAACGGCGACCTTGGGCATGGTGAAGTAGGTCTGCCCCCCTCCCTTCAGCGACCAATCGCGCATCATGGTCGCATCGTCCGTCCGGGCGATGGCCCCCCGTGCCTTGGCGACGTTCGCGTCGAACGCTGCGAGCAGGTCGCCTCGGGCCGTGTGCACGTGCGGCTTTGGCGGCTCCCTGCCCTCCGGTGCCACGTCGATCTCGTCTGACGCGCACGCCTCGTAGCCCCACTCCGGGATCTCGCTGAGGTGGGACGCGAGTCGCCCCAGCGTCATCGACTTCTCGTGCGGCTGCCACCCGAACCGATCCTCTGGCACCCGTTCCAGCAGCCGGCGCGTCGTGGCCATTTCGTGGTCGAATTCAGGCAGCAGGGATTCGGCGATCGTCATACGGCGCCTCCGGTGCTGGGGCGACCTGCAGAGGTAGACGCCGAATTATCGGTGCGATGCGCCACGGCGGCAACGAGCACGGGAGCCACGGCGCCACCTTCCGGGATCGCGATGGCCGGTGTATCGTGACGGGCCGTGCAACGCCACCCTCTCCCGGAGCCGAGCCCGTGATCTCTCGCCGCAAGTTCCTCGGCGCTTCCGCCGCGACCCTGGCCACGGCCGTGGGCCGGCCGACCGATCTCGACGCACAGCCGCCGCAGCAGGAGCAGGGGCTGCCCCCGTCGATCCTGGCGCTCACCTCGATGAAGGACCAGGCCACGCCCATCACGGTCGAGGAGCGCCAGGCCAGAATCGACCGGGCCCGCGGTCTCATGCGCGCCAATCAGTTGGACGCCATCATGTTGGCCGGCGGCACCTCGATGATCTACTTCACCAACGTCCGGTGGTGGCTGAGCGAGCGCCTGTTCGCGGTGATTCTGCCGGTCGAAGGACGGCCCTTCGTGGTGACGCCGGCGTTCGAGGAAGACCGCGCGCGCGAACAGCTCGACACCGGTCCCCTCGGCAGTGCCGACACCGACGTGCTCACCTGGCACGAGGACGAGAGCCCGCACGCCCTGGTTGCCGATGGGCTCCGGGCCCGCGGCATCGCCGGCGGGCGGCTCGGCGTCGAGGAGACCGTGTGGTTCGCCTATTCGGACGGTGTGGCGCAGGCGGCCCCGTCGCTCACGCTGACGAGTGCCACCCCCGTGACGGCGGGGTGCCGCGGCGTGAAGACCGCGCACGAGATCGAGCTCATGCGCCTTGCGGCACGAGTGACGTTCAAGGCCTACGCCGCCGCCTGGCAGGCTCTCGAGGAAGGCATGACCCAGAATCGGTTCGCGGAACTCGTGTCGGCCGCCCACCAGCGGCTCGGGTTCTCGGGCGGTGCCGGCGTCCAGGTGGGAGAGTACTCCGCGCTGCCCCACGGGTCCGCCACGCCGCAGGTGATCCGCGAGGGAGCGATCCTCCTGATCGACGGCGGATGTGGAGTGGAAGGCTACCGCTCCGACCTGAGCCGGACCTTCGTGCTCGGAAAGCCGACCGACAGGATGAAGCGGGTGTTCGACGTCGTGCACCGCGCCCAGACGGCGGCGGTGAAGACCGCCGCGCCGGGCCTGCCGTGCGAGGCCGTGGACCGCGCCGCCCGTCAGGTGATCGCGGACGCCGGCTTCGACGGCGATTACGGCGTGTTCACCCACCGCGTCGGGCACGGCATCGGCATGGATGGACACGAGTGGCCGTATCTCGTGCGCGGCAACACCCTGCCGCTGGCCCCGGGCATGACCTTCAGCGACGAGCCCGGGATCTACCTGCGCGGGGAGTTCGGCGTCCGGCTCGAGGATGACATGGTGATCACCGAGCACGGTGCGGAGCTGATGACCCCGCAGAGCCCCTCCCTGGAGGATCCGTTCGGGGATCCGGCCTGACGGGCGGTCCGGGAGGCCCGGGCGCTGCGCAGCGGGGGCCGCCGTCCGGCGGCCCCCGCTCTTCATCGGGCGATTCGAGGCGCGGCTACCTCGGCCATACGTCGTTGGCGCGGTCGTCGTCCGGGTAGACGCCTCGGGGGTCGAGCGTCACGCGCGTCGGTGCCTGCCCGCCGTGCCGGCGGTAGGTGAACTCCGGGCCGAGCTTCCACATCTCGACCGGCAGGCGCACCGTCTCGCTCGAGCCGTCGGCGAACTCCAGCAGCAGCTCGGCCGGCATCAGCAGCGCCCCGCGGCTCCGCAGGAGCACGCGGGTCTCGCCGCTCTCCGCGTCGTGCTCCACGCCTTCCACCGCCTGGTCGAGCCGCGCGGTGCCGTAGATCCACCCCCGCCAGAACCAGTCGAGCCGAAGCCCCGTGGCGTCTTCCATGAAGCGGAAGAAGTCGGCGGGTGTCGGATGCTTGAACGACCAGGCGACCGTGTACTCGTGGAACGCCCGGTCGAAGCGCTCGGTCCCGACGACCTCCGTGCGGAGCAGATGCATCATGAGCGCGGGCTTGAAGTACGCGGCCCAGTAGAGGTCGAGCTGCTCGTCGGGCGGGAGCGCCATCGCCTGCTCCCGTCCCGGAAAGGCGTGGAGCGGGTAGAGGTGGAGCGGCTGCACGTCGATGGTGTCCGCATACGCCTCCCCGGCGAAGTACTCCTCGACGGACGTGATGTCGATGAAGGTGTTGAACCCCTCGTCCATCCAGGGGTGGAGACGCTCGTTGGAGTTCACCAGCATCGGGTACCACATGTGCCCGAACTCGTGGGTGAGCACCCAGTACAGGTCTTCCCGCGTCGTGCCGCTCGGCACGAAGGTCAGCATCGGGTACTCCATGCCCCCGTTCGGGCCTTCGACCGTCGTCGCGTGGGGCCACGGGTAGCGGGCGAGGCGCTCCGAGAAGTGCTTGATGGTGACCCACGACATGCGGTTCGCTTCCTCCCACAGCGTCGCCTCCGGACGGTAGAAGGTCTGAATCAGCGTCCCGTCCCACGTGCTCGCATCCCACCGGAGATCAGGCGCCATCGCGAAAGCAAAGTCCCGCACACCGTCGGCGGAGAAACGCCAGGTCTTCGTGCCGAACGTCGCAGCCTCGCGCGCGGCGAGGGCTTCGTCCTTCGTGATGATCCGCACCGCCGTGTCCGAGGCCCGCGCCGACGAGAGCCGCGCAAGCTGCGTACCCGTGAGGACCGAGGTGGCGTTGTCGAGCGTCCCTGTGGCGGCGACCACGTACGCCGCCGGAACGGTGAGCGCGACACGGAAGTTGCCGTATTCCTGGTAGAACTCGCCGGCGCCGAGGAACGGATCGATGTTCCACCCCCGCACGTCGTCGTACACGGCCAACCGCGGATACCACTGGGCCACCTGATACAGGGTCCCCTCGCGGTCCATCCGGCCGTACCCGTACTCGGGGAGCACCCACTGCCAGGCGACCTCCAGCTCGACCACGCCGCCCGCAGGCACCGGCGCCTCGAGATTCACGCGCGCGACCGTGCCGTACACATCGAACGGCACCAGCATACCCCGGGAGCGCACGCGCTCGATCCGCATCCCGCTCGCGCCGCGGCAGCCGAAGTCGAAGACCTCCTCGCCGAACAGCAGCGGCGGGACGTCGAGCACGGCGGTGACGCTGAGCGGATCGCACAGGTTCGCGTCGAGCTTGAGCCAGAGGAACGGCAGGGCGTCCGGCGACTGATTGTGGTACACGATCCGCCCCGTCCCCTGCAGCAGGTGGGTCTCGGTGGAGACCCTGGCCTCGAGCGTGTAGTCGACGCGCTGCTGCCAGTACCCGGAGCCGGGACGCCCGGAGGCCGTGCGCGTCGCCGTCGGCGCCGGGAGATCCAGAGCGGCAAACGGTGACGCCGTCTTCCAGCCGGGCGACGGGGTGGCATCCTCGGCAGGCTGGCAGCCGGCAATGACGAGGAAGGTGGCGGCGAGCAGCGTCCGGGCGCTGCGATCGAAGGCGCGGGTCATCGGATCTCCTGGCGTGACGAGGGCGACGAGGCGGGAATATGGAGACCGAGCACGGTGGGAAGGAAGGGAACGCTTGCGCCGTGGTACCACCGCACCGCAAAATGTGTGTCTGTGCCCGGTATCTCGCGCCCAGGAGGCAACATGGCAGGGATGAACGCCCCGCGGATCGTGATCGGCGGTGCCGTCGCCGGCGCGGTGATCTTTGTGATCGAGGGGATCGCCAGCCAGCTCTACGCGGGTCCGATGGAGGCGGCCCTCGCGGAGCACAACCTGTCGATCAGCATGTCGGTGGGCGGCTTCGTGACGGCGGCGCTCGTCTCGCTCTTCGTCGGTATCGCTCTCGTCTGGTTCTATGCCGCCGCCCGCCCGCGCTTCGGCCCCGGCCCGAAGACGGCCGCCCTGGTCGCCGTCTTCTTCTGGCTCGGTGCCACGGTGACCTCCGTCCTGGGGTACCGGATGGTGGGGTTGTATCCCGACTCGCTGCTGCTGCAGTGGATCGCCCTCGGCCTGGTCGAGATGATCCTCGCCGCGATGGCGGGAGGGTGGATCTACCGGGAAGCCTGAGCGGATCCGCCTACTCCCGGAGCGAGTAGAACAGACGCACCCCGAGCCTGAAGACCTCGAGCCGCTCCGGTGACCGGCTGCCGTTGATGTACGAGACGTAGATCGCGAGCCGAATCGGGGGGAGATCGACGTCCAGTCTCATGTGCGAGGGCGGCAATCCACCGCGTGGTCCCTGCCGGCGCGCTGTCGCTGCGCTGTCGAGCAGGGGCAGGAGCGGAAGCGAGGCCACGGTCTCTCCGCCTGCACGGACCTCCAGGCCCGCGGCGGCGGAGTCGTACCGCAAGACCACGCGGTCGCCGATCGGCACGGAGTCCGGCACGAGGTTGTCCACGCTCAGCATCGCGTCGAAGCCCTCGATGGGCACCGGGTCACGATCCCACTGCACGAAGTAGTTGAACTGTCCCATCCCGGCGCCGGCCCAGCGGCCCACGTACTCGACACCCATCAGCGCAGTGACCAGTTCCGCCCGTGCGTCGGCGTCGCGTTGGGGTGAGGGTCCGCCGTCGCTGGCGATCGTGTCCGCCTGGGCCAGCGCGCCGCCGAACCAGTCGCGGATCCCGTCCGTGCCGTGTGTCTCCACCAGGTACCGCACGATGGCGCTGGCTTCGCGCCGGTCCTCGAAGGGCAGAGGCTGCGCGGCACGCTGGAGTGTGCCGTTTCGCAGCATCTCGTTCCGTGTGAGCAGCGAGCGGAGCCGTCCGACCTGACTGGCCTCCGACACGCGGTAGGCGCTCCAGGGTCCGGCAAACGTCGCGAGCGCCACCAGGCAGAGCGACGCGGGGATGATCCGGATGTCGCGGGACCGCCTGACGGCGTAGTACAGGGCGACGGCCGCGAGCCAGACCGACAGCACGGCGAGGAAGTAGCGTCGCTCCGTCACGCCGTACTGGTCGATCCGTTGCCAGATCGCAAGCCAGAGCATCACGATCGAGGGAAGCAACGCGAGGTAGAACCCCCGCGCGTAGGTCCGCATCCAGCGATTCTCCGCCTGCTCCGCGATCGGATGCACGAGGAGCAGCGAGAAGATCCCCGCCGCCGCGACGCTCGAGACCAGCCACCCGATCCAGCCGCTCGGCCACTCCTGCGTGATCAGCACCTTGCCGAGGTAGAGCGTCAGGATCACGAGGTACACCACGACGAGCGGCACCAGCACGTACTGCGCGAAGATCTTGAGTCCCGTTGGATAGTCGGTGCGCGTGTCGAGCTCCTCGACGGGATCGGGGAGTCCACCCAGGAAGAACCAGGTGTTGAAGACGAAGGCCAGCACGATCCAGAGCTGCGCGTAGCGCTGGCCGGGGACGTTGAGCCCGAAGAGGTTGTCGAGGGCGAGCAGGGCGACGGCGAGGCCGGCGTAGAGGACCGCGCTGAAGATCGCCCCCGTGAGCAGCCGCAGGAACAGGGTCTTGTTGTATTGCCAGAACCCCTGGATTTGGCCGGCTCCCGCGAACGGAACGAACGCGACCAGCAGGTGGAATGCGGCGCTCAGTGTGATGTAACGCGCCGCGGCCACCGGCGCCGACCAGCCGTACCAGCCGATCATGAATCCGGCGAGCCCCGCCGTTCCGACGAGCCAGAACCCCGCCCGCATGGCGAACTTCCAGCGCCGTCGCTCGGCGAGGAGGTCGACGGCCAGGAGGAGGGGAATCGCCAGTGCGGCCGTGCCGAAGAATCTGTACCAGAACTCGTCCTCGACTGCCGCCTCGGCTCCCTCGACGACGACGATGCCGGCGACGGCGGTGACGAGAGCGGCGAGGAGCACGGTCGGGAACCGGACCAGGGTGCGGCGAGCCGCCGCGGCGAGCGCTTCGACCGAGGGGAGCGGCATGGAGCCTCCGAGGATGCCTTCCAACGTACGGGCCGCCGAAGGGTGTGGCAAATGCCCGTGTCCCGGCACGGGCGCCCGCGACGCCGCACGCGCCATCGCCGGCCTGTGACGTCGGTCACGGCCCGGGCCGAGCCGATGCTGTTTGTTTGAGCAGCGATCGCGGCGTGACACGGGCTCGGGTGGCCCGCGGGATCGGCCGCGTCTCCCCGGACCGACGAGGGCCCGATGCAGCGTACTCCACTTGTCTTCCTGACCGGCGCGCTGGCGCTGCTGGCGATTGCGCCGAGTGTCGCCGCTCAGCAGTCCAGGCAGGCCGAGCAGATCGCGAGCGCCCAGGTCTCCGTCTCCGTCGGTTTCTCGACGGCCGAGCGGCGGATCGTCACCGACTACTTCGCCGAGCACCGCTTCGACGCGAAGCCGCTGCCTCCGGGCATCGCCAAGAACCTCGCGCGCGGGAAGCCGCTGCCTCCGGGCATCGCGAAACAGCGCGTGCCGGACGCCCTCCGGACCCAGCTGCCGCCGCGTACGGGCGTGGAGATCTCGATCGTCGGCGACCGGATCGTGCTGCTCGAGGCGAGCGGTCTCGTCGTGGACATCCTGGAGGGGATCTTCGACTGATCGACCGCTGAACGGCGTGAGGGCCCGCGACGGTGCTGCTGCCGGTGCGGGCCCTTCGCTTTTCCGGAGGCGACCGCGCACGGGTGTCCGCGGCACCGGGACGCCGCCCAAGCTGTTATTCTCCTCGCGTCACCGACCGGTGGCCGGCGCGGGAACCACCTGCGTGCCCGGCCGGTTCAAGAGCTGTCATCGGTGCAACGCGGGAGGCGCTCGACATGGCTGACTATTATCGCTCGGAGGACCTGGCCCGCTTCGGGGAGATCGGCGAGGAGGCGGGTCCGCTCTGGGAGAAGTTCGCCGCCTGGTACGGCGCCGTCTTCGAGGAGGGTGCGCTCAGCGAGCGGGAGAAGGCCCTGATCGCGCTGGCCGTCGCCCACGCGGTGCAGTGCCCCTATTGCATCGACGCCTACAGCCAGGAGTGTCTCAAGAAGGGCGCGGATCCCGAGCAGATGACCGAGGCCGTGCACGTGGCGGCGGCCATCCGCGGCGGCGCGTCCCTCGCGCACGGGGTGCAGATGCGCAACACCGTGCACGGATTGGGAATGTGACGGCCGGGCGGATCCTCCCGACCCTCGCCAAGCGCGGCGACCCGCTGGCGAGCCCGGAGCAGCAGCTCGAGGTTCTGCACGGCGTACGCCTGCCGCGCACCTTCGGTGCAGCCCTCGCGTCGGCCAGCCTCTTCCCGCTGCGCCCCACCGCGCTCGAGGTCCTCCAGCTGAACCTTGGCAAGCGGTGCAATCAGACGTGCCGGCACTGTCATGTCGATGCCGGCCCCGACCGCGTCGAGATCATGCCGCACGAGGTCGTCGAGCGGTGCCTGGCGGTCGTCGAAGGCACCGATATCCCGACGGTGGACATCACGGGAGGGGCGCCGGAGCTGCATCCGGCGTTTCGCGAGATCGTCCGCCGCGCCCGCGCGGCCGGGAAGCACGTGATGGACCGCTGCAACCTGACGGTGTTGCTGCTGCCGAACTACGCCGACCTGGTCGGGTTCCTGGCCGAGCATCGCGTCGAGGTGGTCTGCTCGCTCCCGCACTACCGACGGCGCCAGACCGACACCCAGCGCGGGGAGGGCGTGTTCGAGGAGTCGATCGAGGCGCTGAGACGGCTGAATGCGGCGGGCTACGGCGATCCCGACTCCGGCCTGATCCTGGATCTCGTCATGAATCCCGTCGGCGCCTTCCTGCCGGGGAACCAGGCCGCCCTCGAGCGGGACTGGAAGGCGCAGCTCGCGCGGAGCCACGGCATCCGGTTCAACCGTCTGTTCACCATCACGAACATGCCGCTCGCACGATACCTCGAGTGGCTGCAGGAGTCCGGGAATCTCGCGGCGTACCTGGAGCGGCTCGTGCAGGCGTTCAATCCGGCGGCGGCGGCCGCGGTGATGTGCCGCACCACGCTCTCGGTCGGATGGGACGGGCGTCTCCACGACTGTGATTTCAACCAGATGCTCGAGCTGGGCACCGCGGAGGGCGCGCCGCAGACGATCTTCGATTTCGACCTGCCGGCACTCCAGCGGCGGGCGATTCGGGTCGGACCGCACTGTTTCGGGTGCACCGCCGGTGCCGGGTCGAGCTGCGGAGGGGCGACGGCGTAGCCCCGGCCCGAGAGCGGCATTGCCAACCGCCACCGCCGCGCAGCACTTTGGTGCGATGGAACTCTCGCTCCTGCATCAACTCGGCATTGCGGTCGGCCTCGGGCTGCTCGTCGGATTGCAGCGGGAGTTCGCCGCCAGCGACCTCGCGGGTATCCGGACCTTTCCCCTGATCACGGTGTTCGGCACGCTCTCCGGCGCGCTCGCGGCGGAGCTCGGTGGGTTGATCCTCGGCGCCGGGCTGCTCGCCATCGCGGCCCTCATCGTGGTGGGCAACGTCATCAAGCTGCGCACCGGCGGGGCCGATCCGGGGATCACGACCGAGGTCGCGGTGCTGCTCATGTACGGTGTCGGCGCGGCGCTCGCCGCCGGATACACGACCCCCGCGATCGTCACCGGGGGCGGCGTCGCGGTGCTGCTCCACTGGAAGAGCCCGCTGCACGACCTGGTCATGCGCATCGGCCAGGAGGATGCCCAGGCCATCTTCCGGCTGGCGCTGATCGCCCTGGTCATCCTGCCGCTGCTCCCCAACCGCGCCTTCGGTCCGTACGCGGTGTTGAACCCGTTCAACATCTGGCTCATGGTCGTGCTGATCGTCGGGATCAGCATGGGGGCGTACGTCGCGTACAAGCTGCTGGGGCGTCGATCCGGTGCGCTCGTGGCGGGACTGATGGGAGGCCTGATTTCCAGCACCGCGACGTCGGTCAGTCTGGCACGCCGCAGCCGGACGGCGGCGTCCGAGGTCGGGACGGGTGCCGTGGTCGTCGTCATCGCCTCGACCGTCGTGTTCGCGCGGGTGCTGTTCGAGATCGCGGTGATCATCCCGGCGCAGATCACCGCGATGGCCCCGCCGCTGGTCGCGATGATGCTCGTGATGGTGGTGCTGAGCGCGGGACTGTATCTGACCTCCCGGGGCTCGTTCGAGCAGGCGGCCCAGGAACACGAGCCACCCTCGGAACTCGGGGCGGCGATCGTGTTCGGCTTGCTGTACGCGGCGGTCCTGCTCGGCGTCGCGGCCGCCAAGGCGAACTTCGGTCAGGCCGGGATGTACGTCGTGGCCGGGCTGTCCGGGCTGACGGACATGGATGCGATCACCCTGTCCACCGCGCAGCTCGTCCGTTCGGGAGACCTGGGACACGCGACGGGCTGGCGGCTCGTCCTGGTCGGTGCGCTGGCGAACCTCGTGTTCAAAGGGGCGCTGGTCGCGGCGCTCGGTCACCCGCGGCTCGCGTCACGGATCGCCACCGTGTTCGGTGTGGCGCTGGCGGCCGGGATCGCGCTGCTCTTCCTCTGGCCGGGGTAGGAGCGAGCGGGTGCTCGGTGCAAGGGCCACGGCGCAAGGGACTGCCTCGCCACCGGACAACCACGCGCGGGGCACCGCGTAACTCTGCAGACTGCGATCTGCCATCCGCAGTCTGCAATCGCTCAACTGCCCCCCGTCCCCACCACGTATTGCTGCAGGAAGGCCCCGATTTCGGCGTAGGCACGCTCGTACTCGGCCGTCGAGAAGCCGCCGTGTCCTCCACCCGGAATCGTCACCAGCCGGTTCGGCACTCCCGCAGCGTCCAGTGCCCGATGGAGCCGCACCGCGTGCCCGTAGGGCACCACGCCGTCGGCGTCGCCGTGGATCGTGATGATCGGCGGTAGGCCGGCGCGGACGTAGGTCAGCGGCGAGACGCGCTCCGCCACCGCATTCCGGTCGGGCATGCTGCTGAGCCACTGCACGGCGTACGACTTCTGGTTCGGGCCGTCGAGCAGATCCGCGACGTCGGTGATCCCGTACCAGTTCACGATGGCGGCCACCGGCATGTCGGCCGTCCCATTGCACTGACGGTCCAGTCCGGCCGAGGCGGGGAGCATCCCGGTGGTGAGCGAGAGATGGCCGCCGGCAGAGTGGCCCGTCACCACCACCCGCGTGGTGTCGAACCCGTACTCCTCCGCGTGGCGCCTGATCCACTGGAGGGCGCAGCGGCAATCCTCTACGGCTGCCGGGGCGAGCGAGACGTCGGCGAGCCGATACTCCACGTTGACGACCGCCCACCCCGCGGACAGGTAGGGCATGAGCCGCGGGAGCTCCGCCTCCTTCCTGCCTTCCACCCATCCGCCCCCGTGGATGTAGATGAGGGTCGGCGCCCGTCCTTCCGTCGCATGCGGCCGGTAGACGTCGAGCCGGGCCTCGTAGTTGTTCGCCGTCTCGTAGACGATGTCGGGGGTCACGGAGTACCCGGTCTCCAGGGCCACTCCGGGCTTCATGCGGTCGGCAAGCTGCGCCTGTGACGATCCGGCGAGCGTCACGGCCGCGGCGAGGGTGACCAGCGCTGCTCGACCTGGTTTGCGGACTGCCATGGATCCTCCCGGGAACGGGCGATGGGGGTCGGGGTCTAACATCATCGGCGCCGGGGCGCGGCGCCAGAGTGGCCGTGCCGCCGGACTCGCCTTGCCTATCTCGTCGCCGGAGGAGATGTTCGCGGCACGCGACGCTTCATCCATCACAGGAGACGAGCAGGATGAGACCAGTATCGCGGGCGCTGTGCGCCACGGCAGTCGTCGTCGCTGTCGGCTGCGGCGGCTCGCACCCCTCCCAGCAGCCGACTCCCGAGAGGGACGTCACGCTCCACGTCGTCAATCAGTCGATCGAGCCGATCACGCTCTTCGCGATGTACGGCGTGTCGCCGGCAACCGGGCTCGGTCGGGTACCCGCATCGGGGGAAGCGACCTACACGTTCTTCTGGCGCGCGGGCGAGCTGCGGATCGTGTTGCACTACCTCGAGAACCGCAAAGGCGCGTCCAACGGGATCGTGGATCTGCAGCGGGGCGACGTGCTCGAGCTGTTCGTCAGAGGCGACGGGACGCCGCATCTGAGCCGCAAGAAGTGAGGGTGCAGATCGCCGATTGAGAGAGTGCGGGCGGACCCGGGCGCGCATGGCGCCTCGTCCGGGTCCCACGTTCCCGGTCCGACGCGTCGGGCTACCGATCCTCCCGCACCACCGTTCCCCCCTGCATCACGAAGCGCACCTGGCGCAGCGCCCTGATGTCGCGCGTCGGGTCTCCCTCGACGGCGACCAGGTCGGCGAGGAGGCCGGGTGCCACGCGGCCGCGGTCCTCGAGCCGGAGGATCTCCGCATTGCCGGACGTCGCGGCACGCAGCGCGGCGAGGGGCGTCATCCCGTACTCGACCATGAGCTCCAGCTCGACGACGTTGTCGCCGTGCGCGTACACACCGACGTCGCCGCCGAAGCAGATCGGCACGCCCGCGTCCAGGGCGGCGCGGAACGACTCCCGCTTGGCGCGAATGCGTGCCGGCTCGGGATCGACCCCCTTGCGCCACCCGGCGTACTGCGAGACCGCGTCGCCCGCGGCAATCGTGGGGCACAGGGCCACGCCGTGTTCCGCCATGAGCGCAAACACCTCGGGGGTGCCGCCGTCGCCGTGCTCGATGGTAGCCACGCCCGCGAGTGTTGACCGGCGCATCCCTTCCGCGCTGCTCGCGTGCGCCGACACCGGCCGTCCCGAGCTCGCGGCGACCTCCACGGCGGCGCGCAGTTCCTCGAGCGTGAACGTCGGCTCCGCGGTTCCGCGCGGCCCCCAGCGGTAGTCGGCGTAGACCTTCACCCAGTCGGCGCCGCGGCCGATCTGGTCCCGCACCACCCGGATCAGCTCGTCGTATCCGTCGGCCTCCTCGGCACCCAGCGGGAGCTGCCATTCCGGCGCGCCCTTCGGTCCGTAGCTGCCGGTCGTGACGATGGCCCTGGTGCTCACCAACAGCCGCGGGCCGGGCACGATCCCCTGCGCGATCGCCTGCTTGAGCCCGACGTCGGCGTATCCCGCGCCTTCGGTGCCGAGATCCCGCTCGGTGGTGATGCCCGCCATCAGCGTCGCCTGCGCCGCCGCGACGGCGCGGGCGGTGCGCAGGGCCAGCGGTTCGTACAGCACCTGATCGTTCCAGCTCGTTTCATCGTACGGGTGGAGCAGCAGATGCGAATGCCCCTCGATGAGCCCGGGCAGCAGGGTCTGTCCCGGCA
>Ga0209536_100009168_pt1 | contig 14717 bp, 13 predicted proteins | sample DeeMarSeWOR28_12_FD_187461 | JGI IMG/M metagenome (GOLD analysis project Ga0209536, IMG submission 187461) | Marine sediment microbial communities from White Oak River estuary, North Carolina - WOR-2-8_12 (SPAdes) (version 2) | ecosystem: Environmental > Aquatic > Marine > Intertidal zone >...
ACGGTACCATTCCCCCAATTGCTAGAAAATCAAATCGAAGAAACACCCAAATTGGCTAAAGCCATTGAGAGCTTATTGCCTTCCACCGGAGTAGAGTATGCCTCGCTCGGCCCGGCCTTTCCAAGCATGCCTGGTAGCTACGAAATCATCCCGGAAGCGATAGCCCACACACAGAACATCTTCTTCTCAGGCATGATGGCTGATAGCCACAACGGCATTTCGCTGGAGGCTGTCCGCGCCTGTGCGCAGGTGATCGTCAAGTGCGCACCGCTCACACCAGATGGTTTCGCCAATCTGCGTTTTGCCGCGCTGGCCAACGTGCTTCCGGGCGCGCCCTTCTTTCCGGCTGCTTATCATCAGGGAAATCGGCCAGCCTTTGCCATCGCCACCGAAGCCGCCGATCTGGCTATTGAGGCCTTCAAAGACGCTACAAACCTCGACGAAGGAAGAATAGCCCTGGTCAAGGCCCTGGAAAAACATGGGCAAGTGTTGGCTTCTGTTGCTAAACAGCTACAATTCCGTTATGGCGCGCATTTTGGTGGGATCGACTTCTCCTTGGCACCATTTCCCACGAATGAACAGTCCTTGGGCTGGGCCGTCGAAGCGATGGGCATCCCAAAGATTGGACTGCACGGCTCATTGGCCGCCGCATCTCTCCTGACCGAAGCTGTTGACCGTGCCAACTTCCCCCATACGGGCTTCAGCGGATTCATGCAACCTGTGCTGGAAGATTCGGTGCTGGCGAAACGCGCCGCCGAAGGCACGTTGACCATTAAGGATCTGATGCTCTATTCAGCCGTTTGCGGCACCGGCCTGGACACCGTTCCGCTTCCCGGCGATATCACAGCAGACCAGATCACCGCTCTACTGTTGGATTTGTCCGCGCTGGCGCTGCGACTAGATAAGCCCCTGACAGCGAGGCTGATGCCGATCCCCGGCAAACAGGCTGGCGATCCAACCGACTTCGATTTCGCCTTTTTTGCCAATAGCAAAGTGATGGCATTGGAAGCGGAGAAGTTGGGGGGTGTTTTTTCAGGGGATGAAGTTTTCCAACTCCGAGCACGAGGGTAATAAAATTGAGTAGGCGCAGTGTCTTCCCAATCTGATCATTCGCTTTCAATTCGCCAATACGCTCCGCCTCCTGCTTCTCTATCCATCAATCCATACCCGATCAATTCACGTCTTAAAGTAGCAGTATCTTCGTGAAAGCCAGCCAGCATTTCATTCACTTGTACCTCACTGTATAGCACACTTGGCTCAAAGGTTTGGATCACATATCGTAAAACCGCTTCCAACTTCTTGCGTTGGGAGGGGATGGTTTTCAGCCTGCCATCGGGGAGTGAGAAATCTTCGACAACTTTACGGTCGTATGCATCTAAATCCACATCTTTGACGACGGCTGCCAGATCATCTTGCGAGAACATCAAACGCGTCTTCTGCAGGGTTTCTTCTTCCAATTGATAGATATTGTAATAACTATCAACTTTGGCGCTGACGAGACCAACATCTGACAACCTGGACAAGTGGTGTGAAACGGTCGAGGGACGCAGGTGCAAGATAGCAGCCAGTTGCTCGACCGAGTATGGCCGCTGAGCCAGCAACCCTACGATTTTTAGTCGGTTGGCATCTGCCAGGGCTTTGAAGAAGGCAACTAACTCTTCACTCATTTTGCCCTCGCTCACCTTTTTTTGAACCGCCAAGATTATTATTTTCCTTTGCGGGTGCTTTTTGAGCCTGATCAATAGGGGCGATTCTCCAATATCTGGAACCATCGCGTTCTCGATCCAGCAGACCGGCGTCCACAAGATCACGGCGCAGACCGGAAACATCCACGTGAAAGCGACGGATGATGGTATTGACTTCCTTTTCGGTGTAGTATATGCCGGGTGTAAATGCTTGCACCAGATAATCAAGGATGATCTTAAGCTTGCTCGGCTGCGGTGGTAGCTTTTTAATCGTGCCATCCGGTTCCAGACAAGATACCAGAACTTTTCGTGATTTTTTATCTAAATCCGGCGAAGGGACATAAACTGATTTTTCCTCATGTAAATGATCACGAGCCAATCCTTCAATCTTTTCAGTGTTCAGTTCATACAGATTGTCTTTCAAATTAATCACGCCGACTTGCTCCAAAAAAGACAGGTGGTCAACCACATCCCGTAAGGGCAAGTTCAATCGGCCCGCAATCTCCGATTTATTTGCACTACGTTTGGCAAGCACACCGATGATCCGTAAACGGTCGGCATCTGCCATCGCTTTGACAAAATCAAGTAGCTCATGTGTATCGGTCATGTTTCACTTCCATAGAATTAATTCGATATATATCGAATTAGATTTTAGCGGAATTTTGTGTTTTGTCAAGAGAAAACTGAAAAACGGTAACAGGCAAAGGTTTGGAAAGATGCGAACATCCATCGGTTATAATCCGCAGGAACTATAATCCCCCATTCAGTTTGGGAACAGGAGGTGTGTTTCATGGATCTTCCGAAACACGTATATTTTGAAGGGAAAATCGTCCCTTTTGAAGACGCAAAAATCAGCGTGGCAACACATGCATTGCACTATGGCACGGGGGTGTTTGGGGGCCTCCGCGGGTATTGGAACGATGAGAAAAAGAAGCTTTTTATATTTCGCCCTTATGACCATTACCACCGATTGTTAAATTCAGGACGCATGATGAACATGCACATCCCGTTCGATGAGGAAGGGCTGATCCAGTTGACGCTGGACTTGATCCATACGGAGGGCTGGCAAACCGATATTTATATCCGCCCGTTCATCTATAAAGCAGACCTGGGCATCGGCGTGCGCCTGCACGATTTGAGGGATGAGCTTGCGATCTTCTCCATGCCTTTCAAGCTGTATGTCAAGAATGATGACAACGCGCATGTGACAGTTTCTTCGTGGCGGCGGATCGATGACAATATGATCCCTGCACGCGGCAAGGTTAGCGGTGCGTATGCCAACTCTGCCTTGATCAAAACCGATGCAGCCCTCTCCGGGTTCGACGAGGCTCTGGTACTGAACCAGGACGGTCATATATCCGAAGGTAGTGCCATGAACATTTTCATGGTGCGGGATGGTGCCGTTATCACCCCACCCGTGACGGATAACATTTTGGAAGGTATTACGCGCAAAACAGTCATGGATCTGGCAAAGGACGAACTTGGCCTACCCGTGGTGGAGCGCTCGATCGACCGCACGGAACTCTTCATCTGTGATGAATTGTTCATGACCGGTTCTGCCGCACAGATCGTCGCCATCACAAAAGTGGATCACCGCCCGGTTGGAAATGGCGAAATGGGGCCCGTGGCAGGAAAAATTCGAGCGCTATTTGATGATGTTGTGCGCGGTAAGAACCCCAAATATGCGCATTGGAATGTGGAAGCGTAACCGCAGATACACACAGATAAATAGAGATGAAAACGCTCTCGCTGAGACAAAGTTCTAGCGAGAGCGTTTTCATCTCTCAACTTCTTTTGGGGGCTAAGCCCTCAAAAAAGCAGAGTTATATCTAACGATTTTTCTTAAACCGTACTAACACCAAGTTCTTCTTACAATCGCTGGATGTGTCAATGTATATCTCTTCCGAAAGGGGCAAGCCTGCCTGGTCTAATAATTGCACATAGACTTTATCACGCGAATCTAGCGGCGTATCACCAAGCACGAATTCGAAGCCCGATTTGCCATATTCCGGGCTGATACCGCTGACAGTGGTCAACTCCACAGACTTGCCATCATACGTGCCTGCCAGGCGGACAACGATACCAATGATAGGGCCGCTGTTCTGGTCATCCACCGTTCCGCCCACGCCCTGCCAGTCACAGCCCGCCTCCAGCAAATGCGGGATGATGATACTCTCAATCAAATTGACCGAAGAGACCGAAAAGAGCGCTTTCGGGGTTGGCGTGATTGTGGGGGTAGCTGTCGCTTCTGGTGCTTCCGTCGCGGGAACAAAATTTGCGGGCGTCAGGGTGGCTGGAGGGGTAATCGACGGTAACAATGTTGCGGTTGGCGGAACATACACCGTCGCTGTGGGTGTCCAGGTGGGTTCCATTTGAATGGGAGTGATGGTCGGGGTTGACGTCCAGGCCGGTTTCAGCAGGTTTGAGGAAGAGCCCGGATCAAGGAATATTTGTATGAAATAAACACCCAGGCACACAGTGACCAACAACACAAAAACCGTGAGAATATCCCACAGGCCAATTGCAGGCATCGAAAATCCGGATGATTTTTTTTCGGGTTCATCAAAGTTGAATTCGTCCATCAACGTCTCCGTGCAAAGATTTGTTCAGGGGGCTAGCACAATCTCGCTCTCAGTGCGCCTCTGTGTCAGCCAGTCACCCAAAGCTTTTTCCTGCATCACCAGAAAGGCATCCGGCGAAAGCGGGTACTGCGGGTCTCGTTCTGCTACCAGGATGATATGAAAGCCAACTTCTGTAGCGATCACATCACTGTATTGTCCAGGCTCCAGGCTAAAAGCGGCCACTTCCAATTCAGGTTCAAGCAAGTATCCACGTGGGAACCAACCTAATTCGCCGCCCGTATTCGGGTCGTAGAGCACTGCCAGGTCTGCAAATTGGGCCCCGGCACTCAATTGATCGGCCACTTTGCGCGCTGTGTCTTCATTATAGAGCAGAATTTGCTGCACGTGTACCTGCTCGGCGGTACCAGGCACCTCCGCAATGATTTTGTCACGCATCCAGGCGGCTTCAGCAGCGCGTTTCAATGCGAATCGGAACGATGCGTCCGTATAGCCATGCTCAGACTGCCATACCGCGAGCGCATCTGCACCTCCCACTTCGGAGGCCAGCGCATCTACCCTAGACCCTAAATCTGCTTCCGTCATCTCAAAGCCAGCGGCGCGAGCGCCCTGTGCCAGCAAAACCTGCGCGATCTGGTCATCTAAAACAATCTGGGCAGCAACTTCCGTACTGACCTCGTTTCCCAGGGCTTCTTGAGCCGCGCGGTAACGATCCACTTCGGCCAGGAATTCTTCTTCCGTGACCCACTCGTCATTGACAATGGCAGCCAGCGGCGGCGGGGTGGGCGTAGGTGGGATTGGCGTCTGGGTAGGCAAGGCTGGGGTGGGCGTAACAGGCGTCCCGGAGATCGAAGCGCAGGCAGAAAGGCCCAGGGCTAGAATCAAAGTTAATTGAAACAAACTGTGACGAAGGTGGGGAAACATCGCGTCGATTATACCAATTAAAAGAAGTAGGGGCAGGCCTGAGACCTGCCCCTACAGTTTGATTTAGGTAATTCGGTTTAGTAACCCATGCCGCCCATGCCGCCCGGAGGCATAGCCGGACCCGAGCTTTTCTCTTCGGGCATATCCGTGATAAGCACGTCGGTGGTCAGGATCATGGCCGCGATGGATGCAGCATTTTCGAGCGCGCCGCGCACAACTTTTACGGGGTCGATCACGCCGGCCTTGATCATATCGGTGTACTCACCGGTCAGCACATTGAAGCCAATGTTCTTGTTGTCTTTCTCAACAGCCGTGCGGCGAACGGTATCGATGATAACCGAACCATCCTCGCCTGCATTGCTGGCCAGCTTGCGGATAGGAGCTTCCAGAGCCTTGCGAACGATATTGATACCAACCTTAGTCTCTTCGTTCGCAGCCTTAATCTTGTCCAGGGACGAAGCGGCATTGATGAGGGAAATCTCACCACCAGGAACGATACCTTCTTCCACAGCGGCGCGCGCAGCGGAGAGAGCATCTTCAACACGGTGTTTCTTTTCCTTCAATTCGGTCTCGGTGGCAGCGCCAACACGGATGATGGCAACGCCACCGGAGAGCTTGGCCAGACGTTCCTGAAGTTTCTCGCGGTCGTAATCACTGGTGCTGCGGTCGATCTCGGTGCGGATTTCTTTGATGCGGGCGGTGATGGCACTCTTATCGCCCTTGCCGCCGACAATAGTGGTGTTCTCTTTATCAGAGACAACTTTCTCAGCACGGCCCAGGTCTTCAACGGTAGTGGATTCCAGCTTGCGGCCGGTCTCTTCAGCGATGACGGTGCCACCGGTCAGGGCAGCAATATCCTGCAACATGGCTTTGCGGCGGTCACCAAAGCCAGGGGCTTTGACAGCCAGCACGTTCAACATGCCACGCAGTTTGTTGAGCACGAGGGTGGCCAGCGCTTCGCCGTCGATGTCTTCAGCAATGATGACCAGTTCGCGTTTGCCAAGCTGGACGAGTTTTTCCAGCAGCGGAACAATGTCCTGCGCAGCGGAGATTTTCTTCTCATTGATCAGCACGTATGCATCAGAGATGGAGGCTTCCATCTGTTCAGTATCGGTGATGAAGTAAGGTGAAAGGTATCCACGGTCGAATTGCATACCTTCTACATACTCGGTTTCGAACTGCATCGACTTGGACTCTTCCACGGTGATGACGCCGTCTTTGCCGACTTTGTCCATTACGTCAGCAATCAAGTCACCAATTTCTGCATCAGCAGCGGAGTTGGTCGCAACCGAGGCAATCTCTTCCTTGGTGTCGATCTTGACAGACATCTTGCGCAGAGCATCGACAACAGCATCAGAAGCCTGTTCAATGCCACGTTTGAGCAGCATAGGGTTGTAACCGGCCTCAAGCGCTTTCAAGCCTTCGTTGACGATAGCGTGCGCCAGCACGGTGGATGTGGTGGTGCCATCACCGGCAATATCATTGGTCTTGGACGCAGCTTCTTTGAGCAACTGCGCGCCCATATTTTCAAAAGGGTCTTCCAGTTCGATCTCTTTGGCAACGGAGACGCCATCGTGCGTGATGGTGGGGGAGCCGAATTTGCGGTCCACCGCAACGTTGCGGCCTTTGGGGCCAAGTGTCGCTGAAACAGCTTCAGCAACAACATTGATACCGTTCTTAAGTTTACGACGTGCGTCTTCTGAGAAGACAAGTTGTTTAGCAGCCATAGCTTTATTCCTCCAACTAAATCAGATTATTCGACGATCGCGAGCAGGTCGCTCTCTCGCAGGATGAGTAGTTTCTTACCATCGACCTTGAATTCGGTGCCGCCATACTTGGCGTACAAAACCTTGTCGCCAACTTTGACATCCATGGGGATGTAGTCACCGTCTTCGTCGCGACCACCCGGGCCAGCCGCCAGAACAACACCCTGCTGGGGTTTTTCCTTTGCGGTTTCAGGCAGCACGATGCCGCCAGCTGTTACTTCTTCCTGCTCGATGGGTTCAACCACAACGCGATCACCCAAAGGTTTGAGGGAAAGTGCCATTTGTTCCTCCTGTTAAGATTAATAAAAGCATTCATTTTTTAGCACTCCATCCAACAGAGTGCTAAAATGCGCCCGAATGATACTGTTCTTTATTACGCAAGTCAAGAGGGGATAAAAAACTCTAACAAATTTCTGACAGTTTATGGAGATGGGGTCGCATCCGTATCGGACATTACTTCCGGGACCGCGGTTGGAATAGAGGAAGCCGTATCCCCCAGCGACGAGCAGATAGCTTCGCCCGCGGAAATAATACCGGCAATGTCAGGGTCGCTGCCAAAGGCAACTTTGACTTCTGTAAGAACTTCCACGGCCTCAGGGCACTTATTATCTTGCGGGCGGCTCAAGGCAGCCAACACAGAACCATATGTATAGTAATAGACAACCGTACTCGGTGATAATGCCAGCCCGGTCACCTCTGCAGGAGTATCGTTGGGACCACAGCCCCCACGTCCATCACATGACTCTTCGGGGGTGCAGCCACGGATGGCACATTTCAAAGCCGGGATGGAGCCTTCATAGTTGCGAGATTTGAAATATATTATTCCAAGTTGCCCATAAACATCTGCATTATCTGGCTGAAACTCGAGTGCCCTCTGAACATTGCGCGCCGCGATGAAGAATTCTCCCATTTGCGAATACGTTTTGGATATAGATAAATACGGGATGGGGTCTTCCACGCCCAATTGCTCATTGATACTGGCAGCCTGCGCAAAATATTCAAGCGACTTTTCATACAACTGTGTGGCAGTTTCTTCATTGGGACTTGCGAACGCTAAGCGGCGATAGTTCGCTCCGGCGCGTAGGTGCAGGAAGGTCAGGTTGGGCGTAATGGAGATGGCTGTATCGTATTCCTGGATGGCCTGGTTATATTGTCCGAACGATTCAAGCACATAAGCATAGACACGATGCACATCCATTAAGGTCGGGTCGCGCTCCAATGCCTGTGTAATATTGATCTCAGCTTGCGTCCACTTTTGCTGATCGACCAGGATTTCGGCATAAAAAGCCAGCGCTAAGGTATTAGTACTGTCCAATAACAAAGCGCGGTTTGCTTCCTGTTCCGCTTGGAGCAGGTAGCGTTGAACCTGATCCTCGTCCACCAGTATGGGGTTGGCATTCCAATCCAGCACGAATGCATAAATGGCATGCGCAAAACTGTCATCCGGTGCGAGCTCAACCGCTTTTTCAGCTGACTCAAGCGCTTCCGCCAAACGTGTGCGTTGGGCATCGTCGGTGGTTAACAGGGCTGATGAATATGTCTGGATGCGCGCCAGCTTAGCCCACACTTCTGCATTATTCGGGTCGACCCGAACGGCCTCCTGGTAAGCCACAATAGCCGCATCCATGTCCCCGGCTGTGAATTGTGCTTCGCCCTCCATCGCATAGGAATCAGCAAAGCGCGTGGGGGTTGGCGTTGGCAGAAACAGCGGTTTGACATCGCCCTGATCCACTTTGCGGATCAACCACACGCCCCCCAGGATCATAACAATCAGAAAGAACAAACGGTAGATATTCGGTCCCTGCTTGCGATAGAACAGGTTCCGGCGCGGATTAAGGTTCATGATTCGGGAGTAACGCTAACATCTTCGGATACAGGTGTATCTGTCGATAATGGCAGCAGTTCAGGGGTGGGGGTTGCTGCGAAGTTTTGCTGGCAGATAATAACCACCTCCTGAGCATTCGCCACAGCAATCTCATCCGTAGGGACTCGGGCCTGAATCTGCTGTGCAACCTGCAAGGCCTCACCGCAACGGTTCAGACGAGCCAGCACCAATCCGTAGGTAAAATAATATTCGGCAATGCGAGAATCATTGGCCAACGGAATTGGTTCAATAGGTATACTGTCTTCTGTTGCGCCGCCAGCCACTACAATTTTGAGCTGCTCTACAGCCTCGGGCCACTGAAAATTGCGGTAATACATAACACCCAGATTGCCGCGCAGGTTGGCATCCGCAGGGTTGTCATTGACAGCTGTTTCGGCATACTGGGTGGCTTTGGCATACTCGCCAACCGTTGCATAAGTACGTGAGATGTACAGGTCGGGGGTTGGGTCTCCCGGGTTGAGTGCATTGGCGCGCGTGAATTCTTCCACGGCCTTATCGTACACACCCAAAACACGGTAATTGCGACCTAAAGATAGGTGCAAATCCGCGATATTGGGATTGATGGCAATCGCCGCCTCGTATTCGCGGAGGGCCTCTTCATAATTCCCGGTAGCCTCCAGAATATAGCCACGCGCGCGATGACTCTCTAACGAATTGGGGGCCAAATCTAAAGCTACGCGTGATTCTTCGGCAGCCAGATCAAGGCCTTCAAAGGTGCCCGAACCGGTCAAATACGAATCGATCAAAACTTCTACATAGATGGCATGCGCCATGGCATTATTCGGATCAAGCTCAAGCGCGCGCTTGATCGCAGATTCAGCCGCCAGGTATTCTCCCTGGAAGTCCAATGCCCAGGCGCGCATAACATGTGCCATCGAATTATTGGGGTTCAGCAGCAAAGCATCTTCGGCGCTGGTCTGTGCATCAGCATATTGCCCGGCATATACCTGCACACGTGCGCGCGAAATGAACAGGGCCGGGTCATCAGGTCGCGCTTGAATAGCATCCGTATAAGTTTCAATCGCTTGTACGAGTTTCCCTTCATCGAAAAGAGCTTCTGCTTCAACCGCATACGATTCCGGATCCCTTGTGGGCGTAGCTGTAGGCACAAAAGGCTGCGGAACTGCGGGAATGATAACGCGATCCAGATAAATTCCTGCTGCAATTAAAAGCAACAGGACCACAATACGAAACCAGTTGGGTCGTTTGCGACGGCGGTTCATACTCCACTTGCTACCTTTCAAATACATGCCGTCATCTTACCATTGCGTATACAGGCACGCAAGACACGCCTTAAATGGTTCTAAGCTAATTCTTATGCTAGAATCAGGTTATGCAGTTCGAGGTCTTCACCCTACTGCCCGAAGTATTTTCCCCATATCTTGAAAGTAGCATCCTCCTGCGTGCACGCCAGCGCGGACTGGTCTCTGTAAACATACATAATATCCGCGATTACACCCATGACAAGCACCACATGACAGATGACACGCCTTATGGCGGCGGCGGCGGCATGGTCATGAAACCGGAACCAATCTTCGAAGCAGTGGAAACCGTTCTAGAACTGGGCACGCATCAATCCCCGCCCGCACCTGCTCCCCCCATCATCATGCTGACTCCACAGGGTAGGGTTTTCACGCAAACCGTGGCCGACGAGTTGTCCCGTTATGAGAAAATTGCTCTGCTGTGTGGCCGCTATGAGGGGATGGATGAGCGCATCCGTGAACATCTGGTAACAGATGAAATCTCCATCGGCGACTATGTGTTGACAGGCGGCGAACTGCCCGCCTTGATCCTGATCGATGCGGTTTCACGTCTCATCCCCGGCGTGCTTGGCGACCCAGGCGGCGCTGCAGACGATTCGCACGCCACCGGTCTGTTGGAATATCCACATTACACCCGTCCGCCAGAGTTTCGCGGCTGGAAAGTTCCCGACATTCTACTCTCCGGCGACCACGGCAAAATTGAAAAGTGGCGCAGAGAACAATCTCTATTAAGAACACTGGAACGAAGATCCGATTTATTGGAAGAAGCCGAGCTAACCCAAAAAGAGAGAAAAATCCTGGAAGAACACCGCTACAAACCAAAATAAAGTTTTTCTGCTATTAGGAGGTTTACGTGTCAACGAACAAATTCCCTTTAGGAAGAACCTTTCTGCTTGGCTTCGGGTTTCTTGGCATCAGCATTATCTGGCCGATCTTCAATCAATATATCCCCCTATTCCTGCAGGCAGGAAACCCCGAATTTGAACGACAGCTACTGGAGCAAGGAAGATCTATTCCCAACATAGTTGGCTTTGGACTTGCGCCCAGCCTGGCATTGTTTATCATGACCTGGGATAACATTATCAACATGTTTATCCAACCCTGGGTTGGGGCAAAGAGCGACCAGACATGGAATCGCTTTGGCCGTCGCAAGCCCTGGATCTTATTGGGCGCACCAATTGCCGTGTTCGCATTTGTTTTTATCCCTGTTGCCCAATCAGTGTTGGCAATTTCCGTTTTTATCCTGATCACCAACTTTGGGATGGCACTATTCCGATCCCCAACTGTTTCGTGGCTGGGTGATCTATTTGAACCGGATAACCGCAGCAAAGCCAACGGCATTATCAATTTGATGGGCGGCGTAGGAGGCTTGCTCGCATACTTTGGCGGAGGTATCCTGTTTGATGCCTTTGGACGCACAGCGCCTTTCATAGCAGGGGCAATCGCTATGAGCATCGCTTTGATCGTTGTCCTTATCTTTGTAAAAGAACCCGAACAAATTAAGGTTGAGATAAAAGAAAAGCAGGCTGGGGTTCTGGAAAACCTAAAATCCATATACAACAGCCCTGATAAAAGCGGTTTTTTTGTCTTGCTTGGCATCCTGTTGTGGTTTATGGCTTTTAATGCCCTTGAAACAGGCCTTTCTTCTTTTGCTGTATTCACATTAGGGATGGAAGCTGGAACGGCTTCTATTTATTCCGGTCTGGTTACGATTTCCTTCATCCTTTTCGCAGTTCCTGCGGGCCTGGTTGGCACAAAATATGGGAGAGGCTTCACCATACGCATTGGTCTGGTTGGCCTGGCATTAGTCACGTTAGCTGGTTTTTTCATCATTCAGAATGCGTTTATGTTTGCTGTTATTCTCGTTCTCGCGGGTTTTCTGTGGGCAATGGTCAATGTCAACAGCCTTCCGCTGGTTTATGATCATGGGGATGAAAAACGCATTGGAGCCTTTACAGGCTTATATTACCTTTCATCACAACTGGCCGCTGTGCTTGGCCCAACACTTGGAGGTATTTTAGTAGATTCCTTGGGTGATCAATATCGTTGGTTGTGGTTGTTTAGTTTCGTCTTCATGACACTGGCATTTGTAGCGATGCTCGGCGTTAAACGTGGTGAAGCCAAAGTATAGAATCCGTCATTTATACGGAAGCAGACTGAAAGTATCAAATGAAGCGAAAAACGCAAATTTTATAGGAAAACACTTCACAAATCTACTGAAAACAAATTGTTGTGAATCATATTCGTCCGCTTATCATCCTTGTTTCGATAATATGCATAATGGCTGTTTCTGCCTGCACACCACAGCCATTGGATTGTTCTAAAGAGGATGTCTTTTGTGTGGGATTGGTAACAGCCTATGAGGGCGTTAATAATCACAGTCTAAATCAGGTCTCTTGGGAAACGCTCCAGAACATCCAATCACAGGCGCAGATGGCCCGACTGGACTACATTGAAAGTATTGATACGCGCGACTGGCAAAAGAACATCATTTTCTTTGCAAATAATGGCTACGATGTAATTGTCACAGTGGGAGCAAATCTAAGCGAGACAACGGTCGAGGTGGCGAAAGAATATCCCAATATCCTTTTCATTGGCATAGATCAACAATTGGATGAAGTATACGAGAATATTGCTACCATCCATTTTGCCGAGGAGCAGGCTGGCTTCTTGGCCGGTGTGCTGGCTACTAAGTTTACAGAATCGGGTATAGTAGGTGCAGTATGCGAAACAAGTGGAATCGATTCAGTCTGGCGTTACTGTGAGGGGTTCCGTGCAGGTGCACTGCATGAAAATAATGATGTGCAAGTCTTTGTTGTCTACCGAGATGATGAAAGCCAGGATAAAATCTTCAATGATCCAGTTTGGGGTGAAGAACAAGTGTTGCGTCTGATTGATAACGGCGTAGACACTGTGACCGGGTTCGGCGGTAACACGGCAGAAGGCGCGTTCCTGGCAGCATCAGAAAAAGATATCCTGGTTATTGGTTCTGAAGAAGACCTGTATTTTCAACTTCCCGATATACAGCCACAATTAATTACCAGCATCATTAAGGATCCAGGCCAGGCATTGGCCTTTCTCGTAGTGCAGGCTTCTCACAGGGAAATACTGGCTGGTAAATATGCCGGTCAAATCACATATACACCCTTGCGGGGGCCAAGCCAAGATCTTGAAAACGAAGCAGAAGAAGTGCTTCAGGGCATCAGAAATGGTATATTTGAGATCGAAATACCTGACAAAAAGTAGCTTTGTCTGTATATATCTACTCATATAAACCATTAGAAAGATAGTTTATCAAATGTTAACATTATGGCCTGCACCTTTGTACAGGCTTGCACAATAAATAAATGGACTGTATACTTACTGTGCCTATTCCCATTATATCGGAGGTGATCGCACTCAATAAATATCAACCCCCCACCCATTTGCACAGAATCAAAAATTAAATAACAAATCATGAGGAGAAGTTGAACATGTCTAAAAAACTGTATCTCGTCCTAGCACTGGTAATGGTTACTGCGCTATTGCTGACGGCTTGTGGTGGTGCTCAGCCTGAGGCGCCTGCTGAATCCACGTTCAAGGTCGCCCAAGTGACCGACCTTGGCGGTATTGATGACAAATCATTCAATGCTACGGCCTACAAAGGCATCGAACGGGCAGTTGCTGAATTGGGTGTTGAAGGCAAGTACCTGGAATCACAACAGCAAGCTGACTATGCCAAGAACATCCAACAAGTTCTGGATGAAAATACCGATTTGATCGTTACCGTTGGTTTCCTGCTTGGCGTGGATACCGCAACCGCTGCAAAAGCCAATCCCGAACAGAAATTCGCAATCGTGGACTATGCGTATCCTGACTGCTGGCCCGGTGCCGAGGAAGGCAAAGATTGCGGTTCCTCCACCGAACTGCCCAATGTGTTGGGCCTGACATTCGCTACTGACCAGGCCGGTTTCCTGGCCGGTTATGCTGCCGCTGCCTCCACTAAAACCGGTAAGGTAGCCACTTTTGGCGGTATCCAACTCCCCACTGTGACCATCTTCATGAAGGGCTTCCAAGCGGGCGTGAATTACTACAACGCGGAGAAGGGTACCAGCGTTGAAGTGCTCGGCTGGGACACCGCCGCCGATGCTGGTTCATTCACCGGCAACTTCGAATCCCTGGACGACGGCCGCTCCTTTGCTCAGTCCTTTGTGGAAGAAGGTGCTGATATCGTTATGCCTGTAGCTGGCCCCGTAGGTCTAGGCTCTGCTGCGTATTGCAAAGAAAGCGGCTCCTGCTGGATCGTTGGCGTGGATACAGACTGGACTGTATCTGCTTCTGAATACACGGATGTGATCCTCACCAGCGTATTGAAAAACATGGATGTAGCGGTGTTCAACGCAACCAAAGCGGCTAAGGATGGCACCTTCAAGGGCGGCATCTACTCCGGCACGCTTGCTGACAACGGCGTTGGAATTGCCTCGGTCACTGGCGCTTCTGCTGAATTGAACGGAGAACTCGACGCCATCAAGAAGGGCATCATCGACGGCTCGATCCCTGTCCAATAGATTGCCTGACTAAAAAGAGTCGGGGGAGTAATTTCTCCCGGCTCTTTTTTATCGCAGTAGTCATGCATG
>Ga0209536_100009169_pt1 | contig 14715 bp, 16 predicted proteins | sample DeeMarSeWOR28_12_FD_187461 | JGI IMG/M metagenome (GOLD analysis project Ga0209536, IMG submission 187461) | Marine sediment microbial communities from White Oak River estuary, North Carolina - WOR-2-8_12 (SPAdes) (version 2) | ecosystem: Environmental > Aquatic > Marine > Intertidal zone >...
CTCAAAACCATATCAAAATCCCACCTCTTCCTTTGAGAACTGTGGTGTTGGTATCAGTTCGTGGTGTATCCAGATGGGGCGTGATGTAATACAAAGCTCACTTTTTCAATTTCTTGCCACGTTCTTTAGTCTTGAAATCAGTGGGTTGGCTGATAGCTTTCTAATGGAGATCGAAGAAAATGTCAACAGTGGCCAGCAAACTAGCAGTTTTAAAAGATACCTTTTGAGAACCGACAAAATATGCTCTCTCAGATAGTTGCCCGTGATCAGCAGAGACCACAACTCCAGGCCGATCAGCTGGGACTACTATATATCGGTTTTGGAAAAACAAGGGCGGAGCCAACTTTGACCCTGTCCTTGGTCTTTGACAATTGAATTCCCAAAAAGGAGCCGAGTGAAGCTGTGGCCTGAACTGTAGGCTACATTACGGAGGCAAACTTCCACTGTGTCGTATATACAGGCTTTCTCAGCTATGTCTTTCGGTAGCCTATTATGTTTGATGAGAATTCGGAATGAGTCCTTAAAAGCTATCGTATCAGCAAGGCAAAAGCTAGCAACTGCCCAATAAGTGATTACAGTTTTTTCAGGTTCTTTTTGCTCTATCGTTCATAATTACCAGCCGGCTGGTGGCTTAGGCGAGATAATTACATCGATTCGCCGGTTGATAGCACGCCCTTCTGGAGTCTCATTGGATGCCAAGGGTCGCTTCGAACCGTACCCCACAGCCAGTATCTTTTCTTCTGGCAAGGTCTTATTTGCTACTAAGTAGTCCCGAACTGATTCAGCCCGCTGCTGCGACAGATGTTCATTTACTTCGTCCGACCCCGTGCTGTCAGTATGTCCCTCAATTAGCACCTCTGGCTCAGCGAAAGTCCTTATTGATCGCTGAACTTTACTGAGAAGCCCGTAGTTGTTCGGCATAATCACAGCTTGACCAACAGGAAATTGCATAGCCTTTAGACGAATGATTAACCTGTGTCCTTGTTTGTAGACTTCCGCCTCATCTGCCTCTAAGTACCCTTTAACTTGAGTGAAAAGCTCGTTGAACCGTTTCTCTGCCTCGAGACGCTCTATGACAGCCTGCTCCGCGCGAGTCTTTCCCTCCAACAGAGCCATCTGTTGCTTCAAGTTCTCAATCTCCTCTAAATGAGCTTTCTCCTGGCCTGCAATGAAGCTCCGGTCCTCTTGGAGTGCTGTGATTGACCCTAGAATATTTTCAGTTTGTGTAACAAACGATTCATTACGCATGTCAGTCGCAGAGAGTTTGCTTGCCATCTGGCTCAGCATTCCCTCCACCCACAGGGTAATTTGCTCCGGCTGCATTTCTCTTACCTTTTCACCTAGCCTTGTCAGTTGAAGAAGACGTCTGGCCTGGAAGAGTGCTTCGCCTGATTTCTGCTGTATCTTTTCCTTTTCGTAACGATGCTGAGAAATGAATGCATCGGCCTCATTCAACCTCCGGTGGGCAACTTCCAGGGTCTTTGGTGCGAGTTTTCCTGCTTCCTCCTTCTCGGCCTGTTCGATGATTTTGCGCGCTTCGCTAAGAGTCCGCTCTCGGATCGCTCGTACCTCAAGGCGATCAAAAACGGTCGCAAGTTTCTCCCTATTATTCTGGGCATACTTTAAGTCGTTGTTCTCTATCGCTTTGGTAAGCGTGAAAAACTGTTCTTCGGCCTTGACATAATCTGAACCCAGGCCAGGAGCCCCCGCAGCGAGAGCTAGTTCACGAGCTTTAAGCACACCGGGTAATGTTGTTCTCGCTACTTGGGTTATCTCCTCAGCACGCTGCAGTTGTGTCCGTCCCAAGGCGATCATCTCCAAGATCTCTGAAAGCTTGCCTCCGCTTTCCAGTGCTTTCTTTGCATCCATGAGATAACCCTCGGCCTTGGCAAAAGAGCTTGGCGCCAAAACATTGACCTGATTCATCTGTGCATTGCTGACCTGCTTGTCAAATCGATTTACTTCCTCTACTGGATTAACCGTCGCGGAAAATTCTTCCGTACTTAGCTGACTCCTCGCACAGGCACTGAGTAGCCAAATAGAAGCAGCGATGATCGTAACAATCTGGATAGATTTACTCTTTTTCATGTTCCCATTTCCCAGACGACCGTTTGGTCATGTAAGTTTTAGGTTCGTTAACGCCAAAAAGTGACCACTAATTTGTCAAGATTGAACCTCACTAATCGGGGTGAATAGTGGGCTCGGGATGAAGCGGAGTGCGGCACTGGTATCTTACCAGAATGCGAAATCTCGGTGAAATGTATATGCCATTATTGCCACTCAACCTATCAGTCTCAGGAACTTGAGCATTTGTCGTCGCCTCCTTGCCGTGGGCAGGGCCAAGGCGAATCCTGCCCTTTCTTTTGGACAATTGAACACGGGTCACTCACTAGGGGCGTCCGTCTTTCCTGCAGTACAGTTTTGGAGAACACGCCTTAGCTTGGATCTATGGTCAGTGGTCAGGTTCCTAAACCGCACGCCACGTCGCCTTATCGGTATAGATCCCAGGAAGAATTCACTACCGATCTCGAAATCGAAAATGGTCTCAAATGGCATTTTGAGAAAAGAAGAATGAGCCGACAATACATTTAATGCACTTGATTGTGAGCTGTCCTGGTAACCAATGTAACGAAAGGATAAACCGGTCCTGCTGATGTCCGTAATTTGACCCACTCTACAGAAATCAGGTCCGAACGCGACATGGGCACTAGGAGTGAGTCCACATCGCCTATCCTTCCTTCGTTCGATCTGCTCTTTCATGACTTGCCTCCTTGTTCTATAGAACCTCAAGACTCGTTATGCTTAAGGGCGTGGGGGGGCTCCATTGGTGCAATACAAAGCGGCATCGTCCAAAAATCTTTTTCAAAGTCATCCGAAAAACATTGCAGCAGCAATAGAAAGTAGCAAGACGGTAAACACCTTGGCGAGCCGATTAAACCAGCACCCGAACTCCTCCACAAGTTATTCGTCCCAACGTCGCCATTGGTGGTGCTCCTTCTATGCTCCTTCTTCCCTCCACGTCCTGCTCACGTCTTTTGCCTGTTCGCAGATGGCCGATCTTTTTCTGAAGTGCTGGGTTGGCAAGCATACCTAACCCTATCTCAGAGAAGCTCTTACTTCGTCATTCACAGCTAGGCAGTCACTTCTCCACAAACATTTCTCCTCCTGGCAACTGTCTACCCTTTGCGTGCCGTAACAGTCTATGTTGTTTTCAGCCTTTTGAATAGCACGGATCAAATCCACCTTTTTCATGTTATTGAATTTCTTAATACCCATACCCTTTGCCATATTTCGAATTTCCTGAAACTTCATTGCCGTCTCCCTTCCGTGCCATACCTTGATGGACTAATGTCTCCAAGGATGCGGGACCTGACCCAAATGCTCAAGGCTTTCAACCCACGTAAAAACGCTGTAGCTACCGCTATTCCAAAAAAAATGCCACAATCTGAAAAACAGGACTGCCGGCTCACCCGAAGTCATGGGCTGAGAAGCGACGCTCGCCTGAATCTAGTTGGGCTGTCTCTGGCACTTTCCTCATCCATGAGCCCCGGAAACGCCCTGCGAACTCTTTCCACGTGGGACTCTGTATATTCTTTCCCCCACAGCACCATAAAGAGGCAAAGAAGCTCTTCCAGATCAACACGGTAAGGCCTTTTCGAGTTCTGCTTAAAGGCTTCACTCAGACGCTTTATGGCCTTTTGCGGCGACAGGGGGCGCTTGTTTCGTCTTATGCGGTCTTTGTTTTTCTCCGGGTGTTCGATGAGCTTGTCAGCCACGTCTCTTTCCTTTCCCGGAGGTGCTGCCAGGATCTGCCGACAGATGGCCTTGGCCTTGTTCCAGGATACCTTACCTGCTTCCAGCATCGTTCTAAGCCTGGTATCCATGCCGGGGGCGAAACGTAGAATCTCTTCCAACCACGTCACGCTCTTATCCAAAAAACCTGCGATGCGTTCCTTGCTCCAATTGGCATTGCTTAAATAGAGGACCGTCTCAAAGTAGTCAGTGATCTTGGTATCCAAGCGGTCTGCATTCAGCTTAAGATTGACAGCTCGCATCTCGTCCAGCTCCCCGGAGACCACCCGAACATCTATCTGGTCGAAGTAACCTGGATGCCTTGCCCGGATGGCCTCTATGGCGGCAAGGCGGTGAAATCCCCCCACCACGTAATACTCGCCATCCGAACGCTCCCACACTATCAAGGGCTCCAGCAGACCGTTTTCTAGAATATCTCTTTCAAGATGGGCTACCTTGTCCGGATGAAGAGGGCGGTGATTGGATATGAGAGGGTGGATTCTCACCTTCTCAAAGGACATGTATTCATACCGTTTTGTTGTTAGCATGTGTTCTCCTCGATTCGCTCAGTCTGGGTATGAATATGAAATGACCGCTGTCTCTGGCAGGCTTTACCAGCCGCCCCCTGGGCAGGACCACCCCTGATCGCCCAGCTCTCGGCGGCACTGCATCAGGTACTTGTCTCGTTTTTTCATAAGCTCGGTCTCAAGCTCGGTGACCCCACTGGAAAGCTTTTCAACCTTCTCCTCGTCCACGTTTGGCTGGGCCCACATGGTTTTTAGTTCTATCCTTTTGGCGGCTAGCTGCTTTCTCAGCTCAAGGGTATCCATAAGGTGGGCGGCTCGCATCTTCTCACACTTTTCCCGCTGCTCAGGTTTCATCGACTGCCAGCCGTGAGGTTTCATGTAGCCGTGGCCCCGTCCATGCATGCCGCAGCCCCAGGGGTCGTCATCCGTCATGCAGCCTGAGCCCATGCCGCGACCGGGTCCCTTCATCCCGTAACCGTATTTGTCCCGGCCAGGCTCCTTCTCCTCGGCACAGATGGCGGAAGCCGCCAGCGTGACCGCCAATCCCAAAACCAGTAACATTACAAGAAGTCTTTTCAAGCTATCACCTCCTTTAAAATCAAGTTTAGATTAGCTTTGGGCAATCCGTCCTGACAATAAGGTGAAGACTGTATTTCATGAGAAAAAAGCATGTATCTTATGGATAGATCCACGGTATGCAGAAAAGGGATTCCATGCAGCTTGACTCCTCAATTTGCGACCCCGATACCCCACAGTATTAGGGTCCAGAATGGCCAAATCAAACACTCTTCGCTTCCTTTCATTGATGACAAGCCTATACTTGTTCAAGAGATTGTCTTCTTGGGTTGGCCTCTTACAACAGATCCCTCAAATCCGGACTGGACAGTTCGTCACCAGTCATTATTCATTGTCACCGCATAGCTTTCTACGGTGATCGTGTTGCGGCCTTTGGTTGTTTTCCTTACTTTGCCAACAGCCTCCACCTCTCGTCTAATAAAGCCCAGCAATTCTTTGCCCTTAGCGTCGAGGTGAACCAGGTATTCTTCCTCATCTCGATCAAAAACAGCCGCGGCCAGAGTGTTTCCGTTTTCATCCCAGTCCACAGCGATCAAAATGCCCCTGACGGCAGTCAGTTCATCGTCTGTTTGGCTGTCGCTCTTCATGTCCTTGACGTAGTCTCATGGTTGTGAGGGTCTGTGTTCCCCATCCGGTTTAATTCGCACTAACTGTGCCAGAATCATAATACGATGATATTACAAGGTTTGTTGAGCTGACAGGATATTTCGTTAAGAATTCCCGGTTCCGGTTTTCCTAAACAGAGACGAGCCTATAGGTCTCCAGATGCATGCTGAAACAGTACAAGCATTTGAAATGGTGAGCTATTTCTAGAGTGAGAACCCCCGGTTCCGATATTTCTAATATGGGAACTCAAAATTCCGGTTTTTTGTTGAACATTCTCAACGTTTGAGGCAACGTTTCAGAACAGGTGAGACTTTTGAGACCAAAACTAAGCAATGTAGCTTTTCTCGGCGTTGATGTGTACAAGGAGGAGAAATGAAAGCCGTTCTCGTTGCATCCAGGAACGAAACAGCCTGCCATGCGATCCGGGCCACTATGAGCTCCGAATACAAGGTCGAGGTAACCTCCAGCAAGGCCCGCTCTCTGGAGATGTTTCGGGAAAAACGCCATGAATTCCTGTTCGTGGACGTAGAAACCCTTCTCGAATCAACACCTGATCGTAACTACAAGACAGCGCTCAAACCATTCTGGCAACTGTATCCCACCGCTCAAATCATTGTCATGTCTTCACAAGAAAAGATCAGAGAAGCCGTAAAAGCTGTTAAGGCAGGCGCCAGTGACTACCTGACCTATCCTGTGGATCCCGCGGAGGTGAGGCATGTAACGGATAGTGTCTACGAGTCTTTGGTTATGGTGTCCGAACTCGATTATCTTCGGGATCGGTTTTGGCAGGAAGATTCACTGGACGTAGTTCGTACTCAAAGTCCTTTGATGCAAGCCGTGTTCAACAAGATCCGCTCTGTTGCGCCGACCAAGAGCAGCGTGCTGCTTGTTGGTGAAACAGGGACGGGCAAGGGTGTTGTGGCCAGACTAATTCATCAGCACAGCAAGCGAGAGGATGGCCCATTTATTGCCGTCCATTGCGGCGCGATCCCGGATACGCTTTTGGAAAGTGAGCTCTTTGGGCATGAGAAGGGTGCATTCACGGGAGCTATGCGAAGAAGGCTTGGCAGGTTTGAGATTGCCCAAGGGGGAACCATTTTTCTAGATGAAATTGGAACCATTACACCCTCTGCCCAGATTAAGCTTCTAGAAGTCCTGCAGGAGGGGACCTTTCATCGTGTTGGAGGGGAAGACACCATCGAAGCGAATGTAAGGGTGGTGGCTGCCACAAACACGGACCTTGAGGAAATGTGTGACCAAGGTCAGTTCAGAAGAGATCTTTATTACCGACTGAATGTGTTTCCTGTCGACATCCCGCCACTAAGACAGAGAATCGAAGACATCCCGCATCTCGTCGAAGTTATTCTGGGGAAGTTGAACAAGTACCATTCTAAGGAAATTCGTGAGGTCAATCCTGATGTTCTAGAAGCGTTAAGAGGGTACGCGTGGCCGGGTAACATTCGCGAATTAGAAAACGTTCTGGAGCGAGCTTATATCATTGCAGAATCAACAACGCTCAGTTTAGAGACCTTCCCAGTTGACATTCAGCAATGCCGAATACGCGGGAGGCTGCCCAGCATAAGCACCAGCCTTTCACTGGCAGAGGCTAGACGAAAGGGTGTAGAAGCGATCGAAAGGTCCTATCTGGCCGAAGTCTTAAGGGAAAAAAGAGGCCGAATCAAAGACGCTGCAGAGGCAGCCGGCATCACTTCCCGGCAACTTCATAAACTCATGATGAAGTACCGTTTGACCAAGGAACAGTTCAAGACTCGTTCAGCGTGAACAACTTTTTCAGAACCTTGAGTTCCGAAATATAAAGAAACCGGAACTCAGAGTTCATACTAGTAAATCTTGCGTCATTTCAATTGATTATACTACTCTGCCCACCATTTTCACCAACCTAACGCATGGCCTCTCACTGAGATCGGAATTACCAGTTCCTATCCGTTATTCTTCTGAGCAAGCAAGTATTAATCGTTTCAATAGGTTACAGAAATGGCACGACTGTTGCCATTAGAAGGGACGCTTGAGTGGGGGTGCAAGGAGGATTTCGACAGGACGACCCCGGAGACCCAGCAGATCATTGTAAAAGGAGGTTAGGACATGAAGGCAAACGAAAGATTCCTGGCAGTAGGTTGTTGCATTCTGATGGTATCATTTCTCTTCGTTTTTCCGGCAAAGATAGGGGCCGCCGAAGCGTCAGACACAGAACCGACCGACGTCTATCAGCAAAGCGTGCCTGGTGACGGGGATGAGGGCTCAGGTGCCTGGACCGATGAGGGTGAGGAGGGCTATAGGGAGAGCCAAGGCGAAGAGCAATACAGCGAAGAGGCGGAGGAAGAAGGCATGGAATACGAAACTGACCCCTCCGATCTAGAACACGAATCTGGGCCGCAATGGCCATCTGACGAAGAGAGTCTACCCCCAACCCCGCACAGTGACGATGACATGGCCCAAGGGTCAATAGAAGAGTAAGGGAAACCTGACTGGTGGGGTAGCCAGGATAGCCGGCCTTCAATCACACAGAGAAGGTACAACCTAGCTGCCCGCGGTACATACAGGAGACTTATCTAAAATCATGAACGTGTGTCACTGCCAGAGGTCTTGCTTTCCGAGAGTGTCTCAGGCTGAGGTGAGTAACTTCACCATGCCAGCTTCGGGGTAAAGCCAGATCTAGTATCTGAATCATTGCTGCGGCGTGTGGGAAAGTAACAGGATGAAATCGACCAAGAGATTTTTTAAGATCACGATCCTTCCCCTATTAACGCTTCTATTCATATCGTCGCTGAATGTTTCCGCGGGACAAGTGACGATCGTGGGAACGGTCAATGGAACCTATCAAATCATGACGGATGAAATAGAAGTTTACGAAGTGGCCGTGACTGAAACTGGTGGACAACTGGGGCATCTGGTTGGCGCAAAAGTGACAGTGACCGGCATGGTTTATGAGATTGGCGGAGCAAAGGTACTCTCGGTAACTGAATATCGAGTCCTTGAGGCATACACCGAGAGGAAAACAAACTAGAAGATGAAGGGCAACGAGCAGCCTGAGAGCACATGGGTTAACCGCAGCCCAGCCGGCGCTCTCTTCGCCTCCCTCTGAGAATGGAGCAGAAGAGCAATAGGGCGGCGCATTGTACAGGTCGCTTTAGGAGGCCACAATGGGTAACAAACTTTACGAGATGATCCATGATCTTGAAATAAAGGTAGCAAGGCTTGAGCCGTCTCAGTATCTGCTGATGTTGTCCCCTGAAGAGGCCGCTGCCGAATTGAGAATGCACATTGAACACCTCAATGAGAAATTCCAGCGCCACGAGCAGGCCTTCATACGTGATGAGTTGGATACCAAAGAAGCTCTTGAAGGGATGCGCAGCCTGATATTAGACATTGAACTTGCCAAACACTGTATTGCTTGTTTCCTTAACCGTGGCGATTTTACACCCTGGGACTCGAAGATGGGCAGCAAATTGCGCTCAGCCGCATAGGAGCGAGAGTCGGTCCGCATGCTCTATTACAGGGGTAGCCGCGATGGAGATCAGTCTAGACCGGGCTTCAGGATGAAAAGACAAGGTAGGCTCTTGTTGGTAGTATCTTTTGTGGCTGACAGTTTTGCTTATTGATGATTTTTTTCATTGCAGTACGTATTAGACTGTGGTTATCTCCCTCGCCCTCGAAAACCGACACCCGTCGTTTAGATCCCGAAGGGACGGACGGGTTTGCTTGGTTTCGAGGACCTCTGCCCCAAGGGCCGGTTATCCTGGAATTCCCTGCCTGTGAGCTTCTGGCCCTTGGGCTTCTCCCTTAGCCGACGACTTGTCAAGCGCCGTATGGTCGAAGAGGATCGAATGAGACAGGAACACAGTTTCGAGGCTGGCAGCCCGAGCAACACAAAGCTAGGTCAGCAAAGGCAATCAACTCGTAGCCCTCAAAAAGGTCAGGAGGACAATACAGGATTATTGCTTCTGGATGGGGCAAGCCCTGGAGCCCCGATCATTGCCCCTGAACTGGAGAGGCAAAAAGAGATCGCGTCAGACAAGGGTCAGCCCATAAATGACCGCTTGGAGGCCTTTGAGGATATCATCGATTCCGAAATCGGCGATACAACGCTTTCGCGGGCGCGCAATATAGAGCGTGAAGTAGGCCTGCGTCAAATATATCTGAAGTTCGAAGGAGGTAACCCCACTGGAACCCAGAAGGACCGCATTGCCTTTGCTCAGGCAATGGATGCGATGCGGCGAGGTTTCGATGCCATTACCGTGGCGACGTGTGGGAACTTTGGCGCAGCCATGGCCCTTGCCGCCTCTATGTCGGGTTTGAGATGCATCATCCACATCCCTGAGGGGTACCGAACAAAACGTGTTCAAGAAATGCTAGAATATGGTGCTGAGATCGTACGTGTTCCAGGAGATTACGAAAATGCGGTCATGGCTTCTCGTGACATGGCGGAATCCGACGAATGCTACGATGCAAATCCAGGCGGTGATAACACTGCGCTGCAATTGAGAGTTTACGGCGAGATTGCCTATGAAATTTACGACCAGCTTCGCGACGCTCCTGCAGTGGTGGCTGTGCCAGTGTCGAATGGCTCCACGCTCGCAGGAATTTACAAAGGTTTTCTGAGTCTGCACAGGCGAGGAAAAACGTCTCGGATGCCTCGCATGTTTGCCGGATCATCTCACGGGAAGAATCCTATTATTAGGGCCTTTGTGAAGAACACGCTCCAATGTAACGACCTCACACCTGAGCGGATCCGGGAAACACCGGTCAACGAACCGTTGATTAACTGGCACGCGATTGACGGGGATCACGCCCTGGAAGCTATCAGAAACACCGAAGGTTGGGCCTCCTATGCCAGCGACAAAAGCATGCTCTCATTCTCTCGGCTGCTAAGCAGCCAGGAGGGCTTAAATATCTTGCCTGCCTCCACGGCTGGACTGATTGCTTTACTTGAACGCCACAGAACGGAACCGTTTCCGGCTGATCGATACGTGGTTATTCTGACAGGAAGGAAGTCATGACGCGATTTCCCGAAGGTAATGCGATCATCTACTGTGAAGGTGCGTTTGCAACCCCTAATGGCAAAACCGCACATGGTCTCGTTCGCCGTACGAGGCGCTATCATGTTCTGTGCGTGGTGGATTCGCACTGTGCGGGCAGTGACGCAGGAACGATACTTGATGGGCGGGCAAAAGAAATTCCCATCTATGAACACATTCGACAGGCTGTTGAGGCTTACAAGAGCAAGAAGCGTCCAGCTACACATCTAGTCATTGGACTGGCCCCGGATGGCGGCCGGCTCAGTCATGAGGTTCGCAAAGATGTGATAGAGGCCATTGAGCTTGGCCTGAATGTGGACTCTGGTCTCCATGACTTCCTCTCGGACGATTCGTATATCTCCTCTCTGGCTGCCCGGCACGGGGTAAGAATTCGTGACGTACGAAAAAGCCCGTCGCAAAAGGAGCTCCATTTCTTTACGGGTAAAATCGAAGCGGTGACTTCACTCAAGGTGGCTGTGCTCGGGACTGACTCTGCCGTAGGCAAGCGGACCACCGCATGGGTGCTCTTGGATGCCCTACAGGCGGCGGGCTACACTGCGGAGTTGATCGGGACGGGGCAGACCGCGTGGATGCAGGGATCACGTTATGGTATCATTTTGGACGCGATCATTAACGACTTCGTCTCTGGTGAAATCGAGCATGCTGTTTGGACCGCCTGGAAAGAGTCCCGGCCCAATGTCCTCGTCATTGAAGGACAGGGAAGCCTTATGAATCCTGCTTATCCAGGTGGTTTTGAGATCCTTGCGGCAGGAAGGCCTGACGTGGTGGTGCTCCAACATGCACCAGCTCGCCGGGAATACGATGGTTTTCCTGGTTATCCCATCCATCCCCTGGATAAGCAGATCCAGGCTATTCAACTAGTGTCCGGTAAGCCGGTGGTGGCTGTTACTCTTAACCATGAAAACCTAGAACTGGATGAAATTCCGACTATCTGCGATCGGATTCGAAAGGCTACTGGCTTGTCTACCTCTGACGTCCTTCTCAGTGGCGCGCGGCAGGTCATCAACGCTCTTGTTCCGTATCTAGCAGACTGAGAGGTAACCTCCAAGTGTCGAAAGCCAAAGTCAAGAATGACATGCCAAATACTGGTGGGGATCCCTTGGACATCCTGAGGGTGATTCGTCGCCTCGAGGTCGGTCCCGTGCGTCTGGATCGAAATCGTGTAACAGCACCTTACATTGTGAGCCAAAATGGCAAGACAGATACAATTGAGCTGGTTTACAGGTTCGAAGAGAATGTCTTTGTCCCAGACGACGGCCATTCAATGAATCTCGCCGGGATGCTCTCTGCGCAGGTGGCGCTAAACTATGGGCTTTTCTGCGATGAAATTCTCTTCCACGGGCCATTCGACAGGGATGACCAACGATTCATCAAGGAGATGGCTACCAATACAGCCCGGGAAATCTTTGTGAAGAAGTTTCTTGAACCCAATCCTTTTTTTCTGGAGCAGGTCACCAGTCTTCCCCCGACAAGGCGTGAGAGCTATCTCCGGGCCAGACTCTTGTTTCCAGATGAACAGGGGCCTACTCCTGCAAAAGGTCGGAGCCCCCGTTGCGGCGCTACACACTGGCGTGTGGACCCGTCGAAGCATGGTGTCCTTTCGAGTGGAGGAAAAGACAGTCTTCTAAGCTTTGGTCTCTTAAAGGAAATGGGACGAGAGGTCCATCCCGTTTTTGTCAATGAGTCGGGGCGACATTGGTTCACAGCCTTGAATGCCTACCGTCACTTTGCCGATCAAATTCCCACCACAGCGCGGGTTTGGACCAATGCCGACAGGGTATTCAACTGGATGTTAAGGCACATACCCTTTGTCCGTCAGGACTTCGAACGAATACGATCGGACGAATACCCGATCCGGCTGTGGACGGTAGCCGTCTTTGTATTCGGAGCTCTCCCCCTTCTGAAGAAAAGAGGCATCGGCCGCATCCTCATTGGAGACGAGTTTGACACAACACGAAGGCTTTCTTTTGGCGGCATTACTCACTACGATGGCCTTTACGACCAGAGCCGATACTTTGATAATGTTCTTACCCGGTATTTTCATAGGAAAGGGTGGGGCATCAGCCAGTTCTCTTTGCTAAGGCCCCTTTCAGAAATCTTGGTTGAGAAGATCTTGATCGAGCGGTACCCTGAACTTCAGCGCCACCAAGTTTCTTGTCATTCAAGTCACAAAAAGGAAAAGCATGTTTTACCCTGCGGCGACTGTGAGAAATGCCGACGCATAGTAGGAATGCTTGCGGCCATAGGTGGGGATCCAACTCTCTGCGGCTATAACGATCAACAGGTCAACCGCTGCCTCAAGAATCTCCCAAAGAGGGGACTTCTCCAAGAAACCGAAGCCGTTGAACACTTGGCTTTTCTTCTGAAAGAGAAAGGTCTGATTTCAGAGTCCTTCATTGGGGCCATCCGGGCCCGTAGAAGACCTGAAATCATGAAGCTGCGCTTTGATCGTCAAAAATCTCCTGTCGAAGGCATACCCTTTGACCTGCGCCTCCCTTTGTATCGCATTTATCTGGAGCACACAGATGGCGTGGTAAAGCGAAGCGGAAGAACATGGCTTCAATACGATCTTTTAAACGATACCGCTCTGCAGAGGCCCTACCCCTTTGAATCGCCAGGGAAAGCCTCATTCGATGAACTCATCAGGGGCGACAGACAACCAGAACCCAGCTCGTCTCCTATCCTTGGAGAGCTTACCTGGCCCGAAGCAAGAAAACGCTTCGAGGTCGTGGATGTAGCCCTCTTGCCCGTGGGTTCCATCGAACAGCATGGGCCTCATTTACCTCTGGATACGGATGCCTTCGACGCCGAGTATCTCGCCCGGCGTGTAGCGGAAGATTGCAAAGAGCCCAGGCCTGTCGTGTTGCCCATGATTCCTTATGGCGTTTCTTACCATCATGAAGATTTCAGTGGCACCATCAGCGTGAATCCCGACACGTTGTCCCAGCTGGTCTACGACATAGGCATGGGCGCAGCCCGCCAAGGCATTGTTAAATTAGTGATCATCAACGGGCATGGTGGCAACAGCCCTGCCCTCCACTTTGCGGCGCAGATGATCAATCGAGACGCGCATATCTTCACTTGCGTGGACACTGGGGAGACCAGTGATCCGGATATCTATGCCATGGCGGAAAGCCCCAATGACATCCACGCCGGCGAGATTGAGACCAGCACCACCTTAGCAGTTCGCCCAGAGATGGTGAGACTTGGGGCGGCGCGCAAATTTATCCCTCGGTTTTCTAGTCGATATCTTGATTTTACCTCTAAAAGAGGCCTGAGCTGGTACGCCCACACGGCCAAGATCTCATCGTCCGGCGTCCTGGGTGATCCAACAAAAGCAACTGCAGAAAAGGGCAAACGTATGTGGGATCAGATGATAAAACACCTCGTTGAATTCGTGGAAGATCTGAAAAGCGTGAGCCTGGACGAACTTTATCAGAGGCGCTATTAGAGGATATGAAGATCACCAAGCTGGAGGTTTGGCCTGTCCACATGCAGCTAGCTGAACCTTATACCATCGCCTACCAGACCGTTGATGAGACCGCCAACGTCTTCCTCCGCATGGAGACTAACGCCGGCACCTGCGGCTACGGTTGCGCGGCCCCAGATGAGCATAACACCGGTGAAACTGCCAAGAGCGTAGAGGCTGTTCTGCAGGACGTGGTCACGCCATCTATTCAGGGCTCAGATCCTCTTCGGCCAGCCATGATTCTGGAGAGGCTCAAACCCCATATGGAATTGCAGCCGTCGGCCCTGGCAGCTGTTGATATGGCACTCTACGATCTCCTCGGAAAAGCGGGCAATCTGCCTCTCTGGAAGCTGTTGGGTGGGTTCCGCGACCGTATAAAGACCAGCATTACCATTGGCATTGTCCCGGTCAAGGAGACGATTGAGCGTGCTTCGGACCTGGTCGTGAAAGGATTCAAGAGCTTGAAGCTAAAAGGCGGCATTGACGTGGACACTGACATTGAACGCGTGCTGAAGGTCAGGGAAGCTGTTGGGGAAAAGATCGAACTCCGGTTTGACGCTAATCAAGGGTTTACAGTGGAAGAAGCTCTCAAATTCGTAGAGCAAACGCGCAAAGCACATCTTGAGCTCATTGAGCAGCCAACGCCAAAAGGCCAGCCTGACATGCTCGGCCGTCTTACGAGCGTTGT
>Ga0209536_100009170_pt1 | contig 14715 bp, 16 predicted proteins | sample DeeMarSeWOR28_12_FD_187461 | JGI IMG/M metagenome (GOLD analysis project Ga0209536, IMG submission 187461) | Marine sediment microbial communities from White Oak River estuary, North Carolina - WOR-2-8_12 (SPAdes) (version 2) | ecosystem: Environmental > Aquatic > Marine > Intertidal zone >...
TGGCGCTCGACCTGTGGGTATCGGCTGATGGCACGCAGACGGTGCTGGATGTTGATGAATTTCAGGCTTTGCCGATCGATGAAGGGACGCATTCACAGGCGCTCGCTGCCCTGGAAGCGTTGAAGGAAAAGTTTGCAAATGAAAAGCCTCCAGCATAGCGCTGTAGGCTTCTCATCAGGGTGTTTAGTATAACCCTAGTTCGTAAAGGATCTGGTCGCCGAAGTTCCAGCCTAGGACGCCGACTGCAACACAACAACAACACAAAATGACCAGAGCAACAATCACAATGATGAGGGTTTTATTGTCTTTTTTGGGTTCTTCAACTAGTTCTTCAACCGGGGGCATTTCCATGTTTTCAGCCATTTTCTTTTCTCCTTTGTTTTAGAATCCGCCTTCTAAGAAGGGAATCGAAATTCCCAATGCCAATGCGCCTGCGAATATCAGGCATCCACATAAAGTGACCACAATATTAGCATACCCCAAAATTAGCCCGGCAGTTGCCATACCATCACCACCCAAATCCTCCACACTTTCCCTGATTTCTTTTTTTGCCATGTGCCCGGTGATAATGGCTATGATGGCACCAATTGTAGGGAGGACTGTCCATCCAAGGATACCAAGAACTAAACTGGCGATGGCCATACTACTGTTTGGTTTGGCCGGGTAATACGATCGATTGGGCTGTTCGCTCATATTATGTTCTCCTTCGCTCCATTATATATCAAATTTTACGGTTGACTTTCTCGTGCCGACGCTGTCTCCATTGAAAGAACAAAACAACCATCACAATCAAGAGTACAGCAACTAGGATTGGAACCACTATGGCAAGGATGGACATAACGGTTGAGAAGATGTCCTCCGCAATGCTGACAGGTACATTCCCGGCTCCGCCCGTTGTGGCTGTCACCACTGGGCGCACCGCAACTGACTTGACAGCATGCACGCTGCCCGCTACCAGCAGACCGCTGATCAATGCCAGCACAGGACTGATATCGGTGATAACGTTTGCGCTGGCGGCAAAGGCGATTGCGCCTGCTGCCGGGCGAACAAAAGTCTGGATGGCGTCGTTGATATGGTTCACAGCCGGCACTTTATCCGCTAGCATTTCAATAATGACCAGAATGCCCAGTACGATCAATACCCAGGGATTGGCCAGCAAGTCCCAGGGATTGTTCAAGGTGATCCAGTCGGTGTAGTGGGCGATCACGCCGACCACGAGTAATGGGATGTAGGCATTCAACCCGGCGCTGGCCGACAGACCGAATGCAGTGAAAACGCCAAGTAACATGTCCATTTGACAGCCTCCTTATTAAATCAGCCAAGTGGGAACCCGCCCCAGGTGCCGGTCAACTTCAGCCGCAGCAGGTCGATAACCGAGATCATCAAGAATGTCAGCGTTAATCCGGCTAGGGCAGGCATCCAGTATTGTTTGAGAGCATCGAAGGTGTTTTCCTGTCGCATGATGATAACCCATACAATGCTAAACACCATTGAGAGCAATGCTACCACACCCAGCACGCTCAGAAAGGCGACTGGATACAAAACGATGGACTGTTCGCTCAAGATGGCTAAATCCACTAGCAAGACAATTCCCAGCAACCCGCCGAACTCCTTCCAGGTCAGTGCCGGACGATCATCTGCATCGTACCAGATGGTCTGGTTGACGACCGGGTACAAAACCGACGCCATCGCGATGCCCATCCCGCTGCCGGTCAGCAAACGCAGGGTGTTGTTCGGAATATAAAGGTTGGAGATTTGTGGCAGGAATCCTTCGTAGGTCTGTTTGAGCAGGTACAGGTAAGAGTTCGACCCGTCGATGCCAAAGGCCAAGAAGAAAACAACCAACACGACTAGGATGCTTTTACGGGGCATGCCGCTGCGTTTGCGGCTGACAAAACCCAAAAAGATCAAGGTGATGGCGGCGGCGTTGAATTCCCCCGTGCAGCGCGCGCACAACGGCAATTGACGGTCACCGATGTGAAATGAGCGGTGGTCGATGCGATGACAAATAGCATACCCGATCCCGTCCGCCTTACCGAGCAGCCCGGACGGTGTGATGAATATAAACGCTGCCAATACAACCAGAAGAGCTATGGGGACAAACCAACGTATCAAATTACCAGATAACGCTAGCGTCTTTTCGCGTTGCATGCCGTCATTATCCCACATTCTGCACGAATAAACTATGGGTTATGGGAGTTATAGGGGCCGAATGGGTGAGAAGCAAGCGGACTGGTTTAGTGTATGATAAAGGATAGATGAACATACGCAAAATGATCCTTCTCACGCTTCTCTCTTTGGCCGTGGCCTGCCAACCGGTTACGGGCCTTGATTCGTCCCCGACAATCCCCCCGTCACCATCGCCATCCGCAACTCCTTCACCGATTCAGCCGACCATCTACCTGACGCCTACCCCCGGCTACCCGGAAGAAGGCTTCGGCCCGACGAACTTCCCAACTGACATCAATCCGCTGACAGGTTTCAGCACGGATCCGGCCGCACTCGATCGCAGACCGATGCTGATCAAGGTGTCCAACCTGCCCAGAGAGGTGCGTCCACAATTTGGGCTTTCACGAGCGGACATTGTTTATGAGTATTACACGGAAGAAGGCACCACGCGTTTCATTGCCATCTATTACAGTCAGGATGCGGAGCAGGTTGGTTCGATCCGTTCGGCGCGCTTCTTTGATGAGCATATTATTAACATGTACAGGGGTCTGTTCGTTTTTGGCGGCGCTGATGAACGGGTTTTAGATAGGTTGTATAAGGCTCAATTCGCCGATCGGCTGATCGTCGAGTTGCAGACTGAATGTCCGGCCCTGTGCCGCCCTGATCCAGTGACGAATTATTTAATTGCAGATACCATTGCGCTTCGTGAGTTTGTACGTGAACAGGGTATTTCCGACGAGAAACAGAACCTGGAGGGAATGCGTTTCCAGATGCAATCTCCTGGTGGGGGGCAAACGGTCGATCGGATATTTGCCTGGTATTCGACCGTCATTTACAATCGCTGGGATTACGATCCGCCCAGCGGGCGCTACTACCGTTATGTAGATGTGGAGAACGCTCTCGATGTTCAAGCCGAAGTGTACAAACCGCTGCGAGATGCGCTCATCGATGGGCCAATTTCTGCGGATAACGTGGTGGTTTTGTTGATGCCGCACACTTTCTACTCGGTCTCGCCCGAAATGGTTGAAATGCAATTTTACCGTTCCGGCCCGGCTTTTGCCTTTCGTGATGGACAGGTCTACGAGTTGGAATGGGTTCGGGCGAATGAGGCTGGTTTATATTCTTTGTATACGAGCGATGGTGGTATGTACCCTTTCAAGCCGGGAACCACCTGGTTCGAAGTGATGGGATTGAGCACGAAGATGATTCAAAGCGAATCCGCCTGGCGCTTCGAAATGCGTTTCCCCTAGAAAAAACCAGGATGCCGCCCAAATGTGGACGGCATCCGTAGCGCGCTGTGGCTTCCTTCTTAATTGAGGAGGGATGCCACAGCGCTACGTTTGTTACTACTATCCATGAGCATCACCTCCTCCTTTCTTAGGATGGCGATTGATTGTGAACCCCCGAGCAGTGACGGAAGTATGGCATATTTCAATTCGGATGTCAATAGGAAGAATTGGCTTCTAAGGGAATTGTAATGATTTTGATGAATAGTTATAAGCTTGATGGTGTTTCCCGAAAAGCCTGCGGTGACATCCCTGTAACTTTGCTGAACACACGGCTGAAATACGCCTGGTCTTTGAAGCCGACTTGATGGGCAATATTACCAATGGAGTCGGTTGTATTTATGAGCAAATGCTTTGATTGAAGCACACGATAACGAGGGTATCTACTTGTTACTTTTGATTCAAAGAAGGTAACCAACGTATGCAGGTAACGCTGGTTGACCAGCAATTTGGTTGCGATGATAATCTCAATGTTGAAAATGTTCGGTCATTAAGATTTACGCTGATCGGAGACATGTTCGTAACATTATAGTCGAAGCGCAGTTGATGTAAAATCCCTTCAAGTGTATTTCACTCTTCTAGGCATAAGCGTTGAAAGGATTATATGATTTTAAACTTATTCAAACTCAACGGTAAAGTAGCACTGGTCACCGGTGCAGGGCAGGGATTAGGACAGGGCATGGCGCTCGCGCTAGCCGAAGCAGGTGCGGACATTGCTGGACTTGATCGCACAGGTTGCGAAGGCACCTGCGATTCCGTGCGTGCTTTGGGCAGGAAATATCACGAGGCCGTGGTTGATTTACGTGAAGCCAGCGTAGATGATTTGCGAAATGTGGTGGAGGAGTTTGCCAGCGAATTCGGTCGTATCAATATTCTGGTCAACAATGCAGGGACGATTCGCCGCGCACCGGCCATCGATTATTCCGAAACTGATTGGGATGACGTCTTGCAGATCAACTTGAAGGCGGCATTCTTTCTTGCGCAATCTGTGGCGCGCGTGATGATGTCACAGGGCGGAGGCAAGATTATCAACATTGCCTCCATGCTTTCATTTCAGGGCGGTATCACTGTGCCTTCTTATACTGCTGCAAAGAGTGCCTTGGCTGGTGTGACACGTGCCCTTGCCAATGAGTGGGCGAAGCACAATATCAACGTCAATGCGATAGCGCCAGGGTATATGGCTACCGAGAATACAGCATCCTTGCGAGCTGATCCCAATCGCGGTCCAGCGATTCTAGAACGCATTCCAGCTGGACGCTGGGGAACTCCTGACGATCTGATGGGCGTGGTAGTGTTCCTGGCGTCTTCAGCTTCTGATTATATGCACGGCTCAATTGTTCCTGTTGATGGTGGTTGGTTGTCGCGCTAAGTAACGAAAATGAAGCGGCGGAGCTATCCGCAGAACGTCACATTCACTGGTGTGAGCAGCCATTTCAGCGCATTTTATCGTGTGCGCCGTCCATGTACAACGAATTGTGGACAGGTGCAAAGGCGATGTACAAACTCGAGCCTGCGGTGGTGATGGGTGGGGAAGTCATCATTTATGCGCCGCATCTGGATGTGGTCAGTCGCGTGCATGGGAAATATATCCATAAAATTGGGTATCACATCCTGCCGTATTTCCTGAACGATTGGGAGCGCTTCAAGCACATCCCGTTGGGGGTGTTGGCGCATTCGACGCATGTGCGCGGCTCGGGCGTGATGGATGCTGGTGTTGAGAGGCCCAATGTGCGCGTTACGCTTGCGAGTAAAATATCCGCCGGTGATTGCGCGCGACTTAATTTGGGTTATCTTGACCCTGCGAAGATCAATGTGAATGAATGGATAGACCGCGAGGATGAAGGCCTGTTGTACGTGCCAAAAGCGGGCGAGATATTATATCGGTTGAAGGTGTGATGGCTAAAATTGGTTTGTTTCTTGCGGGGCGGGGCAAGGGATTGTCACTGTTGTTTGCAATGCTGGTTGGAGCGCTTGTGCCGCAAGCGCAGGCATTTTCCTTTTTGATCCAGTACCTGTTGATGGTGATGCTGTTCTTTGCGTTCCTAGACATTGAATTCAAACCACAGAAATTTCAAAAAAACATTTTGTTGGTAATGCTTGCAAATGTGGCGGTGTCGTTCGTCAGTTATGCGGTGCTCGCGCCGTTTAATTTGATGCTGGCGCTTGCAGCCTTTATGACCGCCATCGCGCCGACTGCAATCGCTGCGCCAGTCATTATCAGTTTCATCCAACGGGAAGTGGAGTATGTGGTCGCATCTGTGGTGTTGACCAACGTTGCCAGTGCTCTGGTTGTCCCATTGGCGTTGCCATCATTGCTTGGGGCATCGGTGCAAATCTCGGTTTGGGAAGTGTTGCAACCCGTACTGATTGTCATGTTCATACCGTTGGTTCTTGCCCGGCTTGTTTCACGATTGCCAGCAAATGTGCAAAACATCATCCACAAAGGCAAGGTGTTTTCATTCCCCATCTGGCTGATCAATCTGTTCATTGTTAGCGCTAAGGCATCTGATTTCCTTCGCAACGAAAATACCGATTCTACTGCCACGCTTGCCATCATTGCCTTGGTTTCGCTCTTTATTTGCATAGTCAATTTTGGTATAGGCGCGTTGCTCGGCGGTCGGAAGCACCGGCAGGAAGCCAGCCAGGCACTGGGGCAAAAGAATCTGGCATTTGTTATCTGGATTGCGCTAACCTTTATCAATCCGCTTGTTGCGATGGGACCAACGTTTTACATCTTGTATCACCATTTGTATAACTCATGGCTTATCTATCGTTTTGAAAAAAGACGTATTCGCGTTTGATTCAACAGAAGGAGAATTTTTATGGAGAAGGCAAATTTTGGGTTTATGGGCCTGGGCGTCATGGGTTATATGCTGGCGCTCAACATGGAGCGCAATGGATTCCGTGTGGCCGGATACGACCTGGATGCAGAAAAGGTCAAGGCCTTCGGGACAAAGTATCCGGATAAAAATCTGATCCCCTGCAATACGCTGGAAGAATTCCTGGATGCGCTGGAACGCCCGCGCCGCATCATGATGATGGTCCCGGCTGGCAAGGCAGTGGAAGCTGCGATCAACAGCATCAAAGATGCCCTCGAGGCCGGTGACTTGCTTATCGACGGCGGCAACACCCACTTCCCGGATACTGAACGACGCTCGAAAGAGTTGGAAGCTAAGGGCATTGTCTACATCGGCACGGGTGTCAGCGGTGGCGAGTATGGCGCTTTATGGGGCCCGTCCATCATGCCGGGTGGGCAGGATGAAGCCTGGGAACTGGTCAAGCCCATTTTCGAGGCCATCAGTGCCAAGGTCGATGGAGAAGCGTGTGTCACACATATCGGTCCGCGCGGGGCAGGGCACTACGTCAAGATGGTGCATAACGGCATCGAGTATGGTGATATGCAGCTCATTGCCGAATCGTATGACATCCTGCATCGTGGGTTGGGATTGAGTAACACCGAATTGCATGAAGTCTTTGCCGAGTGGAACCGCGGCGAATTGGAATCGTATCTGATCGAGATCACGGCGGACATTTTTGCCAAGATGGATCCCGAAAGCGGTCAGGCGGTGGTGGATTTGATCCTGGATGAGGCCGCACAGAAGGGGACGGGTAAGTGGACGAGTCAGAACGCCCTCGATCTTGGTGCGCCGACCCCGACCATTAACGCCTCTGTGGAGAGTCGCATCGTCTCGGCCTACAAGGCTGAACGCGCGGCTGCATCGGAAGTGCTGAACGGTCCCGAGCCGAAGATTTCGATGGATGCGAAAGAAGTCATTGGCCTGGTACGGGATGCGCTGTATGCGGCCAAGATTTGCTCGTATGCGCAGGGTTTCGCGCTGATGCGACTTGCCAGCCAGGAATATGACTACAACTTGAACTATGGCGAGATCGCCAAAATCTGGCGCGGTGGCTGCATCATCCGTGCTCGTTTCTTGAACGATATCCGTCAGGCTTTTGTGCGGGACCCTGACCTGCCCAACCTGATGATCGATCCGGAATTCGCCGGGGCGATGAACGCACAGCAGGCCGCATTGCGTAAGGTTGTGGCGCTGGCGGCTGAGAATGGCATTCCGGCGCTGGCGTTCAGTTCCGCGCTGGCCTATTTCGATGCCTATCGCAGCGCGCGCCTGCCCGCCAATCTGACCCAGGCCCAGCGCGATTATTTTGGCGCGCATACTTACAGACGAGTGGACAGGGAAGGCTCATTTCATACGCAATGGATTGATGAAGAATAATTCAGAGGAATAATCATGAAATATGGACTTAACTTGAAACCTGAAGGAAAACTCGACCTGGTTTCTCTTGGCGCTTTGAACCACCGCGTCGATTCGGGAAATATCCCTTTTAGCAAAGCTACGGATTGGAAAGTGCATCCCAGCGGCGGGGAGTACAACGTCGCGGCTAACCTGGCAAATTGCTTTCGCTTGAAAACGGGCGTTGTTTCCGCGATGGTGAAGTACCCGATCGGTGACCTGATCGCTGAGCGGGTGCGCTTGATGGGGATCACCCCCTTCTACTAAGTATTTCGAGCACAACGGCGTCAACGGCCCAAACATGGCGACCATTTACAGCGACCGCGGCTTTGGCGTGCGCGCGCCAGTGGTCTTTTACAATCGTGCAAACGAAGCAGGTGCCCAACTCAAACCAGGTGACTTCGACTGGAATGAGGTTTTCTCGAACGGCGTACGCTGGTTCCATAGCGGAGGCATCTTCGCAGCCTTGTCCGAAACGACGGGGGAAGTCATCATCGAAGGGATGAAAGCTGCCAAGGCTGCCGGGGCCGTCACATCCTTCGACCTGAACTATCGCGCCAAGTTGTGGAATATTTGGGGCGGCCTGGAGAAAGCGCAGGATGTCATGCGGCGCATCGTCGAGAACGTGGATGTGCTGGTAGGCAACGAAGAAGACCTGCAACTAGGGTTGGGAATTCCAGGCCCTGAAGTGGGGAAGAAATCAAAGTTAGATCCCAGCATCTTCTTTGGGATGATCGACAAAGTTGTCGACAAGCATCCGCAGGTCAAGGTGGTTGCGACAACGCTGCGAGAAGTGCACACGGCGGCGCATCACTCATGGGGTGCGGTGGCCTGGATCGATGGAAATACCTATGTTTCTCCCACAATAGAGCTGCACATCTACGACCGTGTTGGCGGTGGGGATGGGTTTGCATCTGGTTTCTTCTATGGTTTGCTTTCGAGTGAAGAGCCGCAGGATGCGGTCAATCTCGGTTGGGCACATGGTGCCTTGCTGACAACTTTCCCCGGTGATACAACGATGGCAACCCTGGAACAGGTAAGGGCCTTTGCGCAGGGCGGTTCGGCAAGAATTCAACGATAAAGCGGAGCGTAACCATATAGATTAGCCTAGTTGCATGAAAGGAAATAAATCGTATTTTTGATCGTATGCAATGTGAAAAGGCAATTCATTGGCGCCGAATAACATAATCATTTGAAGTTCATCCCCTTTTGTATCGGGAACCGCTCTCGTTGACCTTGTCTATTATCGCAGTACCCTTTTGCCTGTTTCCCAGTTTAGATATAGTTCTTTCCCATTGGCTTTGACATGGATCTCTTTCGGGTCAAATTCTGCCTGGATATAGGGATTGTCGTAGCGGGGATAATCTTCCACGCTGACGACTTCTCCATCCACTGTGAGCGGACCATCCCAACCGAATCGGACCAGGCCGATGCCTGGCGCCCGGTATTTAACATTTTGCCCGTTGAAAGCCAGTTCCGCTGAAGAAACCGCCTCGACGAATTCCACAAACGACCCATCTTCTGCCTCGCGCCCCATCTGGCATAGCCAGATATTTTCATTCTCCAGCGCGATAACTTCACGGTTGAAATCTTCGGGGTCTTTGCGAATGTGGTGTCCTTCCACTTCCAAATCTTCCGTGTTCCAGAAATAAGGCTGCTGGGAGTAAAGTCCTAAGTAGCCCTTATCCTTGCGGACGAAGATCCAACTGTTCTTTTCCACCACTTCATCGAACTGGTCTTTGGGAATCCAGGCATGAGTGTAGAAATTCTTGATGGGAACGTACAACCCGGGGAACAGTTTCTCGATCTTGTACACAGTGATATTCAGGTTCTTGACCTGTACCGAGCGCGGCAGGATGCCGGAGCCTTCCCAGTAATTCGGGGAGGCTTCCCCGATCCGCCCGGGATGGGTGGTAAAGCAGACTGCGTTCGGCGCGAGCGTCGCTTGCCAGATGTGGTGCTGGTCGCCGCCGAAACCTTTGCGGTGATCCTGCGCAGTGGAGAGCATGTAATCGGGGGTCTTGTAGGTGTAAATATCCGGCTCATCTCGCATGTTGCGGCAAATATCCTTTTCAAGGAAGCGGGAAACAGGTTTGGTCAGATTCAAGGCGCGGAGCGCTTTCAGGAAACCTTTATAAGGTTTGAATTCATAAAAGAACTCGTTCTCCCACCAGTTGAAGGCGTCGAACATTTTGATCGTGGTTGCAGCGGTGGCGGGATGCAGGTAGGCTTCGTTGTTGTAGAAGATCATCCCGTCTTCGAGCGATTCGTAATCCCAGCCCCATTTTTCCTGATCTTGCACCAGGAAGCCAGCCTTCTGGCGGTTCACGTAGGTAGCGTCTTCGTTCTGGAAGATCTCACGCAGCACAGATGGCGCTTCATAGGTACTGAGCGCAAAGCTTGGCGCGGCCATATTGTCAAAACCGGAGTAGATGCCCTGCCCGAAGACCAGTTTCATCGTATCGGTGGTGCCTTCTTCGCGCGCCCATTTCTTTGCGTTCTCATACGAGCGCCCGTGCGTGGCGCCAAAAACGCCCTTGAACTGGTTCAGCGCCATATCCAGCAGGATCAGGTCGATGATCTTGGTCGCTTTCTCCTGGATTTCATCGTCCTCGCAGAAATCATGCAGGGAGATCAGTGCGCCCAGGTCTTCCTCAAAGTAAATGTGCGACAGCCATTCGTTGAAGCCAGTCTTGAAGCGCATATTCAACCAGCGCAAAATGCGCGGACGGTTGCGTGCTATCTTCTCGAGTCCTGTCTCGCCGGTGTTGTTGAAAACTTCATCAGGATATAACTGCCCCGAAAGATATGCTGCGGACGAGAACAAAATGTAGTGGTTCTCCGTCCAGGTGCACATCGAGTCGATCCCCGGCTCGTCAGGCCAATATTTGAAATTCAGGATGGTCTCTTTGGCTGCATTCAGCAATTCCTGTGAAGGGGGATGATTAAACGTTAACTTTCTGGCATGTGGCGATTTCGCTTCCCGCCCAGGGTCGAACTGATAAAGCAGCCGCAAAACGGAGTGAGCCACAAAATCCGCGCAGTCTTTGCGATCGTTGATGAATTCTAGCGCGCTGAAAATATATCCTTCGTGTGCCTGTCCCCCTCCGACCATACGGATCAATTCATACCAAATCGTGCGCGTGTTCGTTGGGGCAGGGTTGCGCAATACATGGGCGATGAGTTCGGCGCGGCGCTCTTTGTAAGTGGTTGTCACCGCCCCTGCTGAGTAAGTATCCGGGTGCGGTTCCTGTGGATATCCCTCAGGGGCCTTTCCTTTCGCTTCTATTCTGTATTGCGGTTTGGCATGAACAGTAGACATTAGATTTTTCCTACAAGAATTTCTTTGAGCTCAGTGCCGTCTTCATCGGGCTGTTCCCCGTTACGAACCGAGGCGAGATAACGGTTCAGTCGCTGATGCAGTTCGGGGGTCAGTGGGAAGCGCAGGGCAAAGAACAGGGCGAAGACGAGCAGGACAACGGGCAGAAGCATGAAGATCAATCGCAGGACGAGCAGGAATACTTCCGATTGCGGCTGTTCGATCAGTTTGGTCGCCCCGTCAACCGTTTCCTGGACCGGCGGGATGTATCCTGCCCAGCCGATGACGTTCGAGACTGCAAAAATGGCAAGCGCCGAACTGAACTTGCGAATGAACGTGACCAGCGCAGAATAGATGGCTTCACGCCGTTCGCCGCTGGCGAGTTCGTCCACATCGGGGATGTCGGGGAAGATGGCGTAGATCATAACCACGATGCCGCCCGTGCCGAGACCGACCACCCCGGCGAAGACATACACCCACAACCATGCGTTGCTTGGGTTGAGCAGGAAACTGAACAACATGGCAGCCGCCCAGATGGCCAGCCCGACGATGTATCCGCGAGCTTTGCTGGTGCGTTTGCTGAGCCAGATGTAGAAGGGCAGCGAAACAACCTGCAAAATGAGCAGTGTACCGTTGACGAAACTGACTTCATCACCCCGCTGTAAAAAGTATTTGACGAAATATGCCACGATGGTGCTGACCGTGTCGATGGCGACGAAGGCGAACAGGTACATGGCGAGCGTATACAGGAATGTACGGTTCTTGAACGGTTCGACGAAGGCCAGCCTCCAATTGAACGGTTCGGGCGGACGCTGGAACTCGGGTCTTTCCCGGACCGAGGAAACTGTGGCAATGAACGGCAGGGCAAAGAACGCGCCGAAAGCAAGTCCCATAACAATATAGCCCGTGCGCACATCAGGAAAAAGTTTGACAATTTCAAGCGGTACCAGGGCGGCGACGATAGATGCAACTGTTGAGAAGAAGATACGCACCGAACTGAGCGAAGAGCGTTCATGATAGTCGAGCGTGATCTCGGAGTGCAGGGCGTTGTAGTTGAGCATTACGATGCTGACGACCGTCGAAAAGAAGAGATAGCTCAAGATGACCGAAACGAAGCGCGCCGATTCAGAATCTGCATTGTACGGGTAGAACAACGCAAAGAATGAGAGAAATATGAGCGGGATGCCAAACAGCAGATAGGGGCGGCGGCGTCCCAGTTTGGTGCGGGTGCGGTCGGCAAGCAGCCCCTCGAAGGGGTCGGTAATGCTGTCGTAAACCTTACTGATCAGGATGACCGTCCCGGCCAAAGCGGGGGAGATGCGCACCACGTCCGTCAGGAAGATCAGGTAATAAAAACTGATCACCACCCCCGACCCACCACCGAAGATGTCGCCCAGCCCGTAGCCGATCTTTGTCCGCCAACTCAGTTTTTCGTTTTTGGCATCCATGTGTTCTCCTTTGTTGAAAGTCAAACGTCAAAAGTCGAAGGTCTGGACGTCAGACTTTCAACGTTCAACCTTTGCCCCGTCTTCGCTGAACGATAAATCCCTTCCACTGCCGCCAACACGGGGATTGTATCCGCCGCAGGGATGAGAAACGGCTTATCATCCAAAATCCATTTTGCGAAACCTGTAAGGCTTCTTTGCAAAGCATGAACACCCCGTTCGGGCGGGCGTTCCTTGTGGACTTTTACACCCTTGAATTTGACATGCGGGAATGGACGATCCGCATAGAACCCCGTACCCCGTTCCCCATATGCCTCGATCATGACTTTTTGCTCGCTGGCCGCGACCATGCTGGATACTATGCTGACAAGTGCACCGCCGGCTGTTTCGACAATACCGTGAGTCAACGTGTCCACTTCCACATTGAAGAGGAGAGTCTTTGTATATCCCATCGCTGAAACGGGGTTTTCGCCTAACGCCCAAAGTGCTACATCCAAAAAGTGACTGCCCTGTGTGATGAGCGTCCCGCCGCCAGCCTGGGCAATGGTCTTGTGCCACGCCGCGCCATCGAAGTATTTTTGTTCACGATGCCAGGGGATGTTGATGCGCATCGAATGGACTTTCCCCAACACCTCAGCCTGAACCGCACGAGCGAGCGCATAACATCCGCTGTCGTAGCGATACTGGTAGTTCACGCCGACTTTCGCATCTCCAATCGCTTTGATAAGTCTCTTCCCTTCATCGAGCGTCCGTGTGACGGGTTTCTCCGCGAAGACGGGCTTACTGGCCTGTACCGCCGCAAAGATCATTTCATAATGCAGGTGATGCGGCACAGCGAGATAAATTGCGTCGAGTTTAGCTTTCTCTAGAATCTCAGCATAATCTGTGTAAACCTGTGGGATGCGGTGGCGCCTGGCAAACGTTTGTGCTCGTCCAGCGTCCACATCGCAACAAGCCGATAGCCGCACTTGCGGAACAAGTCTGCTGACCCAGGCTGTGAACCCGGCAATGTCCCCACAGCCGACGATTCCAAGTTTAAGCTTTTTCACGTGTTACATACCCATGAAAGCCCTCGCTGCAAGAGCTCCTGATAAGTCCTATTGTGCATTGAAGCAGTGGTGTGACCTGGCACCATGTAGCAAACCCGCCCTTGGCCATACTGCCGCGTCCACACTACAGGAATATCATGACCTTCATGTTTTGCTGTGAAATGGACCGTATTCCCTGGTTGGATTTCATGAATATATAGTTCATCTTTCACCGTAAATACTGGAAAGCCCGGGAAAATGTCACTTCCAGAAATAGGCTCTACTTCAAAAGATTCTACCGGGCCATGACCAGTGAAGCGTCCGCCAAGAATCTCGAAATAATGCAGTTGTTGTTGGAACGATGCTGTAGCCGTGTGTACACCCAGGATCCCGCCACCATTGGAGACAAAACCGTCTAACGCTTCCAGCGCGCTCCCCGAGATTTTTTTGTGGTGCATATAAAGCACCAGTGCGGAAAAAACGCTCAGCTCGCTCGGCAGCTTTTCCATTGAGCGTACATGTTGAAATTCAAATCCATCCAAATCTGCTAATGTTTTATGCAGGGCTTTTCGCGCTGTAAGCGGTGGATGAAAGATTCCATCTGTTACGAGAAGGATTTTTTTCATTGAATTTCCTCGAATAATTTGTGATAGTTTAGCTATTGAGTTTTTTATAAACAGGGGACATCTGCTTATAAATCTTCTTGAATATTTCAAAGCGCTCGTCGTATAGCACCCTGTTCACACTTCGCGGTTTATAACTTTCCTGAAATTCAACCAGTTTTGGCACATCCCCAAATGAAATCTCCCCCAAGCCTACGGCCCCGATCCAGGCTGCACCGCGCGCGTTGGCGTAGATCGGATCAACCACCTGCTTGATTTCCACGTTCATCACATCCGCGAAAATCTGACACCACACACCCGACTGTGCCCCGCCGCCCACAATGTTGATGCTTGCCACTTTGCGTCCCAGGAATTTCTCAACCGGTTTGAGCAGCCAACGGGTGTTGAAGGCAATCCCCTCCAGAAATGCGCGGATGATGTCTTCGCGGGTATTGTGCAGCGACAAATTGTACAGCCCGGCGCGAACGGTTTTATCATCTATAGGCGCGCGCTCACCCCAGATCCAGGGTGTGTAGATGATCCCGTTGCACCCTGCCGGAACGCGCTCGGCGATTTGGTCGAGCACCTTGAAAATGTCGGGGACTTCCGCTTC